>SMVA01312370.1_pt1 | contig 22759 bp, 21 predicted proteins | sample 2456451 | NCBI WGS metagenome assembly SMVA01 (sample SAMN11095933, study PRJNA526329) | marine sediment metagenome | biome: Marine sediment; feature: Surficial sediment; material: Deep marine sediment; isolation source: Hadal surficial sediment | place: Pacific Ocean | collected 2014-05 | depth... | reverse complement strand
ACTCCCGAAGGAGTTGCCGGTAACCCTTAAGCCGCCTTTGCCTCAGCGACCCCGACCTGGCATAGGTCTTTCGGTCTAGGCTTGGCTGGTGTTCCCGTTTCCGGTTAACGCGCTTCGCCTATCCGCTGATGAGTAATGTAACACAGGCAATCGGCGTGACCAGTGAAACGTTTGCATCGTGCGGTGGATAACCTGGGGATAAGCATTGAGTAACTGTAGATAAGTCGTTCTGGCTTTGTGGATAAATCTGCTATTCCTCGATAGCAGAGCATAAAATGCGCCTATCTTATTGAATATTAAAGAAAATAATGATGTTGAATGAAATTCATAGTGGTCAGATTTTTTTATTGACAACAGGCTATTCTGGTTGAGACTGAATCTTCCGGGAGACAATCTAATATCTAACAATAATATAAAGTGGCATCGCCTGTTGATCATGTTGCGATTCAACACCCGCAGTAAACAGAAATCAAGATTTGTTCAGGGCAATACCATCCAGGGTGTTTATCTCCCGGTTCAAAAACATAACACACCTGTTAGATTCTCAAAATTGGTTTTATGCTTGCGTGAGTAAACATCGACCTGGGCAATAAAAATGGAGTGAAGAGGTTATCATTATGGCAAGAAAGGGACTACCGTTTGTGATGGTATTGGTCGTCCAACCACTTACCAACAGAATAAGAAGGGTGCGACCACAGCGGTGATCAGCGCCAGGAACAACAAAACAGAGCTGTTCGAATATGGTCAGTTGACTTCAATTTCTGGTGGATCGAGACAATTGGAAATTAGCCACAATCTCACTGGGCAGAATCGAGACAGTAGAATATGGTACTGGCGATGTGGCAACGATCAGCTATGACCAAAATAGTAATCCTGTGCGCATTGTGCAGCTCATGCCGGACGGAGAAGAGAAGACGATTCGCTATAGCTATGATAAGTTATCCCGACTGGTCTCCGTTCATCAGCAAGACACAACAGCCATCACCTACCGTTATGCCCGCCATGCTGTTTTAATCTGGGTCTGGTGGATGGGCCAATCGCCGTGGTTCCCGGCGTAATCGCAGTGTTCTTTTACCTGCAATATAACCTCACTCGCAAGCGCCATTCGGAGATTCAGGAAGAATTGGCGCGGAGGAGATGAGTTCAACCAGGCCAGTCCTCGCCGGTTCTTAGCCGGTACAGCTGTTTCTTATCAAACCCGGGTAAGCCGTCAGTAATATCGTCCCAATCCGGGGTGTACTCAACATAGATATGTTTATCCGGTTTCAGTCCAATATCATCGTCAAACAACCCAGCCGGGATCTCTAACCAATCACCTTCAGGTTCTGGTACAGGTACCAGGGATCCGCAATTTGAACAGAAGTTAACCTGGTAGGCGGGCGGGGCATCCAGAATTGGGGCTGCAAAACGCCTGATGTAATCTGCTCCCGTCAGGAAATTGTAATCCGTGCTGTTGACGCCAACCGCCGCGAGCGCGTTGCTGCCAGACGATTTCCTGCAGCGATTGCAATGGCAGATCTCAAAGGGCCCAGCGGCCTTGTTGATTTCAAATGTTACTTTTCCGCAGAGGCAACTACCTTTGATTGCCATCAGAATTTTTCCTCTCCTGTCTTTCGTTGTTGGTCGGGGAAATCCCGATAAAGCGCAAAGCTAACGCTTGATACCCTGGAGTTGACAGCCTGGTGAAAGCTCTCCACAGGGCCTGCACGGGTAGCGACGTGGGTGAATGCCTCATCCAGTTGTGCCAGCCCCTCAAATTCGAGCATAAGGTGGAATTCGCCCGGACCGCTTAATCCCAGACCAAGCTTGCGCCGGGTAATTCGGAAACTGCTCATCTGTCCCTCATCTACCAGCAGGTTGAGGTAGGTTTGAGCGGCGGTGGTAAATTCCATATCGCCGACCCCTGGTTTCACATCACACCACACATGGTAGATGTCCATCCTGCTTTCCTCGTGTTATCACTTGCTGCTATTGGAATTTCCACAATTCAATAAACAGAGCCGGATTGCAATACCGGATTAAGTCGGTGCATCATTGCGAACGAGACGAAACAGGAGAAATGCAGTGGAAGTAAGAATGGATGATCGGGTTGCCCTTGTTACCGGGGGCAGCAAAGGCCTGGGTTATGCGATGGGATTAAAATTTGCGGAATCAGGCGCTGAAGTTGCCTTGCTTGCCCGGAATAATGCAGAGGTTAACCAGGCTGCGATTAATATGAGTGAAGCAACGGGTATGCGCTGTGTCGGATTCCAGTGTGATGTGAGCAAGGCAGATGAAATTGAATCAACCTTCGCCAGGGTTATCGCTGAATTCGGCAAGGTCGATGTGCTGGTCAATAATGCCGGTCATGCCAAGGCAGGGCCGATTCAGTCCATCACAGATGATGAATGGCAATATGATTTTGATCTCAAGCTAATGGCTGCAGTACGGATGAGCCGATTGGTGTTTCCCGGCATGCAAGAGCGAAAGTGGGGCCGGATTCTCAATATGCTAAATACGATGGCGAAGACGCCAGTAGCAGGTTCAGCGCCCACTTCGGTGACTCGCGCTGCGGGCATGGCACTGACGAAAGTGCTGGCGGGAGAGGGGGCGCCGTTTAACATACTCGTCAACGGTTTTAACATCGGGCGCATCAAGTCAGACCAGATTCAGCGCGCTTACGATCAGTCCAAAACAGACATGACTTATGATGAATTTGTGGCGAGAGCGGGGAAGAACATACCCCTTGGTCGCTTTGGTGAGGCGGAAGAATGTGCCAACCTCGCCTGCCTGCTTTGCTCTGATGCCGGTGGTTACGTGACCGGTACCTCCATTAATGTTGATGGCAATTTGTCTGCCGCTTTATAAGGATTTCCCGTGTTAGCATTTGATGACTTAATGAAGATTCGCGGCCAGGCTAGCCCGGCTGAAACTATCGTCGTGACTGGTGCTGATCCGGTTCTATCAACCCGGTTTTCCCTGGGCGAAACGACGGCAGATATTCTGCTCGCCATTGGTGTGGCGGTGAATGATCTCTGGGAGATGCGCGGCGCTCAGCGGCAGGAACTTCAAATCAGGGCCGAACACGCCGCTGCGGCACTTCGCAGTTATCACTATCTCTCGGTGGATAGCGCAGATGTTAACTCGGAATTCAAGCAGCAGGTTGGTCGCCAGGGCATTTCCAATCCCCACCTGACCAGGGACGGGCGGTACTTGTTGCCGCATATGGGGCTGCCGCATCTGGCAAAAAAAATTCTGAAAATCCTGGATTGCAATTATGAGCTCGATTCGGTGGTCAAAGCCGTTGGCCGCTGGGACGCCCTTGAACTGGAGAATGCCATTGCTGAAGCCGGGGCCTGTGGCGCCATGGTCAGGTCTGAAGAGGAATGGCGCAATCACCCTCATGGCAAGCTGCTGGCAAACAAACCTGTCATCGAGATTATAAAGATTGCAGACAGTGATCCGGAACCCATGCCGGCAGGAATCACGGGTCGTCCGCTGTCCGGTATCAGGGTACTTGACCTGACCCGGATACTGGCAGGCCCAACCTGCGGCCGAACGCTGGCAGAACACGGCGCCGATGTATTGATGGTGACGGCTGAGCATCTGCCGCAAACTCGATTTTTCGTTGTTGATACGAGCCATGGCAAGAGAACAACCTTCCTGGACTATAACGATGACTCGGAGAAGCAGAGACTTGTAAACCTGGTTAAAGATGCGGATGTGTTTTCACAGGGATATCGCCCTGGCGCCATGTCCAGGCACGGACTATCGCCGGAAGAACTGGCTGAAATCCGCCCTGGTCTTATTTATACGTCCATGAACTGTTATGGCTTCGAGGGACCGTTCACGGAGCGCGCAGGTTGGGAACAACTTGCGCAAACCGTGACCGGCATTGCCGCTGAACAAGGCGGCGATCAAGCGCCGAGATTGTTACCGGCTGCGGCATGCGACTATACGACCGGTTACCTCGCTGCATACGGCACCTTGTTGGCCCTGGGGCGCAGGGCCCGTGAAGGGGGTTCTTATCATGTCAGGGCTTCCCTGTGCCAATCCGGCATGTTTATTCAACAGCAACACCGGGTGGACTACGAAGAGGAAGGCATGGAGGTGAACAAACAGTTAACAGATGAAATTCTGCTTGGCACCAGTACACCCTATGGTGACATGAAACATCTTGGCCCGATTCTGCAAATGTCGCAGACGCCGCCAGCATGGGACAGGCCATCTTCTCCACTTGGAACTCATGGCGCATCCTGGTTGTGATGATCGATATGCCAGTATCGACCCAGGAACAGGAATGCGCAGCAGAGAATAATTGTTAGCAGGCCAAATACACCAGCCGCAATAGCCATGGTTGATGTTTCTGCCAACGCGCCGAAAACCATAAACCAGATGATTGCCCCGATACCGTCACCGAGACTGACGGTAGAGGTGATTGTTGCTCTCGAGTCACCTTCTATTTCCTGTTGTAACTGCCCGGAAAATATAGTGCTTGCAACGCCAAAGGTGAAAAAAAAGACTGCAATGGTCGTGGGCAGCCAATATCCCGTGACGAAAGTCGCCGCCACCAGAAATAGTGTTGAGGCGGCCATGCAGATTAACAGTTGATCCAGGGAGAGAAAATGAAACCTCGCGGCTGTTGCCTCGCCCAGTGCCTGTGCCAGGAAGATAGGCGCTGCGAGGAAGGCCACCATGGAGAGTGAAAATCCTTTTTCAAAAAGGATGGGAGATACGTATTCGTCTATGACACCCCAGGTAACAATAAGGAAAGAGAAGGTCAGTAAGATATAGAGGATGGATCTGTTGCTGATCGTCTCTCGAACACCCGCCACTAAAGTTGCTGTGTAGCTGTCTTTTTTATCTACTTTGCTGGGAATATCCTGAACAAGCATGATAAATGGAATGGAGGCGAGCACCGGTACCAGGGCGCTGATCAAGAGCACAGTATCAAAACCGTAGATAATCAGGAATCCACCCAGGATCTCGCCGCTCATGGCACCAAGAGTAGCCAGCGCCTTGATTCTTCCGTAGTGGCGGGTAAACCTTGATTCAAGATTCCAACGCTTCAACTGGTCGTAAAGCAGCGCTTCCCAGGCGCCGGAACGGATGCTTGAACCGATCCCCCAGATGATAAAGCCAAGAGCGTAACCATAGAAATCCGGCCAGTAATACCAGGTGAGGAATGCACTGCCTTTGATAAAACCACCCGCGACGATCAGCTTTTTTCTGGAGTAGGTGTCTGCCCAGGCACCGGAGGGTATCTCGGTGACAATGCCGGTTAATGCCCAGATTGAAAATAAAACCGAGAGATCAAAAGCAGAGATACCGTCTAGCCCCATCATGACGGCGTACAGCGGGTAGATGGGTATCACCTCCCGCAGGCCACCGGTGATGTAAAACGCTGCAATTGTAGTATCAGGGGAATTCATGGCCTAAGGGATTTGACTTGCTTGATTACACCCAAGGTGATTTGATTAATCAAGTTACAAATTGGATACAGTAGATGCCGGAAAACCTCCCGAAAGAATTGATCGCTGCCAGGAAAGATGCTGAAGAATTTATCAGTCAGGTGTTAGTTCCCCTGGAAGAAGAGCCTGGCGGCCAGGATAAGGTCTCATCTGAACGCCAGGAAACGGTACGTGAAGCTTCAAAGAAGGCAGGGTTTTTTTACAAGACCCAACCTTCAGAATATGGCGGCAATCCAGCCGGATCGCTGGAACTGACGATGTTAAGGGAAACCTGGTCCGCCTGTAATTCCAGACTAACGCCGTATATTTTTGGGCCGGGTCCTGGCATCTTGCATGCTGCAACCGGGCAGATGAAGACAAATTACCTTGATCCGGTGATGCGCGGCGAAAAAAAGGGGGCGTTTGGTTTCACCGAACCAGATACCGCGAAAAGACCGACCTGGGGAAAAATCGATGGTGATTCAATTATCATCAATGGGCAGAAATCTTATGTCACAGGTGGTGCTACCGCGGACTTTGTCTCCGCGCTGGTCAATGTTGAACATGGAGATGGCAGTAAAGCCGGTACAGCGATGATCGTTATTGATCGCTCGGCAAAGGGAGTAAGGATTGATCGGGAGTTTTCCTCGATGGAAGGCGGTGGACATGTATCCATGTTGTTTAAAAACGTCAGGGTACCCCTTGCCAATGTCATTGGAAAACTGGGAGAAGGCATGCCGCGAGCCCTCGGCAATATCGGCAATGTCAGGATGATGATATCTGCCCAGGCGACCGGCATGTGCATCTGGACCATTGATTTCGTAGAACAGCATCTATTGGCTCCCCACAGATCGGGTTCACCTCTGGGAGAGCGTGAAGGCGTGCGAATGCGTTATGCGGACATGAGAATTGAAACTTATGTCGCTCGCAGTGCTTTATATCGAACCGCCCGCCTGGTGGAATCCGGTGAAAATAGTGTCAATGAAACCATCGCAACGAAGGTTTTCTGTACCGAGACAGCAGGTCGCGTCATTGATATGGCGGTTCAACTTGTAGGAGGACAAGCGCTGGTGCTTGGCCATCCACTGGAGCGCCTTTACAGGCAGGTTAGATCGCTGCGTCTGGTAGAAGGCGCCAGCGATCTGCTCAGGATCAACCTGGTCAAAGGCAAGCTGGAACTAAAAAAGGGTAGGGTCTAGCGGATTTCTATTCCGGCCGATAGGCACTCAACCCTCTATTAGTCGTCAGTTAGTCGTCAGTTGATGCTTGTGCCACACATTGCCAACCAAACCCGGCGAGTCGCGCGGCCAGGTATTTGGCTTTCTCTTCACAGTAGCCAACCTCGTTATTTGCATTCCAGGGATATTCAACGGTGCCCGTATCTTTTTTCTCGTAGACAACCTTGCAAGGCACAGACGAATTTTCCTTTTCGTAGGCGACCTTGATACTTCGCTCTGCAGTGCCATTTGTGCAGTTGAAATCAGTCGCGAGAATAGCAGGACTGATGGTCAGTAAAAGAACAGTAGCGCTTAACTTCATGGTGATTCCCTCCTGGGTTTCGGTGTTTTGTTCTAGGGCCTGTAGCTGAAGGCAGTTGGGCCTGGTTTTAGTGATCTGTAAGCAAGTTCCGCCCAGCGGCAAAGGTTAGGCCGGGTGTCTCTTGGGTCAATTATTTCTTCAATTTCGAAGAACTCGGCGGATCGAAACGGTGATCTGACCCTGTTCAATCTTTCCTTAATCTTAGCCAGGTGTTCATCGCGATTTTCAGCTTCTGCCAGTTCTGCTTTATATGCTACCTCAATACCGCCTTCAATAGGCAAGGATCCCCAATCGCCGGAAGGCCAGGCAAACCTGAAATGATGGCTGCCGGGTTTCGTATTGGCGGCACCGGCAACGCCGAATGCCTTGCGGATGACAACACTGCAAAACGGAACGGTGGCCTGCCCTAATGCTGCAAGGGCCGAAGAACCGAACCTGATGGTTGCCTCTTCCTCTGACTTCTTGCCGATCAGGAAGCCCGGGCAATCAACCAGGTGAACCAAAGGCAAGTGAAAGGTCGATGCCAGGTCACAAAAACGAGTTAGTTTGCGGGATGCAGCTGCTGTCCAGGCACCGCCGTATACCCTGGGATCCTCTGCAAAAATAGCAACGGGTATACCGTTCAACCTGGCGAAACCTGTGATGATGGATTTGCCCCATTTTCGCCCAATCTCGAAAAAGGAATCCATGTCAACGATCGCCTTAATGACGGGTCTCATCTTGTAAACTTTCCTGGCATCTTTTGGGACGACACCCATCAGCATCTCTTCCCGGCGATCTACGGGATCATTACAAGCTGTTCGTTCCGGAATTTCATCCACATTACCTGGCAGATAAGAGAGGAATTGTTTGGCCATGCTAAAAGCCTCGTCCTCTGATTCAGCTTCATCATCGATTGCGCCGTTTCGAGTGTGGATTTTGCTGGCCCCCAACTCTTCCTTGCTGACATTACCAAGACTTGCCCAATCAACCAGCGCGGGCCCCGCGATCATCATTTGTGCAGTGTTCTTCACGATGACCGAATAGTGTGACGTTGTGACCCTGGCGGCGCCGATTCCCGCCACGGAACCCAGTGCCAGGGACACAGAAGGAGCAATGCCGAGATGGTTAACAATTGTTTCCCAGCCGGCAATCCGGGGAATATAGGTTCTACCCGCCGTCTCGATGGTTTTCACTGAACCACCTCCGCCCATGCCGTCTACCAGGCGGATATGGGGTAAGCGCAGTTCATTGGCCAGTCCCTCGGCCTGTAAGCGTTTACCGGCAATTGATGCATCGGCAGATCCTCCCCGAACAGTAAAATCATCGCCGGAAATGATGACTGGCCTGCCGTCAATTTCTGCTGTGCCGAATACAAAATTGGAAGGAGTGAAACTGCTTAACATGCCATCTTCATCATAGTCGGCGACGCCAGCGAGTTTCCCCACCTCATGAAAGCTGCCATCGTCAATGATTCGATCCAGTCGCTGCCGGATGGTTAGCTTGCCGAACTCATGTTGCCTTGCCACCTTTTCTGTACCCCCCATCGCTTCCGCAAGATCGCTTCGGTGATGTAGTTCAGCAATTTCCTTCTCCCAGCCCATCATTCACTCCGCTTTGGTCACATTCGCCTATTGTAAGGTATCCTTTGCATGGTTTGTGATCCGGACCAGACAAAATTCTTTTCTTTTGTTCGCCGTATCGGGTCCCCAGGCAAATAGTAGCCAGAAGCCATATCGCATCCAGCAAAACAGGTATGATGATGGATTAAACTGAAATTGGTATGAGTTGGTCAGGGTCTTATTTATATTAGTGTATTCAGCGTAGAACTGTGTCGTCAACAACAGTGCGATTTGAAAATTCGAAGGGGAGGGGAATTCACTTGTCAAGAATATTAGTACTTACCACGACGATTACCCTGCTTTTTCTAACTGCTTGTGGAGGTGGCGGCGGTGGATCCTCGACCGCTGCACCCGCAGAATCTGCGCCGCCACCGCCCGCTGAATTTGTATCGGGTGAATTTTTGCCTTCAGCAAACTTCCGGGCGTCCTGTGCCGTACCGCGCACCGGTGTCGATCCTGAGACGGGAATCAATTTCCCGGATACCCAGGGTACGGTCACCGATGAAAAAAACTGGCTTCGATCCTGGAGTAATGAACTGTATCTCTGGTTTGATGAAATCGCTGACGTGAATCCTGCCAGCCATGTGGGAACGACCGCGAATTATTTTGACTTGATGAAAACGCCCCTGATAACGCTGTCCGGTGCGGCAAAAGATCAGTTTCATTTTTTGCTTCCAACCGTGGAATTCCAGGCTTTCTCTCAATCTGGTGTATCGGCCGGTTATGGTGCAACTTTTGCCATCCTGCAAGATACTCCGCCGCGTAGTGTGGTTGTCGCTTATACCGAACCTGACTCCCCGGCCACCAGTGCGTCTGTTGGATTACAACGTGGTGCAACGATGCTGACCGTCGATGGAGTGGATCTGGTGGAGGCCACTTCGACTGTGGATATTGACACGATCAATGCCGGGATATTTCCCTTGAGTGTGGGTGAATCGCATGAATTTACAATCAGGGACATAGGTTCACCCAGTACGCGGTCAATCACGCTGGTTTCTGCGGCCATCGAATCGGACCCGGTGCAGAATGTCAGTACGATTGTTACGGACACCGGTAAAGTGGGTTACATGTTATTTAATGATCACATCGCAACGGCCGAACTGGAATTAATTAATGCGGTTGATCAACTTTTTGCAGCGGACATAACCGACCTGATACTCGATATTCGGTACAATGGCGGTGGGTTTCTGGATATCGCAAATGAACTTGGTTTTATGATTGCCGGTGCTGCGACAGCAACCGGCAGAACCTTCGACGAGATTCTTTTCAACTCGAAACACCAGACTTTTAACCCTGTCACTGGCGAATTACTGGCGCCGTCCTTGTTTCGATCCACGGCGCTGGGATTTGATCTCGCTCAGCCCGGATTACCCTTGCCTTCCTTGAATCTTTCAAGAGTTTTTGTACTAACAGGACCCGGTACCTGTTCTGCCAGCGAGGCGATCATAAATGGATTGCGTGGTATCGATCTTGAAGTAATCCAGATTGGATCAACAACGTGCGGTAAACCCTATGGTTTCTACCCTTTCGATAACTGTGGCACCACCTGGTTCAGTATCCAGTTCAAGGGGGCGAACGCGAAGGGATTTGGCGACTATACAGATGGTTTTACACCTCTAAATACGGTTCAGACTCAAGGAACAGTAATACCCGGTTGTTCCGTGGCAGATGACTTTACTCACCAGTTGGGTGATCCGGAAGAAGCAAGGTTTGCTGCCGCTCTTGTCTACAGGGATGATGGCAGCTGCCCCTTCCCAGGTGGGTTGGGGAGTAGCCGTGCCTCTGTTGCAGATTCACTGCCCGACCTTTCTGCCGTGGATGGGCATGTTCCCAAACCAATTTGGCTGCAAAATAGAATGATGAGCCAGTAACATGATCGTCAGAATGATTGCGATAGCAGCCTTGATTGTTTTGGTAGCTTGCCACTCTCGATTGCAGGCCAATGACTTGGCTGCTGTTCTTGATTCGCCTACACCAGCAAGTCGTGCTGAGTTGGTCAATGTGATTTCGAAAGCACTAAACGGCCTGGAAGTGATGCTTGCCGATGATGCGCTAACGAAATCGAGTTCGTTGATCATTGAGAGAAAACAGCTGAGAGACTTTCGAGGCAGAATCGATAGTGGTCGAGTGATGGAAATGCCGGAGATTTTCGATCTGATGATCGACGGTTCGAGATGTGTTTTAATTCATCGACGGGATGAATCGCGGCATGTCCTGAAAAAAGCAGTCTGTAAAGCCCTGTAGCTAAGCCCGGTAGTTCGGTCCTGCAATAAAACCCAAACCAGATGGCCTCAATGATCAAAACACCCTCTTTCCTCCACGCACTGGTCTGTTTCAGTGTTGTCGTTGGGATGATTTCCATGGGACTGTTTGTATTCGGGATCAGCCTGCATAGTATTATTTTCTTCTGCCTCTGCTGGGTAACGCTCAATGCCAGCTTGCTCGGACATGCCTATGGGGCGATCCAATCCATGATGAGTGACGCCATCACGCGCGCATTACCGGCGATTTACATCTTCATACTCATCGGCATGGTGATCGCGAGTTTTATGCAGAGTGGAACAATCGTGACGCTGATTTATTACGGCCTGGCTTTGTTGGAGCCATCTACCTTCCTGATCACGGGTTTACTGTTATGTTGCCTGATGTCAGTGGTCACGGGGACCTCATGGGGAACCGTTGGTACATTGGGTGTTGTTTTTATCGGCATAGGAACGGTGATGGAATTGCCGCTGCCTATCGTTGCAGGCATGGTCATATCCGGAGCAACTTTCGGCGACAAACTATCTCCCATCTCGGATACGACGAATCTTGCGGCGATGAGTGCCGAGACAGATCTCTTCAGTCATATCAAAGCGATGCTTTATACAACTTTGCCAACGCTGGTACTGGTGATGCTGATCATGCTGGTGCTGGGCGCACGGTATTCAGGTAATCACCTGCCGGTGGCCGAAATTGATTCAATTCAGGTTGCCATTGATGCCAGCTATAACCTAAATCCGCTGGTGACCCTCATCCCACTCCTGGTCATGGTTGTGTTCAGCATGCGGAAATATTCACCACAGGTGAGTATGAGTTTGAGTATTCTTAGCGCCGCAATCATCGCCATCATCTATCAGGGCGTAGATTTTGTGACCGTTGCCAATTCCCTCTGGAGCAACCAGCCGGGCACCACTGGCATCGAGAGTATTGACCAGCTGTTAGGCCGTGGCGGGATCAATAGCATGAGTTGGACGCTGTTGTTGTCGATAATGGCATTGGCCATGGGCGGTGTCCTGCACAAATCAGGATTTCTTGAGGTGCTGCTCGCCGGTGTGATCAAGCGTATTCAAGGCGTTACGTCCCTGATTGCAGTGACGATAATTTCAGGGTTCGTGGGTAATGTTGCGATGGGTGAGGCCTATATCAGCATTATTCTCAACTGCCAGCTGTTCGGGAAATCTTATCAAGTGGCGGGATTAAGAAAGAATATGCTTTCCCGCTCGGTGGAGGAAGGATCGACACTGACGACGGGGCTTATCCCCTGGACGACTGCGGGTGCCTTCTACGCTGCGACGTTGGGCGTCCCGGTCCTGGATTATTTGCCCTATGCCTTTCTGAATTACCTGAATCCGCTGGTTTCAATCACCATGGCAGCGCTGGGCATTGGTATTCTGCGCCAGGGAGAACCACATTCCGCTCAATCCCCTTGAAAACAGGCAGGTTCAACAGTTTTTACTCGGCTCATCCCTTCTGTTTGTCGGTTTAACTCAAAAACCCGATTTGTTTCAAACCTTTTCTTAAGATAGCACGTCATATGAGTATGAACAGTCAATGCTGTTACTGATTACAAGGTGTGAATTGAGGAGAGAAGGATTATGAGAACATTACTAATAGCCGTTTTCCTGGTGATATCGGCGCCAACCTGGGCAACCAGCGAGAGTGATAATACCGTTAGCGATAATCGTGTCATTTCGAAAGCCATTCGAGAACAGCTGACACCCAGCATGGCTGAAGCGATTCTGAATGCGCAATATGATGGCTTCTACCAGATTAACGGGAAACAGAAAAAAGGCGATTATTTCAAATTTAGCCGCGTTAAGGGCAAAAAATCATTCCCCGACGATCGTTGGGAGCAATTAGCGTTAAAATTGACCGAGAGAGTGAAATATAAGGGTGAATCCAACTCTGCAGGAAGCCGTGGCAAGGCAAGAGCAACCGCCTATGTCGTTTTCTACAAGAACGGTATTGACGGTATTGCTAAACGCGGTGAAAGTGAGAGCCTGGCCCTGGTCATGATTGACCAGAAGAATGCGTCTAACAACGCCCTACCGGAAGTCAGAGGATTATCCGCAGCGAGTTTGTACCTGCTAGACACCAGCTTGTAGTAAACCAAAAAGCTGACAAGAGGAGGCGCCGGAAAGGTATTCGGCGTCTCCTTTATGATTTAGTCAGACTCAAAATCCTGATTTTCAAGTCGACCCACCGTTAATCAAGCCGCTGAAGATGATCCTACAAAACCCTGCACCAGCTGCTTAAAGGTTAGTATCAGACCCGCATAAATTATTGTCCACGTCAGGCGCCTGCCTGTGCCGGGCAACCCGGAAATAACTCCAATTGACTTCTTAGTGATTTGGTTTCCTGGCCGGGCGTCCATCAGAGCCAGTTTTTAGTTATCATGCATCTCAAATTCAATACTTGCCCGAAGTGCTTAGCGCCATCGGGAATAAGGAAGTAGACGAGAACATTGAGCGAACTGACATCAAAAAAGTACAGACAACACAAATTCGAAAGACCACCTGGCGCCACAGAGATCTTGTTGGTCAGGCATGGTGAGTCCCAGCCTGCTACTCTGGATGAACCTTTTCCACTGATTGATGGCCAGGGCGATCCGGATTTGGCGGAAGTTGGCAGGTTGCAGGCGGACAAAGTAGGTGAGAGGTTAAGACATTTGTCGATTGACGCTGTGTATGTCACGAACCTGTGCAGAACGCAACAAACGGCAGCCCCATTGTGTAATCATCTCGGCCTGGTTGCAAAAATCGAACCTGATTTAAGGGAGGTCCACCTGGGGGACTGGGAAGGCGGCGTATTTCGGATAAAGGCACACGAGAATGATCCGCTGATTGTGAAAATGCGCAAGGAACAGCGATGGGATGTGATCCCCGGCGCGGAATCCCATGAAGCTCTGGGCGAGCGAGTACGAAGAGCATTAGACAAAATAGCAAGCGCTCATCCGGATCAGCTTGTTGTCGCGGTAGTCCATGGCGGTGTGATCGGTCACATCATCGCCAGGGCATCCGGCGCGACGCCATTTGCTTTCAGCGGCGCTGACAATGGGTCAATCAGCCATATCGTGATGGAATCCGGCAATATCATGGTACGACGATTTAACGATGCCTCTCACCTGGATGAATCAATGTTCGGTGCGGAATCGATGCCAACCTAAAGGCATTTTTAGCAACACGGAATCAATAACAATGACAACAGAATCTTCAAATGGAATGGACGCCGCGATAAAGATTGGCCTGGTCGCGATGCTGGCGATTTCGTGTTTTCTGATTGCACGCCCTTTTATTAACCTTATTGCATGGGCCGGTATCATCGCGATTGGTGTCTATCCCCTGCTCACGTATCTGAAAAGAAAAACAGGCCTAACTGATGGCTGGACATCAACATTACTGACTATTTCCATGCTGCTGCTTCTAATCGGCCCATCCACGGTACTCATGAGCGCGCTGGTCAAGAATACCCAGGCACTGAAAGTATATTTAACCGATGATGAACTGGTTATCCCACCACCGGATGAGAGCATCGGTGACTTACCGGTAATTGGAGAAAAGCTTGAAGCCTTCTGGCAGGAAGCTTCGGATGATCCCGAAGCATTGTTCGGGCAGTATGAAGAAGAAATAGTAAAGTTACTCAATTGGCTGGGTTCTACGGCGCTGGTCACGGGGCTGAACATTCTGTTTTTTGTCTTCTCTATCATTCTAGCGGGTTTATTTATGGCTTCTGCCAGCGGCGTAAAAGAAGCTTTTCTGATTATTTTCACCAGGGTAGCAGGCGATCAGGGGGCCCAATTAACCAATCTTGCGCACGACACAGTACAAAGCGTCGTAAGAGGTATTCTGGGGATAGCATTGCTGCAGGCGCTGCTTGCCGGTATTGGATTCGTGGCAATGGGTATTCCAGCCGGCGGCATACTTGCCGTTATTTGCCTGATCCTTGCGATTGTACAGATTGATATTTTGCTGATACTGATTCCTCTTTCAATCTATGAATTTACCAATCCGGAAATCAGCACAGGACTGGCCGTGGTCTTTTTGGTCTGGAATATTGCGGTCGGGTTACTGAACAATATCTTGAAACCGATATTGTTAGCACAGGGTGTTGAAGCACCCATGGCCGTCATTTTCATCGGCGCCATTGGTGGCATGATACTGACAGGTATTATTGGGTTGTTCATCGGTGCTGTCGTCATGGTGCTGGGTTATACCTTGTTTATGTCCTGGGTCAGACAACAGGTTTAAGCGGCTTGCAAGCACGCTTTAAATACCCCTGTGTCTCAATAATTCAGAAGCTTAAGGGAAAACAATGAGCCTCTATCAAAACCTGTTTGATCATTTCAAAAAAATCTCGGATCTGGAACACGTCCAGGCGATAAGCTTCTGGGATGAAGCATCGATGATGCCGGTGGGTGGGGGAGAGGTCAGGGGTGAAGCACTGGCAACGCTCGGCGTGCTGATCCATGAACTCAAGACACAAGACAGGGTCGGTGAATGGCTTGATAGGGTTACCGACGAGGACTTGTCCGGGTCCGAGGCCGCCAACATCAGGGAAATGGCGCGCCAGCATCGTGAGGCCACCTGCCTGACCGGCAATCTGGTGGGGGAGCTAAAGCGCAGTTCTTCCCGCTGCGAACAAGCCTGGCGCCAGTATCGAAATGACAACAACTGGGCAGGGATGCAACCCCTGTTGCAGGATGTTGTTAGCTTGATCCGTGAGGAGGCAGCGATGAGGTCTGGTTCAACAGGTTTGCCGCTCTATGATGCAATGCTTGATGTTTACGAACCGGGTATGACCAGCAAAAAACTCGATGGATTGTTCGCGGGATTAACTTCTTTCCTGCCCGGATTCATCGAAGAAGTTCTGGCGCTGCAAGAATCACGACCTGTTATCCCGGTTGGTGATCATTTCCCCGTGGAAAAACAGAGGGAATTGGGGATGTCTATCATGGCCACTCTCGGTTTTGATTTTGACCATGGGCGCCTCGATATCAGCCATCACCCATTCTGTGGTGGTGTGCCGGAAGATGTTCGCATTACCACTCGATACTTCGAAGATAATTTTGTGCAGTCCCTCATGGGTGTGATTCACGAAACCGGCCATGCCATGTATGAACAAGGTTTACCCAGAGCCTGGTTAACCCAACCGGTTGGCAATGCACTTAGTGCCGGTACACATGAGAGCCAATCGCTGTTGATGGAGATGCAGGCTTGCCGGTCCATTGAATTTTTGCAATTTATGACGCCAGTGGCGCAAAAAATATTCCTGGGCCATGAAAGTAACGATCCAGCCTGGAGCGTCGATAATCTACATCGATTGTATACAAAAGTAGAGCGAGGATTGATTCGGGTCGATGCGGATGAAGTGACCTATCCATTGCATGTTGTCTTGAGATATGAAATTGAGAAGCAATTAGTCGAGGGTGCAATTGAAGTAAAGGATCTCCCTGAAATATGGGATGCTAAAATGCAGTCCTATTTCTCGCTGTCTACTGCAGATAATTATAAAGATGGATGCCTGCAGGATGTACACTGGCCATCTGCACTATTCGGTTACTTTCCCACCTATTCGCTGGGCGCTATGACGGCGGCGCAGTTGTTCAATGCTGCTAAATTGCAGGTACCGGAAGTGCTGGACGAGATCAGGCAAGGTAACTTCGCGCCTTTATTAAGCTGGCTGCGTGAAAATGTGCATAACAAAGGCAAGTTTATGTCATTTGATGAATTATTGATTGGCGCTACAGGTGAGCCGCTAGATGCCGCATTTTTTAAGCGCCACCTACAACAGCGCTATCTGGGAGGTTGAGTCCTGTGCCGGTAATAACTTCTCGTCTTATCAGCTTTTGAGATCTTCGGCATGATTTTCATCTGCAAAGTCGGTGACCGCCTTTAAGATTTGTCGGCAGGTCAACTGGCCCTGGAGTACACCGTCCTTCACGACGGGTCTTCTTCGATGTTTATGATCGAGCATGGATTTGGCAACAGCGAGTATCTCGTCTTCGGGATCATTCACCTCAACTTCCGCTGTCATGATGTCGCTCACCAGGGCACCCCCTGGGTCTGCACCATTGTAAACGCCCGTTACGATTGCTTGCAGGCAATCCAGTTCCGAGAGCATACCCACTAATTTTCCATTCTCATCAATGACGGTGACCCCGGAAACCTGGTTGGTCAGTATTTCGTGAGCGGCCTCGTACACGTTCATCGCTGGGTTCACACAAACCGGATTTTCAATCATGAATTCAGAAATATTTGTTTTAGCCATGTCCAGGACCCGCGGTAGATTATTGTCTTATGACCAGGAGTGTGCGCTATAGAAACCGGATGCGCAATCCCTGTCACAGCCTGTCCCATAGGGTATCAAACGATATTTGCATTACCAGTGCAATCGCTTCCGAATCGAGAATTACCGCGGTCGGGTAATCGCCCTGGACCAGTGAAATCATGGCGCATTTAGGTGGGTAGATAGCGACGTAACTAGCGGCAGTATTGCCGGCTTCTGTTTTAATCCATTTACGTTCAGCAAGGGGCGCTTCCTCACCACCATCGCCGATTGCAATGACGTTCACAGAGATTTCCTTTTGCACCCTCAGGCGGGTGAAATTAGGAAACGGTCGATACAGGTATTTTCGGATCTGCTTTGAAGAATAGACCCGGTACAGCTTCTGTGGTGCACCTTGCAGCGTATTCAGGATGTCTTTCAGGACAAACTCGATTCCTTCATCACCTTCATAATGGCGCACATTGGTTGTCGTTGGATCTGGCTTAAAGTGCTTGAGGTCCGGAACGATGTCATGTTTCAGGGTCGTGGTTGCCAGAGCGAGGGAAGTTTGTTTCTCCTCTGCGATCCTTATCAGCGCTTCGGGTGGCTCTGCACAAAAAAATTTTCTTTTACCACGGGGGAAATAACTGACCAGCGACCTGGAGCGTAATGTTTTCAGTTCTTCGTAGGTCGTGCCACGGTTGATGCCGGCTCCTGCTGCGATGTCGCGGATAGAACCCGGACCCTGCTTCAGCAATGTGAGGTAGATATCAGTCTGCCGATCCGTCAGGCCGAGGTGCCTTAATGTTTCGTGAATAATCATAAAGTGTCAATTAATTGATGACAAGTGTACTTGATGTCCAGATATATATGTTTATTCTGTCTCTCCTTGTATCTAAATGTCAATCAGAGTATGACAATGTGCGGAATTATTGCTTGTGTCGGTGAAAATGTAGGGAATCTGGCGGTATCTGGCCTGCAGCGAATGCAGTATCGCGGATATGACAGTTATGGTTTTGCATGGGTCAATGCGGACGATGGGCAAATATTGACTCGCAGAAGTATTGATCCACTGGACGAATTACAGGATCACCTGCCGGTTTGCAGTTCGGTCCTGGGGCATACCCGCTGGGCAACCCATGGGGGTGTCAGTGTGGACAACTGCCACCCGCATACGGCGACGAGCGGTGAATTTTCGTTAGTTCACAATGGCATCGTCGAAAACTACCAGGAATTAAAGGCAAAGACTGGTGCGGACAACTATGTCAGTGAGACAGACACTGAAGTCATCGTTAAATTGCTTGAGATTGCTCTTGAGCAGGTGAATAACCGGCGCCAGGCATTTTCGAAGGTGCTTGATCAACTTGGCGGCAGGAACACGATTGTTGTCTTGTTTGTTGATGGTGAATTGCTGGGGATCAGGCATGGCTCTCCACTGGTCCTGGGGAAAAGTGACAAGGGATATTTTCTTGGCTCTGATGTCTTGAGTTTTTCCTGGCACTCGAGCCTTTGCTATCCTGTTGGCGATCGCCAGATGGTTCGTATCCAGGGTCGGGACGTTAGTGTTTATGATGAGCATGGCGAATTGCTGGAAATCGAATGGCAACGGGTTGAGCCAGGTGAATCAATAATCAGTAAAGAAGGGCATGCACATTTCATGCTCAAGGAAATCATGGAGCAATGGCAGACCGTAACCCGACAGGAGATGGTGATGGGCTCTGGACTGAAAGCATTTGTAGAAGCTTTGAGACATTGTGAAAATATACTGGTCACCGGAGCGGGCGGTGCCTATTTTGCCTGTGTGCAAATTGCCTGGCTGCTGCGGGAAATAGCCGGATTCCGTGCACTTGCGATTCCAGCCTATGAAATTGAAAGTATGAAACCGATGTTCAGGAAGGGTGACTTTGTGCTGGCGGTGAGCCAGAGCGGCGAGACAGCGGATACGATCCACGCAGTCGAAGTTGCAAGCGCCTGGGGATTGCGAATCGCCTCTCTCGTTAACATGCCAATGTCCACGATAGCGAGGTTGTCAGAATTTAGTATGGCAAATCATTGCGGGCCCGAAATCTGTGTTCTGTCCACCAAGTCCGCCACTGCGCAGGTCGCTTTTGGTTATTTATTGGCGGGTTCCCTGTCTCGTCTTCCTGATCTCAAAAAAAATATGAACCATTTGAGTAGTACCCTAAGCCGATACCTAAGCGATGAAACGTCGAGAAAAATAAAGTCACTGGCATTGAGTCTCAAAGGTGAACAGCATCTGTTTATTCTCGGTCGAGGACACTTTTATGGAACGGCGCAGGTGGCTGCCCTGAATATTAAGGAGGCCAGTTATGTCCATGCCGAAGCCTTCGCTGCAGGAGAGTTAAAACATGGCGTGATTGCATTAATTGACCAGGGTGTTCCCGTGATTCTGTTTTCAGATCGTCTTGACCCCTATATGCTAAATGTCGCGGCTGAAGTAAAGTCGCGGGGAGCACGGGTGATCGGTATAGGCTATGAGGATAACGAACTCTTTGATCATTTCATTCCGCTGCCGGTTTTGCCTGATCCCCATCTGGCAATCGTAAACGCGATGATTCCCTGTCAACTGCTGGCCTACCATCTGGCTGTTCAGGCGGGTCTTAACCCTGATAAACCCAGGAACCTGGCAAAAAGTGTGACGGTACTGTAGTGAATGATTAGGCGTATAATTAAGGTCTTTACCGCCGGATCCGTGTGTTTTAATTGTGAGTCGATACTTTTTATTTTGTTGTTTTTTTATTCCAGTTTTATGCCCTGAAACACAAGCCAGTGATGAGGGTGTTCTCAACCTGCTTCAGGGCTATGAGTGGAAGCTTCCGGAGCAGGCGTTTCATCAGCTAGGTGAAGCGGCTGTCAGTTCATTGATAGAGATTGCGGAAGATGAAAACCAGGTGAATTTTATTCGCGCACGGGCCGCGGCAGCACTCACATTGTTCCCGAGTGATGCGGCCTGGGATTATTATGAGTCTGAGATTACTGTCGGGATTAATCGGGTTAGACGCCGACAACTGGTGCAAAATTTTTGTACCTCTTTTGCACTAACCCGCCCGCAGCAGGTGGAAGCGATGGTCATGCCATTGTTAAGAGAGCCAGATGCTCATCTCAGGGTAAAATCTGCCAGATGTTTATCGAAGATAGATGGCGACCAGAGCAGGGAAGCACTTGCAACTTACCGCGCATCGATTACCGAACCCTGGGAAGCACGAGCAGCAGGATTTAACATGGAAATCAAGTGATGAATGCACTGCAACTAGATGATATCGAGCTCGCCGCGTTTCGTCGGGATGGATACCTGGTTCGCAGGAATTTTGCCAGCGACCCCGAGTGTGATGGTTTACTCCTTGTTGCAAGGGACCACCTTAAACAACAATTAGCACCTATTGAGTACGAGGTGGATGTTCAATATCCAGGTTCGCCCCTGAACCGCGATGCAGATGGTGCGGACACTTGCAGGCGGTTGTTGCAAGCCTATAGTCGGCATGAGGTTTTTCGCCGCTGGGCAACTTCAGCGGAAATCGGTTCGGTCCTGCGCCGATTATTTGCTGTTGATTCCATCAAGTTGTCCCAATGCCATCACAATTGCATTATGACTAAACGGCCTGGATTCAGCAGTTCTACCCTGTGGCACCAGGACAGTCGGTACTGGTCGTTCGATCAGGAAAACTTGATTAGTGTCTGGTTGGCTCTCGGTAATGAGACTTCAGAGAATGGGTGCCTGCGCATTATTTCAGGAACCCACAGACAAGAGTTTGAGCCAGGTAGATTTGATTCGGCACTTTTTCTGCGATCCGATCTGGGGGAAAACAAAGCCTTGTTTGAACAATCAATTGCCGTGAGCCTGAACAAGGGTGATGTGCTTTTTTTCCATAGCCGATTGTTCCACGCAGCAGGTCGAAACCAGACCGATAGAACCAAATATTCACTGGTTTTTACCTACCATGAAGATTCAAACCATCCCATTTCTAATACGAGGTCTGCGAAGTACCCTTCCATTGAAGTGCTTTAGTTTGCATTTTTGTTGAATGTGCTGCTTGTTAATGTGCTGCTTGTTAATGTGCTGCTTGTTAATGTGCTGGTTGTTAATGTGCAACTCGTCAGTGGGGAAGGACTTGCATCACCTTCTGTAATAAAGAATCACGATAATTTCCTTTTCGCCATGCAAAGCCGATGTCCCGGTAAAACTGCTTTGCAGGTAGCTTCTGGGTGACTATATTTGTGCCTGCAAGAATGCCGGCCTGTAAGGCCATTTCGGGTAACAAGGTAATACCCAGGTCATTTTCGACCATTTGCACCAGCATCTGCAGACTGTTGGCGCCGAAGGTGTGGATCATTTTATGATTCTTCAGGCGGCACCCGGCGAGTGCATGGTCACGAAGACAGTGGCCGTCGTCGAGCAGTAATAAGCTCTCGTCCGGTAGCTTGTCAAAATCAACTTTATTTGTCTTGTTAGGGCTCATGATGCTTGTGTCCCGGTGGAATGCGAGGTGCAACCCTTCCCGGTAAACAACGCGGGTCTCGAGGCGTCCTGCGTCATAGGGAAGTGCAAGAAGTGCAATATCCAGTTTGTTGTCGAGTAACTCAGCGATTAGGATTGCTGTGGTGTTTTCCCGAATGTAGAGCGCAATACCCTTGAAATTATCTCTTATTTTGCGAGCGTAATTTCCTATCAGGTATGGGGCGATAGTTGGTATGGCGCCAAGTTTTACGGGCAGGGCCAGTGGATCTGAAAAAGCCCGTGCTTCATCAACCAGGTCTTCTGCCTGCCTGATGACGTAACGGCCGCGATCGGCAATCTTCTTGCCGAGGTTAGTAAATGAAACCGACTTGTTAGTGCGTTCCACGAGTGTTACACCAAGGAAGTTTTCCAGTTCCCTAATCCCCGTGCTCAGTGTCGACTGGGTTACATGCAGATGTCTGGCTGCATTACCGAAGTGCAGGTGTTCCTGAAGGGCGATCAGGTATTGCAGTTGTCTTAATGGTGGCAGGCGCATTTAATAATCTATTTAATCGATCGATATAATAAAAACAATTCATTTTATTAATTGAAAGTTGGCGTTTAATCTACCCTTGCTGATACCAACTAATCCGTATAGGCAAAATTTTAAGGAGTTTACAATGCTGTCACTGGAATCAAATTTACCGGAATCAAAAAGAGTACCGGACGTCACTTTTAGAACACGCAACGCCGTAGGTTGGGATGATGTGAATAGCAGCGACCTGTTCGCTGGGAAAACGGTTGTTTTGTTTTCCTTGCCCGGTGCTTTTACTCCGACCTGTTCTGCGACTCATCTGCCTCGCTATGAAGAGCTGGCACCTGTATTTAAAGCTGAAGGTGTTGATGAGATCATCTGCATGTCAGTCAACGATGGCTTCATTATGTATGCATGGCAGAAGGAACAGGCTGCGAAGAACGTTCGCATGATCCCGGATGGGAATGGTGAATTCACAGAGCAGATGGGGATGCTGGTGGACAAATCTGAACTGGGATTTGGCAGTCGGTCCTGGCGTTATTCAATGTTGGTCAGGGATGGCATCATTGAAAAAATGTTTGTTGAAGCGGAAGTAGAAGGTGACCCGTTTGAAGTGTCAGATGCAAAAACCATGTTGCGCTACATCAACAAGGATGTCGAGATTCCTCAGTGT
>SMVA01243835.1_pt1 | contig 22784 bp, 18 predicted proteins | sample 2456451 | NCBI WGS metagenome assembly SMVA01 (sample SAMN11095933, study PRJNA526329) | marine sediment metagenome | biome: Marine sediment; feature: Surficial sediment; material: Deep marine sediment; isolation source: Hadal surficial sediment | place: Pacific Ocean | collected 2014-05 | depth... | reverse complement strand
TCAGAGCACGGAGGATTGATTTATTGATTTTGCGCTTTAAGGCTGCGACAGGAACCCCTTTCTTTTCAATTAGTATCCCTCGTCAAACAAGAGAAACCAGAATCAAAAATTAGACGCCATCAAGTCGCCATTGAACCGTGACCACGATACTATCTATCCGTTGATTTCCGGAGAATGTATGCAAACAAAAACATTAGTAGAAGGTCTTTGTTTCGCCGAAGGCCCCAGGTGGCACGAAGACCGCCTATGGTTCTCAGACATGCACGACCACCAGGTCTATGCTGCTGACATGAACGGCAACCTTGAGACCATCATCCATGTTCCCGAACAACCGTCAGGCCTCGGCTGGCTACCTGACGGCCGGTTGCTCATTGTCTCCATGCTCGATCGCAAGCTACTGGTATTACAAGATGGAGAACTATCAGAATTTGCCGACCTCCATGAGCTGGCAAAATATCACTGCAACGACATGATCACCGATGCCTCCGGCAGGTCATATGTCGGCAACTTTGGTTTTGACCTTCATGCCGGTGATAAACCCTGTACCACCTCCCTTATCATGGTCACAGCAGGAGGCAATCCCAGCATCGTTGCAGATGACCTGTCCTTTCCAAATGGCACGGTGATTACCCCGGACGGAAAGACAATGATCATTGGTGAAAGCATGAATGGGCAACTGACTGCCTTCGACATCAATACCGACGGTTCGCTCACTAACCGGCGTACCTGGGCGCAACTCGACAAGGCTATTCCCGACGGCATCTGTCTTGATGAAGCGGGTGGTATCTGGGTTGCATCCCCTGTCAGCAAAGAGTGTTTACGTGTAGTGGAAGGGAGTGAAGTCACCGACCGGGTCTCTGTTGAGAAGCAGGCATTCGCCTGTATGCTCGGTGGCACAGACCGAAAGCGACTATTTATCATGACCGCTGCTGATTCTGACCCCGATGCTTGCCGTGCAAACAGATCCGGCAAAATAGAATATGTAGACGTTGATGTAGCAGGTGCCGGGCTTCCATGATAAATGAGGAGATAAATAAAAAACTAAGGATTGCTGTGATCAACGGCGGTAACTCGGCTGAGGCTGAAGTTTCCCGATCCAGTGCTAAAGGTGTAATTCAGGCACTCAAAGAAAACTATGCGCATGTCTCCAGCATAGAGCTTGACCAGAATCTGGCGGAATCCCTGTCCAAATTCTCCGTTGACGTCGTCTTCCCCGCGCTTCACGGCCCACCAGGTGAAGATGGGACATTACAGGGCTTCCTGGAAATACTCGGTTACCCCTATGTAGGCAGCGACGTTCACGGCAGTGCCTTTGCCATGGACAAGATCGTCTCAAAGAGCATTTTCCGGGAGGCAGGTCTTCCCCTCATTAAACAAACCGTGGTCACTCGTGCTGATGGTCGAGCGGCAGCAGTGAACACGATCGTCAAAGAACTCGGCAACTACGTTGTCGTCAAGCCAGCCAGGCAGGGCAGCGCCCTCGGAATCACCCTTATAGACAACGAGAACCAGCTGCATGAGGCCCTTGGAAAGGCTTTCAAACTTGACGATCGCCTGCTGGTAGAACAACGAATAGACGGCAGGGAAATTACCGTTGGTGTCATTGACACAGACGAAGGCAGTAGAGCCTTCCCCGTTATCGACATCATCACCCCAGAGGACAGCTGGTATGATTACGAACACCGTTACACAGTTGGCCTGAGCGAACACATTATGCCTGCCGATTTATCCGGTGAACAAACCCAGCAACTTCAACAATTTGCGATTGCTGCCCACCAGATTCTTGGTTGCCGGGACCTTTCACGAGCTGATTTTATCGTCGATGGAGAAAACATTTACCTGTTGGAGGTCAACACACTACCAGGCATGACACCCACCAGTCTGTATCCTGACGGGGCAGCAGGTTTCGGATTAAGTTTCGTCCAACTGGTGAGCTATCTGGTGGAACGTGCGGCAAATCGCTAATCACAACCAAACTGTTGAAACCTACAGGTCATAGCCACGCTCATTGTGTTGATTGATATCCAGGCCTTCAATTTCCTCGTCCTCTGTGACTCGAAGCCCGAGTATGACATCCACCAGCTTGAGCAAGCCGAAAGTGGCGATAGCCGTGTAGATTCCGCTCGCCAATACGCCAATAACCTGTACGCCAACCTGGGAAGCCATGGTCATACCCTCTGCGTAACCCTGGCCACTAAAAACACCCAGGGTATCTGCAGCAAACACCCCGGCGAGAATAGTCCCTAATGCACCACCGACTCCGTGGACGGGAAACACATCAAGCGAATCATCGATGTGCAGCTTCTGTTTGAGGTACAGGGTGGCATTAAAGCAACAGATTCCCGCCATAATACCAATGACCAGACCGCCCGCTGGTCCCACAAATCCAGAAGCCGGTGTTATTGTTCCGAGACCCGCGACCATTCCGGTCACTGCTCCAAGGGCAGTGGGCTTGCCAAATTTCAGCCATTCGATCGTCATCCAGGTTAATGCCGCGGCAGAAGCTGACATGTGCGTGACCAGCATGGCCATCCCCGCATCACCGTTGGCGGCGAGCGCACTACCCGCATTAAATCCAAACCATCCAACCCATAACATACCGGCACCGGTGATGCTCATGGTCATGTTATGAGGCGTCATCGGAGTGTGAGGAAAACCTTTGCGTTTACCCATAACAAGTGCCGTGACCAGCGCCGCAGTCCCTGCCGTTATATGGACCACGGTACCACCTGCAAAATCAAGTAATCCCATCTTGCCTAGCCAGCCTCCACCCCAGACCCAGTGGGTGATCGGTGCATAAACAATCAACACCCAGAGACCGGTAAACAGCATCATTGCAGAGAATCGCATACGTTCAGCAAAGGCGCCGACGATAAGAGCCGGGGTGATTATGGCGAACGTGAGCTGGAACATGGCGAAAACGCTCTCGGGGATATCGCCGATCATGGAGTCTTCCATTACCCCGGCCATCAGCACATTAGAGAATCCACCTACAAAATCATTACCTTCTGAAAAAGCCATTGAATAAGCCACCAGCAACCAGAGCACTGAAACCATGCAGGTAATGGCAAAGCACTGCATCAATATACTGAGAACATTCTTTACCCTGACCAGCCCCCCATAAAACAGGGACAAACCAGGAATGGTCATAAAAAGCACCAGGGCTGTCGATGTCAGAATCCAGGAAGTATTTCCCGTGCTTAGCACTTCTTCAGCCACTGCTGCCTGTGTCAGAAATAGTGCTGACATCACACCCAGAGTGGTGGTGAATAGTTTCTTCATAGTGGATTCCCTGTTATTCGAAACAAGTGTACTCGATTCATTTACGAGGTCACAACACCACTCAACGACCATTCCCATATTGTCGGTAATGTCTTATTTCTGCAGAGGCTAATAAAGCCTTCCCTTAGATCAAAATGATTATCGACAACGAATCCTGACTAGGTTACAAATACTATTAGCCAGCCACCAATTGCTCATAGCAGAAGCAAACAAGGAATAGCTGGTGTCGGTGGGAAATCGCCGCAGTATCGCGATGTGTCTATTAATAGTTGGAAACAAAACAAGGCCGATATATGCGAAGACAAAAAAGAGACAAGTCTGACCGCGCTTTCACTCGCGGTTACCAGATAGGAGTTCACGGTAAGTCTCGTGAATTATGTCCATATCATGATGACGATTCCAAACAAGAGTGGTTTAACGGCTGGCGATGCGGTCGGGAAGACAATTGGGATGGCTATGTGGGCACAGCTGGCGTGAGTAAGAACAATCTCGCGTGATCTAAAACTCCATTCTCTGTAAGTTGAACCAAAAGGGCTCCAATCGGAGCCCTTTCCTGTTGTAAGACGAAATTAGCGTGTTTAGCGTATGATGCGCACTGCCAATGGGAACCAGAACAATAAAAACAGGTCTATAGACTCCTGTTTAATCTCAATTTTATTAACCATAGAAGAACACAAGCGCTATGCCACATCGTGAATCCCTCCTGGAATTAGAAGAATGGTTGTCAGGACAAATTATTGGCCAGGAAAAGCTAGTCAACAGACTTCTCATGGCTTTGCTGGCGGATGGCCATCTTCTTGTTGAAGGTGCACCGGGGCTCGCAAAAACCAAGGCGATCAAAATTCTCGCCGAGGGAATCGAGGGAGATTTTCACCGAATACAATTTACTCCCGATCTCCTGCCTTCTGACATCACAGGAACAGAGATCTATAGAGCCCAGGAAGGAACTTTCCAGTTTCAGAAAGGCCCTATTTTCCACAACCTGATTCTTGCCGATGAGATCAATCGCGCACCCGCAAAGGTACAATCTGCCCTGCTCGAGGCTATGGGTGAAAGGCAAGTCAGTTTTGGTCGCCAGACATTTCAGCTACCCCAGCTTTTTCTTGTCATGGCAACGCAAAACCCCATTGAACAAGAGGGAACTTACCCGCTGCCGGAAGCACAGTTGGACCGCTTCCTGATGCATGTAACGGTTGATTATCCCGATGCGGCTTCAGAGCACAAAATTCTACAACTGGTACGCAATGAAGCGAAAACCGGAGGTGCTGGCGAAAAGCGTGTGCCACCATGTATCACCCAGGAAACAATATTTGCAGCACGACAAGAAATTCTGAACCTGCACATGGCACCCGTGGTTGAGGACTACATCGTTCAACTCACCATGGCGACAAGGACGCCAGAAGCCTACGGGGATGATATCGCCAACTGGCTGGACTATGGTGCATCTCCACGGGGAACCATTTCCCTCGATTTATGCGCCAGAGCAAACGCATTTCTACAAGGCAAGGATTTTGTCAGCCCAGACGATGTTCAAGAGGTTGCACACGACGTCTTACGACATAGAATAATTGTTAGCTTCGAAGCTGAAGCCATGGGTGTGAATGCTGACCAGATTCTCGATACGCTCCTTCAGCGAGTTGCTGCAGCCTGACCATCCAATGCTGAACAGAATGCGCACTCAGCCTCGCTACGCCATCGCAACTGGCGGTGCCTATACGAATATCAGGGATCTTATTCGTTTGAGATATGCCGTAAAGGAACTGGATTCCCTGAAGCTGCCAAAATCCGCCAATCCACTTTCAGGATTGCTGACTTCAAACTTCAAAGGTCGTGGAATTGACTTCGCAGAGGTCAGGATTTACCAGCCAGGGGATGATGTAAGAACGATCGACTGGCGTGTGACTGCACGTACCCAGACTCCCCATACAAAAATGTTCCAGGAAGAAAAAGAACGGCCTGTGATGATCTTGGTAGATCAATCCATTTCAATGTTTTTTGGTTCACAGGTGGCATTCAAGTCAGTCACAGCCGCTGAAGTTGCAGCACTCGTTTCTTGGACAAATCTGGACCGGGGAGACAGGGTTGGCGGCATAGTTTTTGCTGAAGATCGACACAGGGAGGTCCGGCCCCGTCGAAGCAAGCATTCTGTATTGAGATTACTCCACGAAATTCACGACTTCAACAATGCACTGTCTACCGGCCTGCTGAAAGATCGTGACGGCAATAAGGAAAAAGGCAGCTATCAACAGAATTATCTAGCCGAGGCACTACGTAACGTTCGCAGGGTAGCAAAACACGGCAGTACTATTTTTCTAATCAGTGATTTTCAGTCACTCAATGAGCAGGCAATAATACACATAAGGCAACTCGCGCGACACAACGATATTGTTGGTATATTCATATACGATCCCCTGGAACGATCATTACCTCGCCCCGATCTTTATACAATTACCAACGGCGAAACCCGGGCTCGAATTAATACGGCCAACAAGGGATATCGCAGGCAGTACGAGACCTCGTTTGACAACTATGTCGCAGGGCTAAAGGACGAATTTGCCAGAATTAAATCTCCGCTGCTGGAATTGTCCACTGCGGATCCGCTCATTACGACACTTCAAACGCGTTTTAGCGAACAAGCCGCCCAGGCTTAAGATGGAGCAATTCACGGCGCCCCCGACAAGCCCCGGTGCACTTACAGACCCCCTGGCGCAGTTACGGGATATTCACTTGCCTGCCGCCATTGAATCATGGCCTCCGGCACCGGGCTGGTGGGGCCTCACCTTTCTTGGCACTGTAGCAATACTCGGTTTTATCTACTGGCTCTGGGGGAGATGGCAGGCCAACAAGTATCGCAGGGAAGCAATCAAGCAACTCGATAGGATTCTTGATAACTATGACACAGATGGTGATGTAACCCTGTACCTTTATGACTACCAGTTATTACTCAAACGAGTTGCATTAACCCGGTACAATCGCGGCCTGGTCGCGAACCTGACTGGGGAAGCCTGGGTAGCATTCCTCGACAAAAGCTCAAATAGTTCAGAATTTACAATGGGCGCTGGACAGGCGCTGATCGATGGCAACTATGTCGCGACTCATAACGTCGAAATTGAGAGCGCAGATATCGACCAATTGCACCAGCTGGGAAGGCAATGGATTCGCAAGCATCGGGATCTGCCATTGGATACCGGGAGCAAGGCCGCATGATCGAATTTCTATGGCCCTATGCAATCGCTTTTCTGCCCTTGCCATTACTCATCTACTGGTTATTACCAAAGGCTCATCGCCAGGAAGCTGCGCTCCATGTCCCCTTCTTCAGCCTGGCTGCTGGTTTTGAAAGCGACAACAGGTTGATCCAACGCCGCTCCATCATCCGGCGCTTAGCGATGGTTCTTATGTGGCTAGCCCTCGTCATCGCTGCGACCCAGCCCCAGTGGATTGGCGAGCCAATTGAGCTACCGACCAGCGGGCGCGACCTGTTGCTTGCTGTCGACATTTCCGGCTCCATGGGAACAGAAGATATGAAACTCGGCAATGATATGACCACAAGACTTGCCGTCGTGAAAAACGTGGTTGGTGATTTTGTGGAACGACGTAAAGGCGATCGCCTTGGTTTGATCCTGTTTGGCAGCAAGGCATATTTGCAAACACCCCTGACATTTGACCGCAATACCGTCAGAACATTACTCCAGGAAACGCCCCTCGGTATCGCGGGTGGCAAGACCGCCATCGGTGATGCGATCGGGCTCGCTGTCAAGCGGCTGAAATCCAGGCCTGCCGAAAACAGGGTCCTGATTCTACTGACCGATGGCGTGAATAATGTCGGTGAGGTTTCTCCACTTCAAGCAGCCAAGCTTGCTGCACTTGAAGGTATACGTATTTATACCATTGGTTTTGGTGCAGATGAATTAATGGTGCCGGGCCTGCTCTTCAACCGAAAAATAAACCCATCAGCAGAGCTCGACGCAAAAACCCTGTCAGAAATAGCCCGTTTAACTGGTGGCCTTTACCAGCGTGCAAGGAGTTCAAGTGAGCTCGCTGCTATTTATGAATCTCTTGACGAACTGGAACCAATCGAACTCGAAAAGGAAACATTCCGACCGGTTAAGTCACTTTATTTCTGGCCACTTGGTTTCGTTGTTTTCCTGAGCATGATACTCATCGTATTACATCCAGTGGTCACACTCTGGATCAGCAGCCTATGGGCACAGCGAGCGCTGGCATGATAGAAGACATTCTCAGGGAGCTTCACTTCCTGCGTCCAGACTGGTTCTACGCACTTATCCCGGCGATTCTGCTTTTTTTACTGCTTCGTTACAGACAACAAAATGCCAGCAACTGGGAAAATTCAATTGACTCGTCTTTGCTGCCGTTCCTGTTGGAAAATCCAAGCCAAACCACTAGCAAATACCCGTTTTATCTGTTGCTGTTTGCATGGGTCATAGCAACCATTGCGCTCGCCGGTCCAGTATGGGAAAAGACACCGCAGCCTGTCCACCAACGAGAGGATGCGTTAGTGGTCATACTCGATTTAACACGCTCCATGTATTCAACCGATGTGAAACCCAATCGCCTGATTCGCGCCCGGCGGAAACTTATTGACCTGCTCAACATGCGAAACGAAGGTGTCACCGCTCTCGTCGTTTTCTCGGGTAATGCGCATACCGTTTCACCATTGACAGATGACACCAACACCATAATGGCCATGATTCCCGCACTCACCCCTGCAATCATGCCAGCACCCGGGAGCCAGCTATCCACGGCGCTCGAACGAACCCTGCTTTTATTCGAAAATGCCGGTGTAGCCAGTGGCCGAATTCTGATCATTACCGATGAAATACGCGATGTAGCAGAAGCGCAGGCTATCGTCAGGAATCATCGTTATTCATTTCCCATATCCGTACTTTCAGTCGGCACACCAGAAGGCGCACCCATACCCACTGAGTCTTTTTCAGCCAACCAGGGTTATCTCAAGGATAGAAATGGCACACTCGTCATCCCCAGAGTTAACTATGAAAAGCTACAGAATTTTGCAACCTTGACTGGTGGACGTTTCGCAACGATGACGCTCAACGATGATGATCTGGCATACCTGCTTGCCGATGACCCGCTGCTGGACAACAGCGTGTTCCGCGACCTTGAGCGTGACTTTGACGTCTGGTTTGAGGAAGGACCCTGGTTGTTATTGTTACTATTGCCTCTGGCATCTCTGGCGTTCCGGAGAGGATGGATCTGGGGACTCGCCCTCATCATGTACTTACCGGTAAATGACGTAAAAGCCAACCTCTGGGATGACCTCTGGCAGACTCGCGATCAGCAGGCGATGACTGCCCTGACAGAAGGCAAGGCAAATGCGGCAGCAGAGTTATTTGAACATCCGGACTGGAAAGGCTCTGCCCATTACAAAGATGAAAATTTTAAGGATGCAGGTGTCCTGTTCGCCAACTCAAACCATAGTGACAGTCAATATAATCTTGGCAATGCGCTAGCAAAAGATGGCGAGCTCGAAAAAGCGATTGATGCTTACACTCAATCGCTGGCAGTTAACCCGGATAACGAGGACGCCGTCTTCAACAAAAAACTGGTAGATGATTTGCTGCAAAAACAACAACAAGAGCAGCAAGGTGAAGAAGGTGAACAGGAGGAAAGCAATGGCCAAGGAGAGGAGCAACAATCAGAGAATGAGAACAGCGACAATAAAAACGACGATCAGTCAAGCAGTGAACAGGATGAACAAGAACAAGGCGATGAACAGCAGGAACAAAAAGACCAGGAATCTAAAGAAGATGGTGATCAACAGGATGCCCAGAATCAACAGATGGCAGAGGAGGACGCAAAGCTTGATGCTGAAGAACAACAGGCACTCCAGCAATGGCTGCGCAGGGTTCCAGATGACCCAGGTGGCCTGCTAAAACGAAAATTTGAACAACAACATGAAGATGCCCTGCGCAACGGCACCATTTCAAGGACCGACCCAAATGCAGATTGGTAAAATCTATAGCATGTTAGTGATGTGCGCTTTGTTCCTGGCAAGCAGCCTGCTTAGTGAAGCCGCACAGGCGGTTGTGGTTGCCATGGTGGACCGTAACCAGGTCAGCGAGTTTGACATGCTGACCCTGACAGTTCGCGTTAGCGGCAAGTCAACAGACCACACACCAGACTTCACGGGTCTTGAAAAGGATTTCGAGATCGTCAGCACACAGAATCAGAAAAGCAGTTCCATCAGTTTTATCAATGGAAAACAAACAAGCAGCATCAAGACTGATTACATTCTGGTCTTGAGGGCAAAACGCCTGGGAAGGCTCAGCATCCCAGCCATTCCGGTTGGCAATGAATCCACAAGCGAAATTCCAATTCGCGCGGTCAAACAATCAGCGGCCGTCACACAGCAAATGAACCAGCTGGTCTTTTTTGATACCAACGTCGACACAAATTTTGCCTATGTCCAGGGCCAGATCTTATACACGGTAAAACTTTTCTATTCTGAGTCGATTTCAGGAGACTTCCCGCCACCGCCGCGACTCGAGAACGCCGTGATAGAAACCATTGAATCTGAACGCCGATATGAATCAACAGTAAACAATCGTCGCTATTATGTCCTGGAAAAACAGTACGCTATCTTCCCCCAGCAAAGCGGCACCCTGATAATACCAAGGGAAGTCTTTGCTGGATCCCGCGGCCGTGGTGGCCTGTTTTCATCCAGGCAGAGAGTAAACGCGGTATCACGGGACCACACCATTATCGTTAGAACAATTCCCTCTGAGTTTTCAGGCGACAACTGGATTCCTGCAAGGCAGTTAACATTGCAGGAAGAATGGGCCGAGAATCCACCTGTCTTCAGGGTCGGAGAGCCAGTCAATCGCATCATCACTCTAACAGCAGTTGGCCTTGCTGCATCCCTATTACCACCGTTAGCTGAACTCGACCTGGACAATGCAAAAACCTATGCCGATCCAGCTGAATCGACAGAACAAACCGGCAATGTTGGCATCATGGCAAGTAACAGGACCACAATAGGTATCGTACCGATACAGGAGGGTCCGCTAACACTTCCAGAAATCAGCATTCCATGGTGGAACACCCAGACCGACCGACTCGAGACCGCGGTCATTCCGGGGGCGACCTACCAGGTATTGCCTGCCATAGGCGGAGTTTCAGTCGCCCCGTCAATCCCATTTCACACAACAGCGCAACCGTCAGTGGTGGCTAGCCCTCCGGTATCAGGACCAAACTTTTGGATGTACGTTGCCATCGGTCTTGGGCTACTCTGGCTACTAACAATATCGCAGTGGTTTTCACTGCGCTCCAGGCTGAACAATCCTGATGAAAAGCCGGAGTCACCTGACCCACAATTTGATATGCCGGACGAGAATCGGGTGTTTAGAGAGTTGAGTTCAGCATGCAAGGCCGGTGATGCCGAGAACGCACATCGCAACCTTTTGCTCTGGAATAAGACAAGGTTCCCTGAAGTTTCTACTATCAGGGACCTGGCGCATATCAAAGACCATGGCTCCCTGCTCGAAGCTTTCCAGGATTTAGAGGAAGCGCTTTATTCACCAAATTCTCAAGCTGGATGGCCTGGCGATAAATTATTGAAGGCGATCACTGAAATACGCAAGATGAAAGAAGTCAGAACCAGATCCTCTGCGTTGGTCGGCGCATTGAATCCGGTTTGACCACACATGCGAGGCCCGGTTAAAAAAGAACATGGCTCACCAGCTACCACTTCCAAATATCGTTAGACAACGGGCTGAGAGCCTTGGAGAACAAGGCAGGCAATGGGTTTCTGCCCTCGGGAGATTGGTAGAATCCCTGGAAAGTTTGTGGTCACTTCAGATTGGCAAGGTGCGCACAGGGGGTTCCGAAAGCCTGGTAGTTGAAGTAATTCAACAGGATGGAAGCGGTGCAATCCTCAAAATTGGTCTTCCTGGACCGGCTGATCTTGCGGTAGAAGCTCGCGTCTATCGATTGGCTAATGGACGTGGTTATGCAAGGCTGATTGAGCACGACGATTTACTAAACTCCCTGCTTCTCGAAAAACTTGGCCCGCCGCTGGCAAGTAAAAAACTTTCAACTGACGAACAGGTTGCTGAATTATGTTCGACATTGGATAAAGCCTGGGTACCGCTGGATTCAGCAAGCGGGTTAATGACAGGTGCAGAGAAGGCCGAATGGTTAGTCGCTTTCATCAGCCAAAAATGGCTTGAGCTGGATCAGCCATGTAGCAGGAAGGCGATTGACCGGGCGCTACAATTTGCAGAAGAGCGCGTGAAAGCCCATTGCGCAGAAAATTCAGTGCTGGTTCACGGTGATGCCCACGCTCTCAATGCGCTAGCTGTAACAGACAAAGACGGTACGCATTATAAATTTGTAGACCCAGATGGACTGTATGCTGAACGAGCCTGCGACCTGGCGGTCCCCATGCGGGATTGGAATCAGGAGTTATTAGCGGGCGACACGATGAAAATGGCACATGACCGATGTGAATTGTTGTCTGAATTAACTGCAGTGGATGCGACTTCAATCTGGCAATGGGGGTTTATTGAGCGCGTCTCAACCGGATTGGTCCTAAAGGAAATTGGCCAGGTGAACGAGAGTCAGGCATATCTCAAAGTAGCCGACATCACCTCACAGAGTACAAAATTCTAGCTTCAGCACGATACGTAATGCAAAAGATACTAGCGGATTGTCTAAATACTCTTCGATGCTATTTCAAATACATTCCCTGACAGATTCTTGGTTGCCAGTATTCTTTCCAGTGCTGCTTTCATCATTGTCTGCCGGGCATCATCAAATTTACGCCACCTTGTCAGGGGAGTTAAGACTCTTGCGGCCATCTGCTGATTAATGTCATTTAATTCGATGACACAGTCGGCAAGGAAAGCATAACCCGAGCCACTCTTGTCATGAAAATTCACAATGTTCTGCATCGGAAAAATCGAAATGATGGAGCGCATTCGATTTGGATTGTTCATCGTAAAAGCATCGTGTTGCATCAACGCTTTCACTTTCTCTAACGCACCCGGAAGCGTACAAGCTGCCTGCAGTCCAAACCACTGGTCTATCACCAGTGATTCATTTGACCAGCGATTGTAAAATTCTGTCAGCGCCTTCTCCTTTGCCGTCGCTGCCGCGGCCGCATTGGAGTTAATGAGGGCACGAATGGCAGAACCGGTGTCCGTCATGTTATCGGCTTTTTCAAATTGCTGGACACATAAACCAACCATTTCGGTATCGTCAGGTAACATCAAGTATGAAAGCGCCACATTCTTCAGGCTTCTCCTGGCAATAGCATCAGCTGTCGGTTGATAGGTGTTCGAATCCTGGTTGAGCTTGTAGATGGACAACATCACACCTATCAAATTTTCAGCAATCTTCAACCGAACGGCATGCCTTGCCTGGTGGATCGCATCTACATCAGCGATATCAACGAGTTCGGCAAGATAGGATTCCGACGGTAGAATCAACATACTGGCAATCATAGCCTTGTCGATGGCGCCATCACTATCGTGCACCAGTGCCTGGTTCAGATTATTTTCACAGGCCTGGATCAAGCGATCATCTATGGTGATCTCCTTGCCTTGCTGGATCTGGCCAACGACTTCCTGAATAACATCCACACCAAGCCTCTGCCCTGCTTCCCATCGGTTGACACCATCTGAGTCGTGGCTCATCAGGAACATGAGATCGTCCCGGGAGTAGTCGTATTCAAGTTTTACCGGAGCGGAGAATCCGCGCAGGAGCGAGGGAATGGGTTTCTTTTTGATATTCGTGAATGTGAAGGATTCGAATTTTTTTGTGACTTCGATGACATCTTCAACGATGTCCGCACCGGACCCATCTAGCAATCCGATTGACAAAGGTAAGTGGTAAGGATCTTTTTTATCCTGGCCTGGTGTTGGTGGACATGACTGAGATACATTCAAGGTGAACGTTTTTGCATCTTCATCATAAGCGCTATCAATATTTAGTACCGGCGTTCCAGCCTGGCGGTACCAGACACGAAATTGCGACAGGTCTATATCGTTAGCATCTTCCATGGCAACAACAAAATCCTCTGTCGTGACTGCCTGACCATCATGGCGGTCAAAATACAGATCTGTTCCACGCCGAAAACCTGCCGCGCCAACCAACGTGAGTATCATACGGACAACTTCTGCGCCTTTTTCATAAACTGTGGCGGTGTAGAAGTTATCAATCTCAATATAGGAATCAGGACGTATTGAGTGCGCCATGGGGCCTGCATCTTCAGGAAACTGGGCAGTTCTTAGAGTGGCTACATCGCTAATTCGGCAAACAGTCGCCGAGCCCATGTCAGATGAGAACTGCTGATCCCGAAGCACCGTGAAGCCTTCCTTCAAACTAAGCTGGAACCAGTCACGGCAGGTGACTCGGTTTCCGGACCAGTTGTGGAAATACTCGTGCGCGACAACACCCTCGACTCGCTGGTATCCAGCATCCGTCGTGGTATCAGGCCGGGCGAGCACGCAGGAGGTATTAAAAATATTGAGACCCTTGTTCTCCATGGCACCCATATTGAAGCTTTCTACCGCCACGATCATAAAAATATCCAGGTCATACTCGCGGCCATAGACTTTTTCATCCCAGGCCATGGCGCTTTTCAGGCTTTCCATTGCATAGTCGACCTTGTCAATATTTTTCGCTTCGGTGAAGATTTGCAGCGTCACTTCTCGCCCGCTCATGGTGACGAACTTATCTTCAATATGTTGTAAATCACCTGCCACCAACGCAAAAAGATATGCGGGTTTCTTGAATGGGTCTTGCCAGGTAATCCAGTGCCGATCCGCCTCTTCACCACGAGCAATGGCATTACCATTTGATAGTAGAACCGGGTAGGCAGATTTATCCGCAATAATCGTGGTCTCGTATTTCGACATGACATCAGGCCTGTCCAAATACCAGGTGATATTGCGAAACCCCTCTGCTTCGCATTGGGTACAGAACATATCGCCTGATTTATACAATCCTTCCAGTGCCGTATTGTTCTGAGGTTTGATCCTCACCGTGGTTTTCAATTCAAAAACCTCCGGCACGCCATGAACTGTCAACTTATCTTCATCAATGCTGTATTCGTTCGACATTAATTCACGGTTATCCACCAGGAGTGTTTGCGTTTCGAATTCGGCAGACCCATCGAGTATAAGATCTGACTGATTTTGTGTAGCATCAGGATTTCGTCGCACCGACAGGGTTGTTGTTACCGTGGTGAAATCTTCATTAAGATCGACGTGGAGTTTTGTCTCGTCGATAAGAAAGGGTGGAACCTTGTATTCTTTGAGTTGAATCGCCTGGGGCTGGCCATCTTTCATACTGATCTCGCAATATTACTGTGGGGGCATGATACATTCTTGGAGAGTCGTTAGGAATCAGGCGGCCTCGGCTCTTTTTCGAAGTTCCTCACGGATTTTTGCATGCTCATTCTCATCCAGTGTGAACCTGGAAAACATGAGTGTACCAATCGCATAACAGACCAGCGGAAACAGCCCATACAAGGTAACCATGGCAACCTGGACTGTCATGGTCTGTACCTCATTGGGTACAAACCCCGAAAACTGGAGCACGTAGCCGGTGATAAAAATCATAACGCCGGTTGCACTTTTATAGGAAAAGTTGAACGCGGCGAAATAAGAACCTTCTTTTCTCTCGCCTGTCAGGTATTCATCATAATCAATGATGTCGCTCTGGATTGATGGTGCAATTGTGCCGCCACATCCAGCTGATAAACCGGCAAAAAATGCGAGGATAAAAATCACTGCTATCTTCGCATCCATGGTGCCCAGGAATGGCAGCATAAACATACCGCCAAAGGACAGGCCAGTCAGGGTCATCGAAAACATCCACAGGCGAATCTTGCCAAACTTCCTCGACAAGGGTAGCCACATGGGTACGGACAAGGTTGAGGGAACCATGTAGGTCAGGATGATGGCAGGTGCAAGGCCTGGTGCCCCGACGACATATTGAGCAACATAAAGAGTCAGCAAACCGATGGCGGCACTGCCAATGTGTTCGATAAAAGAGACGACCAACACCAGGCGTGCATGGTGGTTCTGCCAGACGTCCTTGAATGCCCCAAAAGGGCTCGGGTTTACCCGCCCTTGAAAATCAGCCCTTTCCCTGAGTTTATAGACTGCGAACGTCACCAGCACCCCGGTAACGACCGCGGCAAGCAGGCTTAGCTGAAATGCGGTCATCCTCACCGCGCCTTCTCCTTGCCGCTCGGCATTGATCAGCAACTGCATACTCACGAGGGCAATAATTGAGCCTATTGTGTAAGACGCGTGACGCAGACCATATAAACGACTTCTCTCATGGTAGTTCTGGGTCAACTCGGCACCGAGAGACATATGCGGAACCATGAATATGGTCATGGCTGAATAAAAGCCGATGACACCAATCGCCATCCAGGCGACCAACCATGATCCGGAAAGGGAATCAGGCGGGGAGAACACCATCACAAATGTCAACGTGATAGGCAGGATGCTGATCATCAACCAGAGGCGTCTTCTGCCCATGCTGTGTCTGGTTCTATCGCTGAGGTAGCCAACCAGGGGATCAGAAATCGCATCCCAGACCCGGGATATTCCAAAAATAGTGCCCATGACCGCGGGTGCGATGAGCAGCACATCTGTGGAGAACTTCATAATGTACAGGTTTATCAACAGGTACATATAGCCGACACCCACTGCTGGTGTGCCGTAAGCCCCGATTACACCCCAATCTAGCTTATCCTGCGGCTCACCCGCTGTTAACTCTGACATCATTTCCTCTTTTGACCAATATATCCGGTCTAAACTTTCAAAACCAGTTTTGTAAAAGAGTCAATTTCCGCTATCCTAGGCGCCGCTTTACGGTGTCTATTTTTAGAGAAAGGGAATAACGAATATGACTATGCAGAAAACCCCTCTACTGATGTCTCGCATACTGGGTCGTGGCGCAAAACTCGACCCCAATGAAGAGATCGTGACGCTTCTGGAGGGCGGCACCCATAGGCAGACGCTGAAAACCACCTGGGATCGGGCCAATCAACTTGCCGGTGCACTCAAATCACACGGGATTGAAGTTGGTGACCGGGTCGCAAGTTTTATGTGGAACAACTATCGGCACCTTGAGCTCTATCAGGCGGTCCCCTCAATGGGTGCGGTACTGCATACACTCAATGTCCGACTTAGCCCTACTGATCTCGAGTACATCATCAATCATGCCCAGGACCGGGTTATCTTTATCGAAGAAGATCTGCTGCCTCTACTAGAACCCCTTAAAGACAAGATCCCCTCTGTAGAATTGTTAATCATTTGCCGTCATGGTGAAGGTGGTGAAACGTCATTCCCCAGTACCATAGATTATGAGGATTTCATTGCTGACCAGGATATGGTTTACGAGTGGCCGGAAATCGATGAACACTCTCCCATGGGGCTTTGCTATACCAGCGGCACGACCGGCAAGCCCAAAGGCGTCATGTACACAAACCGGTCAACCTACCTGCATACTCTAACCCAGGCGATGACTGATTCAATGAGCTTGTCTGCACTTGATGCTGTCTGCGGCATTGTGCCAATGTTCCATGCCATGGGTTGGGGATTACCTTTCACGGCCTCCATGCTCGGCTGCAAGCAGGTAATGCCACACCGGTTTATGGTGCCACAGAAACTCATTGAGTTAATGGCAGAAGAAGAAGTCACCATCTCTGCAGGCGTTCCGACCATCTGGCAGGGTATCCGCTCAATCATGGAAGAAAATCCGGACAAGTACGATTTATCCAACCTGACTCGCCTCACCTGTGGTGGATCAGCGCCCCCTGTTTCTTTAATGCGCTGGTACTGGGACACACTAGGGATCGAAATGGTTCAGGGTTGGGGAATGACTGAAACCAATCCGCTCGGCACCCTGTCACGCAAGGTGGCAAAACGATCACATACCAAACTGACAGAAGACCAGCAGTTCGAAAATGTCGCCAAGGCAGGTTTATTGATGCCGGGTCTTGAAATCGAGATCGTTGATGAGAACTGGATACCACAACCACATGATGGTGAGTCGGTCGGCGAATTGTTGATCCGGGGACCCTGGATCTGTTCTGAGTACTATAACGATCCACAGCCAGACAAGTTTCATGATGGCTGGCTCGTCACGGGAGATGTCGCAAAGATCGACTCCGAAGAATATCTGATGATCACCGATCGCTCAAAAGACCTGATCAAATCCGGAGGCGAATGGATATCGTCAGTAGATCTGGAAAATCATATCGTCGCCCTGCCCGGAGTAACCCAGGCAGCCGTCGTTGCACAACCACATCCAAAGTGGGATGAACGGCCGGTTGCTCTCGTCATTCTGGTGGAAGGTTCGAATGTAACAAAAGAATTAATACTCGATCATTGCGCCGAGATTTTTGCCAAGTGGCAGTTACCTGACGATGTGATTTTTGTCAAGGAAATCCCGCTGACATCCACCGGTAAAATCGACAAGAAGACCATCCGCTCAAAACTTGATGCCGAAGGGTACAAACTCCCTGATCTTCGCACGGCCTGATTTGTATGCGCAGGCACATGGAGGTTTCGGTTAGCAGTCACCTTGATGCGAGTTCCCGCACGGATATTGTCAGCATTGAAGAACCCCTGGAAATATGGGTCTCTTATCACGACACCAGTAACCTTCTGGTGGAGTTGTCGCTGTCGATTACGATGCGCACACCCGGTGACGATGAGGACCTGGTGATCGGGTTTCTCTTCACAGAGGGGATCATTACCTGTATCGAGGATGTTGAAGACATGGCAGCGTTTGGACCCATCACTGAACCGCACAACTTGCAGAACCAGATAAAAGTAACATTGAAATCAGGTGAACGAATCGCGGACAGGGATTTTCAACGCTACTTTTACTCCAATAGCAGCTGTGGCGTATGTGGCCGGGCATCCATCCAGGCGCTGGAAATGTTCCATCAACCCGATATACCTGAAAGCGGCTTTGAAATAGAAGATCAATCACTACGGCAATTACCCCAGGGCCTTCGATCTCTACAACCTGACTTTGAACAGACAGGCGGACTCCACGGCGTCGCCCTTGTCGATAGCACTGGTGAGATTCTCCATGTAAAAGAAGATGTCGGCCGACATAACGCGATGGATAAACTTATTGGCCAGCTGGTTCGCGCCGGAAACCTGCAAATGAAAGACAAGCTGATTCTGGTCAGCAGCAGAGCCAGTTTCGAACTAGTGCAGAAAGCGCTGGTGGCAGATATCCTTTTTTTGCCGCCATAGGCGCGCCTACCTCGGCGGCACTGGACCTTGCAACGAAATTCGGCATGACCCTGGTCGGCTTTCTAAAAGGAAACGACTACAATATCTATCTGGGGTCGCATCGCATTCTCAAATAACGGGTCATTCTTGCCGAAAGAAAGCCAGGTTGTTCTAAAAACGATATGAAATTTTCCTGGTCGCGAAAATATCTGGCAAGGTAAAGCCCGTGGTGCTTTCACTACTTTTTGCATTCCTGAACGGATGGTAAAAAAGCGTCTGCAGGGCGATTGTCGAAAAAGAAACCATGCGCCCTGAATACAAGGTTATCGCCGTGGATGTTTCTCGTGTTAGATAACCGCTTGTGAATTTCCTTATTGCAATGCAAACTGTTTCGACTTTCATCTTTGCACGACGCCATTATCCAGAGGACACTATTAGCATGAGTAACAAACTCAATCCCGGAGACATGTTTCCTTCAATGCAATTAAACACCACCGATGGAGGCACGGTTGACCTGCCCACTGGATCAGATACTCCATTGACCCTGGTACTCTTCTACAGAGGCCACTGGTGACCTTTTTGCCGCCGACTACTGGCGGGATTCGAAGAGCGCCGTGACGCGCTCAAAAACCTTGGTGTCAGCATTATTGCAGCAACGGTAGATTCTCTCGAAGAAACTTCAAAAGTAACAGAATCGCTGGGATTCCCTGTAGGTTATGGAGTAACGAGAGAAAATGGCGACGCCATTGGCGCATGGTGGGATGAACGCCGCAATCACATCCAGCCAAGCGAATTCTTATTGACAAAGAGTGGCAAGGTGATGATGTCGACCTACAGTAATTCACCGATTGGCCGGATGGATCCTGCCGAGACATTGACTCTGATTACCTATCTCAACGAACAGCGGGCGAAAGGCAAGGCACCAGGAGAGAAGTAGTTTATTCATGCAAACTATCAATGATTTTAGCTATACCGATGGATTGCGCAAAGCATTGTCCGAAAACGTCAGCAAGTACCCCGACGAGCGCCAGCCTCGGGGTAACCTGAGAGCAGCTGCTGTCGCCATCACCATTTTTGAACATGATGGCGATGCTGCCGTAATCGTCACCAAACGTTCTCACCAGCTTAAGGAGCATACCGGCCAATGGGCAATGCCAGGAGGAAGGATTGATCAGGGTGAAAGCGCTATTGAAGCCGCATTGCGCGAACTCCATGAAGAAGTGAATCTAGAGTTAACGATGGATCACGTCATGGGTACTCTGGATGACTATGTCACACGATCCGGCTATGTCATCACCCCGGTCGTCGTCTGGGCAGATATTGACGATCGTCACCTGCACCCGAACCCTGATGAAGTTGCCTCCATACATCCATTTACTTTCCAGGAGCTGACGAGGAAAGACTCCCCCAATCTCGAATCCATCCCTGAAAGCAAGAAGCTGGTTCTATCCATGAACTATCTCGATGATGTTATTTACGCGCCAACCGCGGCGATGCTGTATCAATTTCGCGAGGTGGGAATTGAAGGCAGGGCAACCCGGGTACTGGACTATGATCAGCCTGTTTTCGCCTGGCGCTAGCCAGCTCCTGTCCGGGAACTATCTATAGCGGCGTTAGTTTGTTGCTAACCCATTGAACCAACATTTGTTGGCCCCCATTTGACCTAAAACAGGACTTTACGGACAGAAACTAGCTAACGACCTCACTCGGCTTATCAGTATCCAGCAACATCAAAAGCGGCGGCAAAAGCAAGAAATCAAAAATCAGGGCAATTGTGATGACAATCGCAACCATCGCGCCCATATCTCCGTTCTGTTTGAAATCTGAAGTTGCCAGCATCGTAAACCCGGCTACAAGCACGATAGTGGTGATCCACAGGGCCACACCGACACTCCTGAAGGCATAACGTACCGCATTCTCTGATGACAGCCCTTGTTCTCTTCTGGCCCGCAGATACTTACTCAGAAAATGAACAGTATCATCGACAACAATACCCATGGTGATGCCAAGAACCATTGACATCGATTGTCCAACGTTACCACTTAATAAATACCATACTCCAAAGCCGGAGATCCCAGGCAACATATTAGGTATCAGGGATATCATTCCCATTTTGAAAGATCTCAAAGAAATGACCAGCACAATGGCGATCAATACCAATGCGATTGATGCCCCCTTGATACTCCCCTCCATGGCTCTTATACCAATATGTGTAAACATCAACGCCAGACCAGATCCCTCTTGAATCATTTCCGGAGCATTTTCTGCTAACCAGGCCTTGCCTCGCTCCTGTAAGTCAATGAAATCCGGAGTGATCATGCTGGGCAGGGACACTACCATCCGGGTAGAGGACTTATCAAAATTAACCTGATTTGTAAGGTCCAGCCCGAACGGCAGAGAAAGTTCGTACAACAACAAATACTGCGCAGACAATTCCTGAGAATCAGGCAGCGAGTAGTAATCAGAGTCATCTCCATGCAGATTCTTATTGAGCCGCTTGACGATGTCCGTATAGGTATTCACATGGGTGACTTCATCCTGGCTCCTGTACCACTGGGCAAATCGCTCTACCGTCGCCAGGTATTCAGGGTTTGAGATACCCTGGGGCACACCGGTATCCAGTGAATACTCGATTCTGTAAAGACCACCCAGATTCTCATCGGTAAAATCTGTATCGATTCGGATATCTGTGTCTTCGCCAAAATATTTACTAAACCGGTCGCTGATGATGTTCAGCGGGGCCATGGACATTAAGGCAATTGCCGCGATACTGCTTAATGTCAGGCATATGTTTCGTTTTGCAATCACCATTTCTGCAAATTTACCCATAGAGCTGACGGCCATGGATTCACCCGGCTTCACTCTATTCGGTAGAATGTAGACAACAGCCGGTAAAAAAGTTAACGAATAGACAAAGGCGAATATCACACCGATGGCAACCATGTTTCCCAGATCCTGGATTGGCGGCACATCGGCAAGAACGTTAAGACTCAAAAATCCAATTAAGGTGCTCAGACTCGTCAGAAATACAGGCTGCAAATTGCCATCAACTGCGTCCGTCATTGATGTCTTCTTCGTCTCTCCAGCTCGAATAGACTGATAGTACGCCACCATAACGTGAATGCCGTGAGCAACAACGACCGTCAGTATGATGGTCGGCGCAGTAGACGAAAACGGAGACAGTTGCATTCCCATCCAGCCGGCCATACCCATTGCCGATATTACGCTAAGCATGGTTGTTAGCACGATTCCAATCACCCCGGTAATCGAGCGCAATAATAGAAGCATTAGAATGACAATAAACAGGTACATCAATGGTGTCTGCGTTTTCAGATCTCGTAGTGCAGATTCAGAAAACGACGCACTAATCATGATCGTTCCAGTCGCATATACTTTTATGTCTGGATTGGCTTCCATAATTTCGGCTTTCTTCCTGCGTACCCAGCTGGCCGACTTGAGCTGTGCATCTGCACCAGATTCATCGATATGGAAATCAATGTTGATGCCAGCGACCCTGCCATCAACCGAAATTAGCCGGTTCACCACAAGTGGTTCATTCATGGCGATATTCCGAACCCGCTCAAGCTCTTCAGGACTGAGCTCATCCGGAAACTCCACCAGATCATTGACCAGCAGATCATCCTCAAATGCCTCGGTATGCTGGTAATTGGTGAGAGAATCTACTCTTTTGACGTAAGGCTTCCTCCATGCTTCATCCGTTAAGTCCTTGATGATATTGAGCACCCTTGGTGTAAAAACCTGCCCATCATCAGGTGCAATTGCGATGAACACGTTTTCAACCCGGGAAAAAGTATCTTCCAGTTCCTCAAAGGCAATCAGTTGGGGATTGTCGGGACCAAAATTATCTCGCGGTTCTGTGGAGATACTGAGGTATCTAAGGCCAGAACCAGCCAGACCTGCAATAACCAGGCTCGAAACCAGTACCAGCCATCGATAGTTCAATATGGTTTCAGCAAATACTCTACCCACAGGCATCCCTAATTGATGAGAATGAAGAGTGTCACCTTATCCAATCCGCAGGATATGCACACGTTTAATAATCTGGCACGGTCTGTTTTAATGCGGCAGCACATCTCAAGCGAAATCAAACGAAAGTTAGAAAGGAGTTACATGTCACGCCAGTATTATGTCGTTGCTGCCACCTCCGAACTTGAAGAAGGCGGCCAGATGCATGTTGATTTGAATGGGGAAGAAATACTTCTGTGTAAACATGGAGGTGAATACTTCGCT
>SMVA01040191.1_pt1 | contig 22789 bp, 27 predicted proteins | sample 2456451 | NCBI WGS metagenome assembly SMVA01 (sample SAMN11095933, study PRJNA526329) | marine sediment metagenome | biome: Marine sediment; feature: Surficial sediment; material: Deep marine sediment; isolation source: Hadal surficial sediment | place: Pacific Ocean | collected 2014-05 | depth... | reverse complement strand
TATCTGATTCGAGAGGTCATGACGGTGGCAATCGGGGCTCCCGAGGGCACGGCGTCGAGTGGTGACGGGCAAGTACCCGCGACAGCGACAGTTGGAACGATGACGATCCTCGTTGACACTGTCTTGGCTGCCGATCATGACGGCGAAATCGTGATCGGCGCCGACAACGTGAGGTTGGATTGTGCTGGTCACACCATCACGGGACCCGGACGACTCCAGGCCCTGCACGGGGTCAATGTGTTCCAAAGGTCCGGAGTCACTGTCAAGAACTGCTTCATCATGGAGTTCAACGCCGGATTCCTCATCAACCAATCCGATGGCAACACGTTCACCAACAACACGGTTTCCCATGTGCGCACGGGGTTCACACTCTTCGGGTCTGACAACAACACAATCAGCAGAAACATCGTTTCTGACGCCACCGATTGGTTCGGGTACGGGCTTTTCGATGGCTCCGATGAGAATGTGCTCAGCGAGAACACAGCTACTTCCATCTCCGGAGTGGGGTTCATGTCCTGGGGGGCCAACAGGAATTCGTTTAGAGACAACAAAGCCTCAAACAACTCAGGTAACGGCTTCGGATCCAACGATCCCAACACCACAGCGAACACATACACCGACAACATCGCCAACGACAACACCGGGCGAGGAATCGAGGACAACACGACCGGTGGAAGTGGCGACGGGGGAACAGCCAACATCTACATGGGCAATGTCTGCGAGGGAAACGCAGGGGGTGGCTCCCATCCCGGTGACCTGTGCAGCCCTAACGAACCATGACCGATAACCCCCACCGGCGGCGATCAGCTGTCCGGTCGGGGGTTTTCTCGTGCCGTCATCCCCTGACCTCTCGCCAGCCTTTTAGCTCGATGTCACGGTGCATCAGGAAACTCTGCCCATATGGGCGGGGATAGGTAGCTTCGACCTCCGCTATGGAAGGAGCGACAGATGTCGTGGAATTTGGAAGTTGAACTGGTCAACGAGCCAGGGAGGCTCGCCGACCTTGGTGAAGCCGCTGCTGCGGCTGGAGTGAACATCTCGGGTGTCTGTGGATTCCCATGCGAAGGTGTAGGAGTATTGCATGTGCTGGTTGACGATCCTGACGGAGCCGCCGGTGCATTCGAGGCCGCGGGGCTGACAGTGCGAGGCCGGCGCGAGGTATTGGTGACCTCGGTAGAGAACAGCACTGGTGAATTGGGAAGCCTCGCTCGCCGGTTTGCGGACGCGGGGGTCAACGTCGATCTGATCTATGTGGCCTCAGACAACCGGCTAGTGCTTGGAATGGACGACCTCGACGCGGGACGGGGTCTTATCTGACCAGCGCCGCGGCACAGCGACCCGCGAATCCCACCAGCTATCGACCGGGAGTCGGTACGGCCCCAACGCTCCTGAAGAGAGCTTCTGAAGGCTTGTTGCCCTCGGTGATATACAAAACGATGTTCCTGTGGCCATCTTCCGCCAGGCTCGACATTGACGAGGTGGTCATCAATTGGGCCAAACCTTCTCCCTTGTGCGCCCGAAGGGTCATCACGTACCCGATGAACGGCGTGTTGTCCAAAAGTGATACCAGCACCGCCGAAGCGATCTCCCCACCGAGCTCTGCAACAAAGGAGTGCTGCAGAAGAGGGCGGTGGTCAAGATACGAGCGGACCTCGTCTACCGCGCCTTCCAAGTCCTCTCCTTCGTAGTCGATGGTCCCGACATACGCATCGAGCATGAGTCTGGCGAGGCTATCCAGGTCGTCACGAGTGACCGACCGAGCAAAGGCATTCTCGACGTCAGGAACGGGGACCGGACTCGTCAAGTCGATCTCGTACCGAGGCTTCATCCTCTCTCCCGTGGCCACAGGCTACCTCGGGACGCCTCGCCTCATATATGCTGTTATGTGCCTGTAGTTTGATCGTCTTCGTGACGAGAAGGAGACGCCGTGTCGCAGAATCAGGACGAGATGACGGGGTTGCTCGTGGAGCACATCGACGCTTGGAATGACCATGACCTGGATCGGTTGATTGGGCTGTTTGCTGATGATTGTGTGTTTGAAGCCTCGGGAGGACCTGAGGTTCTAGGTCAGCGGTTCGAAGGCAAGTCCGCGGTGCGGGATGCGTTCGCTGCGGTTTTCGAGCGGATGCCCGATGCCCATTGGGGTGACGGTCGTCATTATGTGATCGACGAGGGCTATTGCGTCTCGGAGTGGACGTTGACCGGCACACTCGCCGATGGGAGTCGACTAGAGGTCAATGGCTGCGACTTCCTCACGGTTCGTGACGGCCAGATCACCAAGAAGAACGCCTTCCGCAAACAGCGCCCCCCCATTTAGCGGGACTGGCGCCTCCACACTCGGGTACCAGATACTGAAAACGAGGTCAACCCTCGCCTGTTTACGCTCGTTTTGAGGTCGGAGTTTCGCCTAGGGAATCTCTAGAAGCCGAGGTCGAAGAGAGATCCGGTGACAGTCAGACCGATGTCATCTCCAGCAGTGGCAAACAAGGCGAAAGCAAGCAGAGCACCACCGGTGATCGACAAGTTCTTCATGAAATTGGTCATCTCCATTTGCTTGGTCATCTCGTCCTCGTCGGTCCAGAAGTGATGGATCGTGAACGCGGTCAGCAAGGTGAACGATCCGAACAGCAATGCTCCAAGATCGGCGTAGATCCCAACCATCAGCGAAACGGCAGCGGCCGCCAGGAGCACCCCAGAGACCAGGACCATGGCCCGGGGATTCTTGACACCTCTCGACTCGGCGTAACCAGCCGTGGAATCGGTGGCCATGAAGTGACCACCGAATGCCGATCCGACCGCGATCAGCGCAAACAAGACTCTTCCTATCAGAACAACAACGTCCACCCGATCCTCCTCGGTGTCCACACGGCCACGAACTGTGGCGTGAGCCGACCCTACACATGCCTGCTCACCGAAGGGCGCATGCATACTGCAGGCCTGTTGGTCCAGGTCCACCGCCTACCTGGCAGCCGCCCTCGAAGAAACTCGCCGAAGAGTGGCAATTGCCTCTCGAAGGCGACATCTCCATTGGGCACAGCTTTTCGGACCTATCCCGTCGGTGGCATAGACTCATCGATATGCCAAGAGCCATCTGGAAAGGTGCCATCAACTTCGGGCTGGTAACGATCCCCGTCGGCCTTTACACCGCGACTGACAACAAGACACCCAAGTTCAAGCAGCTCCGCAAGACCGACCACTCGCCAATCAAGTACAAGCGTGTGGCCGAGGCCGACGGCGCGGAGGTTGTCTGGGATGACATAGTCAAGGGCTACGAATTCGAGAAGGATCGCTACGTCGTGTTCACCGACGAGGAGCTCTCCGCCGCCAACCCGGAAGGCAACAAACTGGTCGACGTCATTCAGTTCGTCGACGAGTCCGAGATCGACCCGAGGATGTACAAGTCCTCGTATTTCCTTGCCCCGGAGAAAACTGGAATCAAGGCCTACCGGATTCTGCAAGAGGCCCTTGCTGCAAAAGGCAGAGTGGGGATCGCCAAGGTGTCGATCAGGGAGAAGCAGCAGTTGGCCACCCTTCGAGCCAACGACGGCGTCATCATCATGGAGACCATGTTCTGGCCAGACGAACTCAGGAGCGCCGAGTTCGAGGAACTCGAATCGGATATCGAGATTCGCCCGGAGGAAGTCGAAATGGCCGCCATGATCATCGACAATCTGACCAGACCTTTTGACAAGGACGACTACCGGGATCGCACCCGCGAAACCATCGAGGAACTTGCGGCGAAGAAGATCGCCGGCGAGGAGATCGTTGCGCCAGCATCGCCCGAGCCGACCAAGGTCATCGACCTTCTCGAAGCACTGAAGGCTTCCGTTGAGGCCACCAAGGAGAAAAGGGCCAAGGCCGGTTAGTCAGGTCCTTCTTCAGCCCACGTGGCTGTCTCCGGATCGGCGAGCTCAACCCCCTTGTAGACCGGCGCCCTCAGATGGTTCTCCGCTGTCCACTCCTTGTACTCCACCGTTATGACGATCCCGGGCTCAACCCACACGGGTAGACCCGGAGCGTTCACATCGTCTACGAACGGACTCGTTGGCCGCTCGAGTTGATGCAGTGCCTTCGAGAATTCCTCCAAAGCCGACTCATCGAATCCGGAGCCGACCGCGGCGACCCATCGAAGACCTTCTGGCGCGTGGAGGCCGACGAGAACCGAACCAAAGGTCGACGACCTACCACCCTCACCGGGCAGGTATCCGCCGACGACGGCACGAATCCGATGACGGACCGAAATCTTGCGCCAATCGCCCGACCGACGTCCGGGGTGATACGTGGAGCCGAGACGTTTGGCAACAACACCCTCGACTCCAAGCTCGGTGACAGCCTCGAACAGGCGCACCCCATGAGTCGGTGTGGGGTCCGGCACGATGATGGGCGCCTCCAGGCCCAGGTCATCTAGCGCGGCGCGTCGTTCCTCGTACGGTTTCGAAGTGAAGTCCTCACCGCGGAACAGGACATCGAACGCCACGAGATTCACCCCCACTGGGGCGCCGGTGCCCGTGCCGCCAAACCCGGTCCGACGCTGAAGGAGAGAAAAGGACGGGCGCCCCTCGTCATCAAACACTGTGATCTCCCCGTCGATGACCACACCATCGGGGATGTCGAGTTGAGCCAATTCCGGAAAGGGGCCAATCAGGTCAAGGCCGCGCCGGGACCGGGCTCGAATCTTGCCGTCTGCGGAACCGACAACCGCTCGATAGCCGTCCCACTTGACCTCAAACCACCAATCCTCGTCTTCAAACGGCGCCGGCCACCTCGTCGCCAGCATGGGCTCGAAGTCGGGCAGCCTCAACCGCCGGCCAGTTCCTCTCTGACCACTCGGTTCACGAGAGCACCGTCGAGATCCTTGCCGTGAGACTTCATCAGGTGACCTGTCACCCGACCGGCCGCCTTTTCGTCGCCTGCCACCGCCAGTTCGTCAACGGCTGCGGCTACAAGACTTCTCGTCTCCTCCTCACCGAGTTTCGAAGGCAGCCATTTCGAGAGGTACTCGACCTCATTGGCCAACTTGTTCGCCATGGCTTCACCACGCTCCCCCAGGTCGGCGTACTCGGCCCTGGACTTGGCCATTTTCTTGACGTATGAGGCGATGACCTTCCGACAGAGAGCGTCATCGACTTCGCCACTGAAGTCGGGCTGGCTTTTGGCAATCGCTATCTCCGTCTGTACCTGACGGATGACGTCTCGGCGTGGGGCGTCCTGTGCCTTCATGGCGTCGATCAGTTCGGCGGACAGCTGTTCCTGGATGGTCATGGGTTGCCTTTGAGGTGTTGACTAATCAACCCCGGATCGTCGGTAATGATGCCTGACACCCCGAAACCGACCAACTCCCTCGCCCGATCCGGGTCGTTGACTGTCCAAGGGAAGACACGGAGTTCAGCCAATATGGTCGACGCGATCGACTTCTCGATCATTGTCTCCTCGGGAACCAGAACACTGTGACCGGCGTCCAAACAATAATTGACGCACTCGTCGAGGGGACAAAACCGCTCGATTGCCAGACCGGTCGGAACGTCGGGGAAAACCCGCCGGACCACTTCCAGGGAAACGTGGTTGAACGACGATATCGTGTCTCCGGGCCTCGCTCGCTCCGCCGCCTCTAGAGCGAGTCGGTGGTCGGGCTCAAACCCTGGCTGATCAGGAACGTTTTTCACCTCCAACTGCACTGGAGTGTCGGGGAGGGCTGCCAGCGCCTCGTCGAGCAGTGCCGGCTTATGGCCGTTGCCAAGGTCTAGTTCGGCAAGCACCGACCAGGCTGTCTCGCTGACGACCAGACCGACGAGTGTCGGGTCGTGAGACAGAACGAGCTTGCCGTCGGCCGACCTCCGGACGTCGAGTTCGATCGCATCGGCGATTGCCGAAGCGGCAAGGAATCCGGCGAGGGTGTTGTCAGGAAACCGACTTGGCCACCCTCTGTGGCCGACGACGACCGGGAGTTCAGTCAATGAATTCTGTCCTAGAAATCTGTTTACAGGAACGGTTCAGGACAGTACCCTTCCTCCCGGAATCCCCATGGAACCTGCGTATATCCGCGGGTACCCTTGTGCAAAAGATCACAAAGTTAAGTAAGGAAAGTAATTTCGTGCTCACGACAATCACAACTGATTGGCGAGACCTGGCGTCATGTCGCGACTCCGAGCCGACTCTGTTCTTCCCGGTCGGGACGACAGGTCCAGCCGTGGGTCAAATCGATGCCGCCATCGCCATCTGCTCCACGTGCATCGTGCAGGAGGACTGTCTCCAGTACGCACTCGAGACGAACCAGGAGTCCGGTGTCTGGGGTGGCTACGCCGAGGAGGACCGTCGTCGTCTTCGCAAGCGCTGGCTGGCAGAACGCCGTCGTCGCGCAGTCTGATCAGAAGTTCGAGAAAAGGCTCGCGTTGGTGACCACTACTCGACCAGCGCGAAACCCACGGTGTGGCCGGTCTCCGCGTCTTCGATCTCGACGAAGGCAACACTCCGAGCCGGTATCCCAACAGTCCTCCCGGTCGAATCCGTAAACCATCCAAGTCCACCTTCTTCCACAGCTTGCTCGATCTCCTTCTTGAAGCTCTTGATGTCCTCGACCTCGATCTCGATGAGCTTGTCGGTGGTGGCGATTCCTATTCTGACTTTCACAGTGAAGACTCCGGGTTGACGGGCACTGGATCGTAACCCTCTTCCAATGCCTCCTCCGACGACATACGTTGCCGGTATGAAGTGTGTTCTTGTCAGGTCGATCGTGACCGTCACGACCGTGATGGGGTTTCTGTTTGGCAACGTCGCCTGGGCAGACCGGGGCCCGGCCCCGGCAAGGCTCCCCGTGGCCATCGCTGGTGGCGATGCGGACCACACCGTCATTGTGGCGAAAGGAGATCACCTCTGGAAAATCTCCGGACATCACTTACAAAGTGTGCTGGGACGGCAGGCGACCAACGTGGAGATATCTCCCTATTGGCGACGCCTGATCGAGACCAATAGAACGAACCTGATATCCGGGGATCCGGATCTCATCTATCCGGGAGAGGTGGTGACACTCCCAGCGGTCGGCGGCTAGCGAACCGCTGTGAATCTATAAATCCGACCCTCGTGGGTCACGACGTAGAGCTCACCATGACCGTCAAGACCAAAGCTGTTGATCTGACCGACCGGTCCGCCCAGTTCGTCGGTCATGTCCCTCTCCTCGGTGACCTCACCGTCGACAAACTTGAACGACCGGATCCACTGCCTCACCCAATCGGAGTAGAAGTAAATCCCATCGAACTCGGGGATTTCGTCACCCCTGTAGACGAAGCCACCTGTAATCGAGAGTCCGACCTCGTGGCTATAGGTGATGACCGGCGACGTGTAATCGCTCGGGTCGCAATCCTGTTTGTGAAAGCACCTGGTGCCCTCCATGTCAGACCATCCGAGGTTGAAGCCCCCCTCGTCAATGGGCAAAACATCGACCTCTTCCTGATCGGCCTGACCGACATCGCCGATATAGATCAGACGGTCAACCGGGTCGATGCTGAAACGCCACGGATTCCGCAGCCCGTACGCCCAGACTTCGGGCGCACCCCCGCCGGCCACGAAGGGATTTTCAGGCGGTATCGCGTAAGGATCCCCGTTGTCAACGTCGATGCGGATGATGGTGCCAAACAAGGTGTCGGGATCCTGTCCCTGGGCACGAGAATCGGCGCCATCTCCCAGCGATAGCCAGAGATAGCCATCTGGGCCGAACACAACCTGGCCGGCGTAGTGACGTATGTCCGTCGATTCGGGGGGCTGGTCCAATTCGAGGAGGACTACCTCGGAATCTGCTCTGGCGCGATTGGGGTCGGAGACTGACGTGGTGAACTCGGACAACTGACGCCGGCCGCCGTTGTCGGTGTAGTAGAGGTAGAACTTGCCGTTGTCGTCGTAGTCGGGGTGGAACGCGAGACCCAACAGTCCCTGTTCGATTCCAACATCCAGAACCCGATCGGATATGTCGAGGAAGGCCGGGTCCTGCATCACCCGGTCCGCATCGAGGATTCTGATGACGCCGCCGCGTTGGAGCACGAAGAGGCGATCATCCCCGACTGGCGCTGTCAGTCCCGACGGCTGACGGAACCCATCAAAGATCAGCTCGAGCTTGACCTCCTTGAGCGGTGGGAGATCAGGGTCGGGCCTGGTGTCACTGTCGAGAGTTGGAGAGGTTGAGCCCTCCGAGGTGGTCACTGTTGTCGTCCCCGCTCCCTCGACTGTGGTGGTGGTCTCAGCCACTACGGGAGTCGTGTCATCCGGTGCTCCATCGTCGGATGCAGACCCTCGAAAGAATACGAAACCAACGATGAGCGCGACCAGCATGCCCACAATCAGGACGCGCAGTCGGGTCTGTGACGGAGTGGGAGCCGGGCGTTGAGGGGCGCTCACAGGGATGCAAGTGTAGGAGTGGGTCGGATCGAATCAGAAGATCGAGTTCAGGCGTTCTCCCCGAGGAAAATCTCCGAAACCGATGAGTTCATGAAGATGGCTTGCAGCGTCTCCGCCAGAATCGGGGCGATCGACAGGACCTTGACCTGTTCGAGCTCTTGGATGTCCTCATTGACGGGCAAGGTGTTGGTCACGATGACTTCATCGATGGGAGCATTCTTGATTCGATCCAGCGCCGGTTCGGAAAAGACTCCGTGGGTGGCAGCCACGCGGACACTGATTGCGCCGTAATCGCGGACCATTTCGGCCGCATTGCAGACCGTCCCGGCGGTGTCGATGATGTCATCGACAATGACTACGTGACGATCCTTCACCCTTCCGGCCATGGACAGAGCTGACGACTCGTTGTGCTCGGACGGATCGCGCCGCTTGTATATGAAAGCCACAGAAGCATCTAGATACCTGGCGTATCTCTCGGCGCGCTTCACACCGCCGGAGTCCGGTGAGAGGACCGTTGTCTTGCCCTCGATCTTGTCTGCCAGGTAGTCACTGAGGATCGGGAGGGCAGTCAGTGAGTCAAAGGGCTTCGAGATGAACCCCTGGAGCTGGCCGGTGTGCAGATCGACCGAGACAAGACGATCGGCTCCGGCCTTCATGAAAAGGTCGCTTATGAGCCGTGCCGTAATCGGCTCACGGGGAAGCACTTTCTTGTCCTGTCTCGAGTAGCCAAAGAACGGCATGACTGCAGTGATGCTCCGAGCAGACGCCCTTTTGAGGGAGTCGATCATGATCAACTGCTCCATGATGTTGTCATTCATCGGATAGCAATGACTTTGGAGCACGAAACAGTCGGCGCCTCGAACACTTTCGGTGGGCCGTACATAGATCTCGCCATTGGCGAATGTGGATCTTTCCAGCGGGCCGAGTTGGATACCGAGAACCTCGGCGACTTCCTCGGCTAGCGGCTCGTTCGAGCCGCCGGTGAAAACCATCATTCGCTTGCGGGAGACGATGTCCACGTCAGTCCTTTGATTCCGTTGCGGTTTTTCGCGCCTCGCGACGGTCAGCGTAGCCGGGAATCTCTATCTGCTCAGATCGTTCCACCGCCAGGGCGCCTTCCGAAACGTCTTCGGTGATCACCGAGCCCGCACCCGTGACCGCATTGTCACCAATCTTCACAGGTGCTACCAGCATCGTGGCCGACCCGATGAAGACGTCCTCGCCTATCTCGGTGGAGTGCTTCTCGTGTCCGTCGTAGTTACAGGTGATGGTCCCAGCACCGATGTTGGACCGGGCTCCCACTGTGACGTCACCAAGGTAAGCAAGGTGCGAAGCTTTGGCTCCCTCGCCAAGCGTCGCGTTCTTGGTCTCGACGAAGGTCCCTGCCTTGGCTCCGTCCTCGAGCACAGATCCGGGACGAAGCGAGGCATACGGGCCCACTTCACAGTCTTCGCCTACCTCTGCTGAGCGCAGGACCGAGTACCAGACAGTCGAGCCCCGACCGATCGAAGAATCCACGGCGAACACGTCTGGCCCGATTCGGGCGTCCGCCGCCACAGACGTCGAGCCTTCGAGATACACACCAGGATAGATGCGGGCCCCGGGTTCGACATGGACCGTGTCGTCCACGTAGGTCCGGTCCGGATCGAGCATCCACACCCCAGATTCCATGAGTCGCTGGTTGGTGCGTTGCTGGAGAGCCTTTCTTGCTTCTGACAGCTGGTCCTGGGAATTGATCCCGATCACCTCCTGGGCCGATGTCTTGACCACCTCCAGTCTGTCACCTTTGCCGACCAGAATCCCGACAACGTCGGTCAGGTAGTACTCACCCTGGACGTTGTCATTGGAGACATCTTGGAGTGACTCCGCCAAAGCCCCTGCTCGAAAGGCGTAGACACCGGCATTTATCTCCGCGATCAGCAGCTGCTCGGTGGTGCAGTCGCCATCCTCCACAATTCCAACCACTTGCCCCTCGACGTCCCGCACCACCCGGCCGTAGCCAGACGGATCGCTGAATTCGGCCGTGACAATCCTGGCGGCGGCGTCAGAACTTAGATCAGCCAGGTCAGCAATCAGACCGCTGGTGAGAAGCGGCATATCGCCGTAGAGGACGACAACCGTGTCGGCTGGGTCGAACGATGGGATTGCATCAAGACCGACCTGTGTGCCATCACCGGTCCCCAGTTGCTCTTCTTGAACCGCGACCACCACATCCTGAGGCAGCACTGATCGGACCCGATCGGCACCGTGTCCTATAACCACGACTGTCGAGGCTGGCTGGAGTGGGCGGACCGCCTCCAGAACCCAACCGATCAGGGTCCGACCGGCGACCAGATGAGCCACCTTGGGCAGATCCGACATCATCCTCTTGCCCTGGCCTGCGGCGAGGACAATGACGTGAACTGACAAGCGATGCGCCTTTCTCGTTTTTGCTGGGGAGGCAGGACTCGAACCCGCTCTTACAGGACCAAAACCTGCCGTGCTACCGGTTACACCACCCCCCACTTGGGGTAATGGAGAGATTACCGCTGGGAACGATGAAGACTAAGCGTGTGGGCTAGATCGGGGCCACGCCGAGAGATCTCAACTCCACGCCCATCACCGTATCGCAGAGGTCGGTGACCGAGGCGGCGGCGTCCTCCGCCTCCGCGGTCGACTCAAAGTATCCAAAACACGCCGAGCCGGACCCGGTCATCGAGACCGGCGTCCCCCACATCTCTCGCAAATCGGCCATGAAGTCGCCGAGACGGGGCTCGAGGTCGAGCGCTGCCGGCAAAAGGTCATTGCGAATGGGCATACCGTTTCTGAGTTGGGGTGGCAGGCTGGGATTTGCGACAGCCTCACCCTGGGGGCCCTCCATCTTGTCCCAGCGTTTGTAGACTTCAGCCGTGGCGAGAGCGAAGTCAGGAACGGCAATCGCCACAGAAAACCCGCTGAGGGGCTCAACAGCGGTGATCGTCTCCCCGACCCCCGCCATCAGGAGCGACCCACCGGTGAGAAAAAGCGCGACATCTGCCCCCACCGCCGGCGCGACCTCGATCGCGAGAGACTCGGAAAGACCCCCCAAGTCAACAGCCGCCTTGAGAGCGGCGGCTGCGTCCGAGCTGCCACCACCCAAACCGGCGGCTATTGGAAGACGTTTCTCCAGCGACATCGACAATGGGGGCACTGATCCCCGAGTCCGTGCCGTCTCCAGAGCCTTCAAAACCAGATTCTCGCCCACGTCGATCTCGGCGCCCACAATCTCCAAGGTGTCCTCCCCTTCGCCTTCCTCAATGGTGAGGAGGTCGCACCACGCGATTGTCTGAACGAGAGACTCCAGAGGGTGAAAACCGTCGGAGCGTGGCGGGCTTACCAGCAAGGACAGGTTGAGCTTGGCCGGCGCTTCGTAGGTGGTCACTTCACCGCCTCGGCAAGACGCAAGAAATCGGCCGGCGCAAGGTCCTCTGCCCTGTCTGTCGGATCCAGACCGGCCTGCGTCAAGACCGCCACGGGATCATCGAACACCGAGCCCAACGATCTACGCAGCATCTTCCTCCTCTGTCCAAAGCCAGCCCGAGCGATCACCACCGCCTGGTCGGAATGAGGTGGCGAAGGCTTCCTGGTCAGCAAGACAACGGCCGACTCCACGCGAGGAGGTGGATAAAAGACCTGGGGCGGAACCCGAAAGACAATCGACGCCTCGGTGTAGATGCCGGCCACAACAGACGGCAGCCCGTAATCGGGAGAGCCCGAGACGGCGATGAATCGTTCGGCGACTTCCCGCTGAACCATCACCACGAACCGTTCTATCGCCTCAACCTTTCTGATCGCGTCGATGACGAGCGGAGTCCCCACGTTGTAGGGCAGGTTGGCGACCATCGTCCAGTGCCCGCTGTCGAACGTCTTTGCAAAATCCACCTTCGTGACATCGGTGAAACGCAACTCGACATCGAGACCTTCCGTCACCTCTTCGAGAACAGGCTTGAGGCCTTGATCAATCTCATAGGCCACAACGTGGGCGCCTGTGGTCGCAAGAGCTCGAGTAAGAGTTCCCGTGCCTGCTCCAACCTCAACGACGTTGTCGCCCGGTCCAACGTCGGCAACCGAAACGATCTTCCTGGTGATGTTGGCATCGGCGAGGAAGTGCTGACCGAGACGATGGATCGGCGCCAGCCCATGAGCTTCGAGAAGACGAGAAATCTCAGTTCGGTTCTGCGCAGTCACGGTTTGAAGATCCGGGTCGCGTTGGCGGAAGTGACCGCGGCGACTTCCTCCACCGGTGTCCCCCACACGTCGGCCAGAGCCCGTCCAACGAAGACCACCCATGCCGGTTCGTTTTGCTCGCCGCGATGAGGAGGCGGTGCCAGGTACGGCGTGTCGGTTTCGACTACTGCGCGATCCGGAGGCACAAGAGCAGCACCAAACCTGATCGTCTCCCCTGTCTCGAATGCCAGAGGTCCCGAAAATGAGAAAGTGACCCCGAGATCGAGGAAGCGCTTGGTCCATCTCGTCCCACCGGTCCAACTATGCAGCACTGTTTGGCCTCCGACTCCCGTCTCATCGATGATGTCGTGGATGCGGGCGAACGCGTCGCGACAGTGCACGATGATCGGCTTACTCTGACTCAAGGCCAACTCGATGTGACCTCTGAAGGATGCTTCCTGTTGATCTCGGGGGGAGAGATCGCGATAGAAATCGAGACCTGTCTCGCCGATGGCAGCCACCCCGGGAGCCATTTCCTCGATTGCCTCCCGCTGCTCAGGCCAGGAGGCTGCCTCGTGAGGATGCAATCCGGCCGTCGGCAGTACTCGGCCTGGAAACTCCCCTGCCAATGCGAGCGACGCCCGGGAGCTCTCCGCGTCAACACCCGGAGCAACCATCCAGTCCACCGCCGACGCGCGATCGAGCAGTACGGACGGCTCCCGCCCGTCCAGCTGTAGATGGCAATGTGTGTCGACCCAAGTCATCGTTCGAAGGACGCTAATCCCGACCGACACAAGGCTCGCGTCGACGGGTAGGCTCGCCGGCCGAACATGGATTCAGGTATCACCAGGAAGATCGACGACCTCGGGCGGATCGTCATACCGGCCGAGACACGCCGAATGTTCAACATCCATGAGGGTGATCACCTGACTATCTCGGTTGAAGGCGGAAACATCCTGCTCCGTAAGGTGACCGACACCTGCACGTTCTGCGGGAGCGACTCCAATGTGAGTCAATTCAAGGGAAAAGGCGTCTGCTCATCCTGCCGGTCTCAGCTGGCGTCCTGACCCTCCAATAACGCCTGGTAGATGACACGTCGGGAAACACCTGAGTCTTGCGCCACGCTTCGTGCCGCATCAGACGGAGAGGCCCCGCTGGCGACGAGCGACCGTGCCTCGGCAATCGCTGCCTCGGCTGTCACCGGTGTCAGCGAACTCCCTTCGAGGACGAGGGTGAGCTCACCCCTTATCTCCCCCGTCCAACGCTCCACGGCTTCACCAAGGGTCCCGACCCAGACTTCCTCGTGCAGCTTGGTCATTTCCCGGGTAACGGCCACCCTGCGGTCAACACCGACTGCATCGAGAAGATCCCGGAGATCGCCGGCAAGCCGATGCGGGCTGGCGAATAGGACAACTGGTCGATCCTCTAAACCAAGTTGCTGCAAACGCCGACTCCGTTCTTTGCCTTTCCTAGGAAGGAAACCCTCGAACGAGAAGCGATCCCCGCTAAACCCCGACAGTGTGATCGCCGTCGTCACAGCTGACGGTCCCGGGATGACCGTCAGCGATAAACCTTCCTCCCGGACGAGACGCACTGCTTCTGCACCCGGATCCGAGACGGTGGGCATGCCGGCATCGGACACCAAAACCACAGTCTTGCCTGCTCGTACATCGTCAACCAGTTTCCGACTGCGAGTCTTTTCGTTTCCGGCGAACAACGACTGGACCTTCGTCTTCGCCCCGATGTGTCGTAAGAGCTTCGATGTGCGCCTGGTGTCTTCTGCATAGATGACATCGGCCGTCACCAGAGTCTCACGAAGACGGTCTGAGACATCTCCAAGGTTCCCGATCGGTGTGGCACACACATAGAGACCACCTTCAGGCACTGCGAAGCTCCAACGTCACACCGGGCTCAGGGGCGTCGACTTCCATGGGAAGCTCGAGAACGTAGCGGCATCCGGGAAATCTCGCGATCCGACCGGGCTTGACCACTTGAGTGGCCGACACCTGGAGAAGTGAGGTGAGCCCGATCGCCCGGAAAGGCGTCCTTACACCAAACCCATGCACCGAACGGGTTCTGATCAGCACCGAAGCTTCTGCAGGCAGACCCTTGAGGCCACGCCATCTTTGCCAAAAGGTGCGAGCATCGTTGACCGGCCCGTATGTCGTTGCACCAGCCTGGAGGAAAACCTGATCCATATGACGAACTTAGAGGACAGTTGGTGGCGAGAGAAGAGACCTGCGTCAGCCCAGACCGACGGCGGACCGAATCAACTCGCCCACCGAGATCTCGTCTGCGGCTATGAAGTAGAGAAGGCCCTCTTCCTCGTCCACCCACACAAAGTCTTCCTCGGGGACCGCCGCCAGGGCATACTCGAGAAGTGTTGCACGAAGCTCTTCGAGATCACGCGCCGTGTCGCCCTTGTAAACGAGAAGGAACGCCGCATTCTCCCCATCGAACCATTGGTGGTAGCTGTCGCCACCCCAGCCATCGGCCGCCTTTGCTCCCTTTGACTCACCAAGCACCTGGTCGATCATGGTCCTGAAGCCCTCTTCGCCCCATACCGATGTCCGTTCGAGGTTGTAGCCGGCGATCGTGATCGTTGGTAGTTCAACAACGAGCGGCAAATCCCGCTGATAGTCCGCCGGAGTGATCACCTGCTCGGAAGATCCGGGCAAGTCCGGAAAAGTGGAATATGCGTCGTTGACGGCGTTCCAGCCTCCCGTCGCAAAAAGCTCCTGGACGAACCCGAGGCCCGTGTCGTAGGGGAAGAGGAGCGAGTCGCTGATGAACTGGGGAACGGCATCAAGGCTGGACCTGTCGACATCCAGAGACTCCGCCACTAAACGGCCCAATTCCTGCGGGGAGAGACTCTGAACCCACATCACCCACGCCAGGGTGGCATCCCCTTCGATGAGGGCCTGATAGGCGGTCGCCTCGTCGAGCCGCTCCTCGTCCACCATCGCCCGGAATTGGGCGTCGAACCCGAAGTGTTGGTCGGTTAGGGCATGGACCAACTCGTGCAGCATGGTCCCCTGCTGGAGAAGTGTCAGACTCTCCTGACGGGCCGGCACCACGATCTCGCCGGTCTCACCGTCGTAGAACCCGGCCACCTGTGCTCCGTACAGATCCAGCAAGAGCGTCTCCAGGTCGGCTTCCTGATCCATGAGGCCGAGCAGTTTGTAAAGAGCATCGTCCGCCGGGAAGTCCTCTGCCTGTTCTTCGATGGCTTCCCGAACCCGAGCTCCGGGCTCCGCATCTGTGACAGCCGTGATGTTTGGAGGCGACAGGAACGGGAGGCCTCTGACCTCCTGCACTGTGACGATCAGGTCCTCCAGTTGCTTCCGCACCCCCACCGACAGGTCTTCCAAACCGGAGAGGTCGGGGGGAGTGACCGGCGGCATCGCCTGGGTGGTCGTGGTTGAGCCCTCTGGCGTGGTTGATCCTGTGTCAGGAGGGGTTGAACCGGGAGAGGTCGACCCGCCAGCAACCGTGCTTGAGGTGTCGACTGCGTCGGGCGTGCAGGCGCCGACGACGAGAACCAGGGCTATGAGGAAGACGAGACGGCGCAGCATCAGTCGTTCAGGTTATCGACCACCCACCATTAGACCTGACCCATCAGAACGGACATGGGCATAGTTTTCCGAGTCTTCATAGCCTCGAGCAAGCAACGCCCTGGAGGCGCTGAACGACGTCCCGGTGGCGGGACACTCCCGGGGGTCAGGATCATTCACGACGACGGGTTTCTCGAAATCGCCGACTTCATGATCGTCCTGTGTGGTGACGACCTCGAGTACTGCGAGGAAGTGGCCCCCCACAAGCTTACGACGATGAGGAGCTGGCGAGCGCAAGAGGCGTGTCGTCCGGGATGCGATGAGTTAGCCGAGAGTCTGGTCGATCTGGAACGGGCAAGGCACTCCAACCTCTGGGCCGCGCTGGGCAAACCGGTCATAGAACACATCGATCGCCTCGAGGTCTGCAATGTCCAGCCTTAGCATCCTAGTCCATCCCGTCACCACCACTGGATGGGTCAGGTCTGCTCTTGGCGCCACCAGGATATGAGTGCCCTTTACCCTGGCAAACTCCTCAATGCGAGTCCGGTCATCGTCGGTTATGACCGACTGATATTGGACGACAACAGTTCCATGTTCGAGATTGTGAACCTGGACGACATCAGGAATCTCTTCGGCGTAGATGCCGCAAAACGCTGGGCTCGCCGCGTGTAGGCCGCTCGTTGCCGGCAGTGAATTGTAGGAGGGCACGGGATCCCCCTCCCGTAGGTGGCCGCCAGCCAGGTCGGCAAAAGTCTCCAAACCCTCGAGCTCGACTGGCTCCGGTCTGGTGACAGCGAAAACGATGAGCCCCACGATGACAACGGCGACGCCACCGAAGATGAAATACCGTTTCCTCTTCTCTTTGCGTCTCTTGGCTTCGGTGGCGGCTCGTCGCGCGGCTTTCTTGGATGGCTTTTGCTGACTCACTTATGAGTGAAATTTAGACGATTCTCGAATTACTTCGGGAATGTCCTTGACCTTCAAGGGACTTGAAGGTGTACGTTGAAGACCTCGGTAAGAATCAGCAGTCTTGAGAAGGGAGTTGACCTTTGAGAATCGGCGAAGTAGGAAACGCGGTAGGCGTCGATACGCCGACGATCCGCTATTACGAGTCGGTGGGGGTGCTCCCAGAGCCGGAGCGAACATCTTCCGGGTATCGGACGTATACCTCGGCCGACGTGGAGCGACTCCGGTTCGTGAACTTGGCCAGGTCGCTGGGTATCGGGCTGGATGACATCCGCCAGATTCTGGGCCTTCGAGATCGAGGGGAGGCACCGTGTAGGTACGTGCGTGGGGTGTTGGATCGCCAGGTCGAGTCCGTCGACGAACGGATCCTGCAACTGCAGGACTTGTCGGGAGAGCTTCGGCGGCTACAAGGCGTGGCCGCGACGCTGCCCGACATCGGCGCGGAAGATCCGTGTGTGTGTCACATCCTCGAGCCCGCTGCGGCCCATTGAGCATGCACTGCGACAATGAGCACACTTGACGATTTGGAGGTAATGGAAAGATGGCAACCGCAACGCTGAAGACATTCAAGGTGAGCGGATTTCACTGCACAGGCTGCTCAGACAACCTCGGGTCGGCATTGACCAACCTCGAGGGTGTGATCCGGGCCCAGGCCGATTTCGAGGCGGGACAGGTAGATGTCCGCTTTGACCCGGACCGGGTCACCGAGAACGACGTCAAAGCACGGATCCGAGCCTCGGGATTCGACCCCGACTGATAGACGCTGGGCACACATGACTCAAAAGCAGGCAGAACGCGAGGGCGACGAGGAAGTCACCAAGGCTGCCTTCCGCATGAAGATCGGTGGCATGTCGTGCTCCTTCTGCACCTCGACGATCGATAAGGCCTATTCACGAATCGACGGCGTCTATGAAGTAGGGGTATCGCTGGCGCATGAAGAAGGCCTGGTCAAGTATGACCCGTCCAAGGTGACCCCTGAGGAGCTGCGTCGCACTCTGGAACAGATCGGCTACACATACCGTGATCCGGAGAAGGTGCGCAGCTTCGAAGAGGAAGCTGCCGAACTGCGTCGTGAGCGTGGCCGGTTGATCACCGCCGCCAGTTTCACCATGATGAGCCTGTTACTGATGTTGGTTGGCCAGTGGCTGGAACTGGTCGAGATCCCGTTGATGCCGTGGCTGCTGCTTGCGCTTGCGTTGAACACGATGTTCGTCACCGGCTGGTTCATCAAGAAGATGGCGTGGGCGTCGCTGCGTCGGGGAATCCTCAACCAACACGTGCTGCTGGAGTTTGCTGCATTCGCGGGTATCGCCGGTGGGTTCCTGGGTCTGTTCGTGTTGGACAATTTTCCAGTGGGTGACTTCTTCGCCGCGGCCACATTGGTCACGACCTATCACATCCTGTCGCACTACGCGTCGCTGGTGGTGCGGACCCGCTCGTCGCAGGCCGTGCGTCGTCTCATGGAGTTGAGGCCCGACACCGCCCGTGTGATCCGCAACGGTGAAGAGATCGAGATATCGATCGACGAAGTGGTCGTTGGTGAACTTGTTCGGATTCGACCGGGTGAGTCGATCCCTGTCGACGGGACCGTGGTCGAAGGTGTTTCGGCGGTGAACGAAGCGCTGGTGACCGGAGAAGCCATCCCAGCCGAGAAGGTTCGTGGCGACGATGTGATCGGCGGTTCTCTCAACCAGACGGGCAGCCTGGTCGTTGCCGTGACCCAGATCGGTGACGACTCATTTCTCTCACAAGTGGCGCGTTCTATTGATGAGGCCCGAAGCCTCCGCCCTGGGGTGCTCCAACTGGCCGATCTGGTCCTGGGCTATTTCGTACCGACCGTGCTCATCTTCGCCGCTACCGGGTTCCTCATCTGGACCGTGATTCCGGCTCTTTTCGCAGAAGGACCGAACTGGAACCGTGCTCTCCTTGCCGGTCTTGCCGCATTGGTGATGGGGTACCCCTGTGCGCTGGGGATGGCCACACCGCTGGCGACCATTCGCGGTGGCGGGGAGGCAGCCCAGCGTGGAATCCTGATGCGCTCGGGTGAGGCATTCCAGGTGATGGGTGACATTGCCGTGGTCGCATTCGATAAGACCGGCACCCTCACCCGAGGTGAACCCGCGGTGCGAACCGTCGTCCCGGCCGACGACCACACCGAGGAGTTGATACTGGGCATTGCCGCCTCGGCTGAGGTCAATAGTGAACATCCCCTCGCCCGCGCCATCGAAGACGCCGCCGACGATCTGAGCCTTTCACTGGTCGACGCTGAAACCTTCGAGTCTCATACTGGACGAGGTGTCGAGGCCACCATCGATGGGGTCCGCGTCCTGATCGGGAAGCCGGACTGGCTAACCGAACAAAGTGTGGACCTCACCTCGTTGGACACGGACCGAGAACGACTCGAAGACAAAGGCCAGACCGTCATCGCGGTAGCTCGCAACGGCCAGTTTCTCGGGCTCATCGGCATCGCCGATACCGTCAAAAACGACGCATCCCAGGCTATCCGACGCGTCAAGGACGCCGGGATCACCCCGGTGATGATCACAGGCGACAACCATCGCACCGCGGCAGTGGTCGCCTCCCAGGTTGGCATCGAGGAAGTCCACGCCGAAGTACTGCCCGACGAGAAAGCCGCCAAAATCCGCCAACTCCAGCGTGGTGGGGTTCGGGTGATGATGGTTGGCGACGGGATCAACGATGCCCCTGCCCTCACCCAGGCCGACATCGGGATTGCGATAGGCGCCGGTACCGACATAGCCATCGAGTCTGCCGACATCGTCATCATGAATGAGCGGCTCAGCTCTGTGATGGATGCCCACCAGATTGGCGTGTCGTCTTACCGCAAGACGAAACAGAACCTGGCACTTGCATTCAGCTTCAACGGGATCGGGGTCACGGCAGCGATCACTGGGCTGGTCAGTCCCGTCTGGGCAATGATCGCGATGATCTCGTCGGTCACTGCGGTACTCGCCAACTCGTTCGGAGGTCAACTCCTGGCAGGGCAGACACCGAGCACTGGATACCAGTCCCTCACCGACGACGGTCATCACCAGGGTCCCGACCAACCAATTACCAGCGACAAGAAGACCTACACCTCCGCCCAGCCGACGTTCTTCGATACGGCGATTGATGGACACACCGTCCGCTTCTGGACTACAACCGCTGTCTTCATCACCGGAACGACACTCCTCGTCGGCGTTTGGTGGATCTGAGAACGAGAGGTTCGGGACTGTCTGACCGAGGGGCCTAACCCCATTGCAGCCGTCGTCTAGTGGGAGATGAAGCCGAATCCCAAGATAGCTGAGATCGATCACCTTGATCTTCCGAAGCAAAGCTTGCGCCACTTCACTCACGCCGTCGGGTTCGCCACGGTATCTTCGGTGGCAGATCTTTCCCGATAAGGAGCTTTCAGAGCATGGAGAAAACGTAGTGGGGCGCAGAGAGAATCGACGACTCGTCCGCCTGGTACAGCCCTGAGATGGCGAAGCGATCTGAGGAGCGGACCTATCAGCTCGAGCATAAGAATCTGAACGAGATCGAGATCGCGGTGGAGGCCGTCCGCAGCTCAGGCACACCAAACATCGAAGTGGGCAAAGAGGGGACAACAACACCAGGGCAAACTCTGGGCGCCCCCCTCCAGCCGGAATAGTGAAGACGACGGTCAGCAGAGAAGCAGTCGCAACGTTCGGCTGGGATCACTTTTCCGGGTGACTGGGATTCCCTGGCGGCGACTTGCGCTAGCCATCCTGATTGTCGCCCTGAGCGCGTTGCCCGTGTTTCTCGTCGGTGCGACCTTTCTCCAGCTCGAGGGGGAGATTGAGCTGACAACCACCGGCCTCGGAGTTGCGACCGCTCTTTTCTTTCTGACCGCATCCATCGCGTCCCCTTCTCTGGGCCGTGTCGTTGAACGTATCGGATGGAGAGTTGCGATTCGGGTCAACTCGGTCAGTTCGGCCCTGATACTCGTTGCCATAGCTCGGTTTGCGACGAGCGCAGCATCCCTCTCAATTCTCCTGGTCGCCGGTGGTGCCGTCTATGGCCTGGCGAACCCGGCAGCAAACAAAGCATTGGCCGAATTGGTAGAACCTGACCGGCGAGGCCTCATGTTCGGCCTGAAGCATGCCGGGATCCCGTCATCAACGCTTCTCGCCGGATTGGCAGTGCCGACCATTGCGCTAACCGTCGGATGGAGATTCGCTTTCGCGCTCGGAGCCTTGCTTCTTCCGATTATTTGGGTTCTCCTTTCTCTGGACAGAGACGAGCCGATCGATCTCACCAGCTTCAAGGGTCCTTGCCGCAGCCCGACTCCGATGACCACTCTTCAGATTGCAGCCCTGGCAACGGCAGCAGGGCTGGCAACGTGGGCCGCTGTGTCGCTAAGCACGTTTCTGGTCACGGCAGCCGTTGACGCCACTCTTTCCGAGGCAGGAGCAGGACTGCTTTTGTTCGTCGGGTCGCTAGCCAGTATCAGCGCCCGAGTGGTCGCCGGGGTGATCACCGACCGAAAACGGTCCAGGGGCTTCGTAGGTCTGGCAGTTTTGATGGGTACCGGGAGTCTTGTTTTCGGTGTGCTCAGCGGATCCAGCGGGTCCTGGTTTGTTGGCCTGGTGCTCCTTGCCTTCTCAACCGGCTGGGGTTGGCCGGGATTGATGACATACACCGTGGTGAACGCCAACATCGAGACACCAGCAGCTTCATCGGCGATCACACAGGCGGGAGTCTTCCTGGGCGCTGGGATCGGACCCCTGGTGTTGGGTTGGCTGATCGCAAATGTCTCCCAGGCCGCAAGCTGGGCAACGGTGTCTGTCGCTCTGGGCATCGCCTCAGTCGTCACTCTTGCCGTTGCCCGCACGACCCGGGTTTACCCAAGGGGAGCCGGGCACGATCTGTGAGTGGAGCTCAGCGGGCTTGAACACCCGACCCCCTCGTTGCGAACGAGTTTGCGAACTCTTCCCGGCGGCTGATTGGTGGTACGGCCCCGCCTTCGTCTTCCCAACGGGCTTGGTCGGCGGAGGTGTCGGAGAATCGATCGGCAGTGTCTGCCGCGTCGGGAGCGGCAGCCCCGGGCGGTCTCAGGTGCGGCCCTGTTTCTTCACCCAGCTCGTCGGCGATTGCAACGTCGACGCTGTAGTCGATCTCGAGGACGATCAGCGTGGGCACCGACAGCTCGAGGGCCTGGCGGAGCCGGACTGCGAAGTCATCTGCGGAAGTCACTCGCCAAGCGGGTAGACCAAATGACTCGGCGAGGCGAACGAAATCGGGATTGGAGAAGTCTGTGCCGAAATCACGCCCGAAGCGTTTTCGTTGCTTCCAGGCAATCGAGCCGAACTGGCGGTCTTCCCAGATGACATTCACAAACGGCGTGCCCAGACGGACCGCGGTTTCTAGCTCCTGAAAGTTCATGAGAAATCCACCATCCCCGCTGACTGCCACGACCTTGCGGTCAGGGTGAACCAGCTTGGCGGCGATGGCAGCCGGCACAGCGAAACCCATGCCTGCCAACCCGTTGGCGATCAGGACCGTATTGGGTTCGTAAGCAGGGAACATTCGTCCGATCCACAGCTTGTGGAGCCCTACATCGGAGACCAGGATGTCCGATGGGCCCAGTGCCTTACGAATCTCAAACAGGACCCGAGGCGGTTGCATCGGGTAACTGGCGTCGTCCTTGGCCTCCTCGAAGCGGCGGAGAACGACGTCGC
>SMVA01176883.1_pt1 | contig 22804 bp, 20 predicted proteins | sample 2456451 | NCBI WGS metagenome assembly SMVA01 (sample SAMN11095933, study PRJNA526329) | marine sediment metagenome | biome: Marine sediment; feature: Surficial sediment; material: Deep marine sediment; isolation source: Hadal surficial sediment | place: Pacific Ocean | collected 2014-05 | depth... | reverse complement strand
AGATGGTAGGCAGTTCGAAGTAAAACCCGGATAAACTAAAGTGAGATGAAGAGGCGCAGCCGAGGCTGGTTATGGTCTTGCAGGGCCGTCTGAGGCCATGGATGGCCGATGCGAGCCCGCATGGATGCGTCTTTTGCGTGCCCAGCAAGACCTTAAACACCCCCAATTGTGCCGATTACCAACCTAACTACAATTTTTCCCGGTTTTACTTCGAACTGCCTACCATCTCCAGCGCATGCGCCATCGACTGTTCGGTAATCCTCTTGCCGCCCAACATGCGCGCTATTTCCTGAACTTTGTCGTCATCGTTCAGCAGTGCCATGCTGGTATTGGCGGAATCCTTGTCGCTGGTTTTACTGACCAGTAGGTGTTGGTGGCCCTGGGCCGCTACCTGGGGCAGGTGGGTAACACACAGTACCTGGGCTTTTTGCGACAGGGTTCGCAGCAGGCCGCCCACCGACTCGGCCACGGCACCGCCGATACCCACGTCTACCTCGTCGAATACCAGGCTGGCCTGGGTGCCCACGCTGGCGGTTACCACTTGAATGGCGAGGCTGATGCGTGACAGCTCGCCACCGGAGGCTATTTTACCCAGGGCCTGGGTGGGTGCCCCGGGGTTGGTGCTAATCATGAATTCTATGTCTTCGCGGCCGTGGGGGTGGGGGTTTTCGGAACCCCTGGGGGTGAGCGCCACCTCGAACTTGCACTGCTCCATGGCCAGCCCGCCCAGTTGCGCGCCGATTTGTTTGTTCAGCTTTTTTGCCGCGGCTTTGCGCTGCTTGCCCAGGGTTTTAGCATCCTGCCCGTACTGTTGGGCCAGGGTGGCCATGTCCTGTTGCAGTTGGCCTATGTGTTGGCCGCCGTCGGTCAGCCCTTGTAATTCTTCCGCCAGGGCGGCGTGGCGAGCGCCAATTTCATCGGGTTTTATCTTGTGCTTGCGGGCAATATTGTAAAAACTCGCCAACCGTTGGTCTACCACCTCCAGCCGCTGGGGGTCTATTTGCACCCCGTCGATATAGGCCTGAATTTCACCTTTCGCCTCGGTGAGCTGTATTGCCGCACTGTCCAGCAGCTCGCGGGCATTGCCAACCCCCTGGCTGGCGTGGGCGTCATCCTGCAGCAATTGCCAGGCCTGCCGCGTGCCACTTTCCTGCTGCTCGCACAGCTCCAGCGCCGTGTGGGCCGACTGCAGTATGTGCTCCGCGTTGGCCAGGGCTTTTTGCTCGCCTTCCAATTGTTGGATTTCACCCTCTTGCAGAGCCAGTTGGTCCAGCTCTTCTACCTGGTAGGCCAGCAACTGTGCCCGGGCGTTGTGCTCGTCCTGGGCGCTGGTGAGTAATTCCAGCTCTCGTTTTGTGCGCAGCCAGTCTGAGGCGGCCTGTTCCAGCTGGCTGGCCAGGGCCTGGTGGCCGGCGAAGGCATCCAGTATTTGTCGCTGGGTGTCCTTGCGCAGCAGGGACTGGTGGGCGTGCTGGCTGTGGATGTCGATAAGCAGGGCGCCCAGTTCGCCGCAGTCCAGCAAGGTGGAGGCACTGCCGTTAATGTAGGCGCGGCTGCGCCCCTCGGCGGTGACTACCCTGCGCATAATGCATTCATCGCCCTGCAGCAGGTCGCGGCTGTGCAGCCACGCTTGCGCTGCCGGTATCTCGCCTATGTCGAAACAGGCGTTCATTTCGGCCCTGGCGCAGCCGTGGCGCACCGCTTTGGGGTCGGCCCGGTCGCCCAGGCACAGGCCCAGGGCGTCCAGCATGATGGACTTGCCGGCGCCGGTCTCGCCGGTAATCACGGTCATGCCGCTGTGAAACTCCATTTCCAGAGCGCTGACAATTGTATAATTACTGATACTGATGTGTGTGAGCATGGCTAACTTATACATGAACTGGACAAAGGGATAAACATCTGTCTCGACCATAATTGATCCGTGTGGTACAACTTCACTGTAGAAACTAACAATGGGCGCTATGACAGATAAGGTAATATCAAGCCGCGCACAGGTCTTGCTGAAGGCCCTGGTAGAGCGGCATATTCGCGATGGTCAACCGGTTGGCTCCAAAACGCTGATGGAGGAGGCCGGTTTGCCGGTCAGTGCGGCCACCATTCGCAATGTGCTCAGTGACCTGGAAGAGCGGGGTTTTCTGCATTCTCCCCATACCTCTGCGGGGCGCGTGCCCACGGTTCAGGGCTACCGGTTGTTTGTGGACAGCCTGTTACAGGTGCGCCCCCTGGCCAGCGAGGATATCTCTGCGCTGCAGGCCGAGCTAAACCCCGACCGGTCGGCTACGGAGCTGGTGAAGTCCGCCTCATCACTGTTGTCCAGTATTACCTCCCAGGCCGGCGTGGTCACCGTGCCGCGGCAAAAGGCACGGCAGCTGCGCCAGGTTGAGTTTTTGTCCCTGTCCGGCAACCGGGTGCTGGCCATTTTAGTGGTTGACGAGCGCGAAGTTCAAAACCGAATTATTCACACCCAGCGAACCTATACCGCCACCGAGCTCCACGATGCCGCGCGCATGGTTAACCAGCGCTTTGCCGGCCATCCCCTGGATGTTGTGCAGGCACAGTTACTGCGTGAAATGCGCGAGGCGCGCAGCCAGATAGACAGCTATATGCAGGGCGCACTGGATCTGGCCAGCAAAGCGCTGAGCCAGGATGAGGGTGGGGAAGAGTGTCTGGTGGCCGGTGAGGCGCGGCTTCTGGGTAACGCCACCGCCGAGGAAATGGGCCGTCTGCGGGGCCTGTTCGAGGCCTTCGAACAAAAAATCGATTTACTGCACCTGCTGGAGCGCTGTTCCGCCGCCAAGGGTATCCAGATATTCATTGGCGAGGAGTCTGGTTACGAGACCTTCGATGATTACAGTGTGGTGACGGCGCCCTACACCGATGGGGTAAAAACCCTGGGGGTGTTGGGGGTTATCGGGCCCACTCGCATGTCCTATGAACGGGTGATTCCCATTGTGGACATCACCGCCAAAATGCTCAGTTCGGCACTCACGCGATAGGCCCTGGCAGCGTTGTCCCGCCCCGCGGTAATTTTCTCACTAAAATTCAAATAATCCCTGCTAAATCCTTGATTTAGCTCGCTGTCGACCCCATATCCGCTGCTCGTATAGAATTTATTTTAGCCGGATGATGGAGTGCTGTTGTGGCCGAGCAAGACCAGAAACAAACTGAAATTGAAGAAAATGACGTGCTGAAGGCAGTGGATGCCGAGCCCAAGCCAGAAGCCAGCGACAGTGCCCCCGATGAGGACGAGCCCACGCTGGAGGAAGTGATCGCACAACTTCAGGTCGACACCGCCGCCGCGGAAGACGCTAGTTTGCGCGCCCAGGCCGATGCCCAGAACATCAAGCGCCGGGCGGAACAGGACGTGGAAAAAGCACGCAAGTTCGCCCTGGAGCAGTTTTGCAAAGAGCTGTTGCCCGTTATAGACAACCTGGAGCGTGCCCTGGAAGCGGCGCCCGCCGATGAAGACGTGGTCAAGCCCATTGCCGAGGGTGTAGAGCTCACGCTCAAGAGTTTTGCGGATGTCCTGAAGAAGTTCAAGATTGAAGTGGTAAACCCCCTGGGTGAGCCCTTTGACCCCCAGCTCCACCAGGCCGTGAGCACGGTGGAGAACCCCGACGTCGAGCCCAATACAGTCACCCTGGTCATGCAAAAGGGCTACACCCTGAATGCGCGGCTGGTGCGGCCCGCCATGGTTATGGTGAGTAAGGCACCGGCACCGGCCCCAGGGTAAATCGCAGAATTTAACCGTCTCGGCCTTGAAAACAGTCAAATCGGGCCAATATAGATAGCAAGCAAATTAAAAATTGGAGAAATGAAATGGGTAAGATTATAGGAATAGATTTGGGTACTACCAACTCTTGTGTTTCCGTACTGGATGGCGGCAAGCCCAAGATAATCGAAAATGCCGAGGGCGACCGCACTACCCCTTCCATCGTTGGCTACACCGACGATGCGGAAATTCTGGTCGGCCAGAGCGCCAAGCGCCAGGCCGTCACCAACCCGCAAAATACCCTGTACGCGGTGAAGCGTCTGGTGGGCAGGAAGTTTAAGGACGATGTGGTGCAGAAAGACATCAGTATGGTTCCCTACAAAATTATTGCAGCCGATAACGGCGATGCCTGGGTGCAGGTAAGAGACCAAAAAATGGCCCCGCCACAGGTGGCAGCTGAAATTCTCATGAAAATGAAGAAAACCGCTGAGGAATACCTGGGCGAGCCTGTTACCGAGGCTGTAATTACAGTTCCGGCTTACTTCAACGACTCCCAGCGTCAGGCAACCAAGGACGCGGGTAAAATCGCCGGCCTGAATGTCAAACGCATCATCAATGAGCCCACAGCGGCAGCGCTGGCCTACGGTATGGACAAGGGCAAGGGCGACCAAACCATCGCGGTTTATGACCTGGGCGGCGGCACCTTCGACATCTCTATCATCGAGATTGCCGAAGTGGACGGCGAGCACCAGTTTGAAGTGCTTTCCACCAACGGTGACACCTTTCTGGGTGGTGAAGATTTCGACATGCGCCTCATCGAGTATCTGGCGGATGCCTTCAAGAAAGAGAGCGGTATCGATCTGCACAACGACCCCCTGGCCCTGCAGCGCCTGAAAGAAGCGGCAGAAAAAGCCAAGATTGAGTTGTCTACCACACAGCAAACCGAGGTGAACCTGCCCTATATTACCGCTGATGCCTCAGGCCCCAAGCATTTGGTGGTGAAGCTGACACGCGCCAAGCTGGAGTCACTGGTAGAAGACCTGGTGGGTCGCACCATGGCACCGGTGAAGCAGGCAATGAAAGATGCCGGCCTCGGCGTTAGCGAAATTGACCATATCATTCTGGTGGGCGGTCAGACCCGCATGCCCATGGTGCAAAAAGTTGTGGCCGATTACTTTGGCAAAGAGGCCCGCAAGGACGTGAACCCGGATGAAGCGGTTGCCATGGGCGCCTCTATTCAAGGTGGCGTACTGGCCGGCGATGTCAAAGACGTGCTGTTGCTGGACGTGACACCCCTGACCCTGGGTATTGAGACCATGGGGTCGGTTGCCACGGCCCTGATCGAGAAGAACACCACGATTCCTACCAAGAAATCGCAGATCTTCTCCACCGCAGAAGACAATCAGTCCGCCGTGACCATTCACGTGGTACAGGGTGAGCGCAAGCAAGCGGCACAAAACAAGTCGCTGGGGCGTTTTGACCTGACCGACATCCCCCCTTCACCGCGCGGCATGCCGCAGATTGAAGTGACCTTTGACCTGGATGCCAACGGTATTCTGCATGTGTCAGCCAAGGACAAGGCCACCGGTAAAGAGCAGACCATTCGTATCACGGCCTCCGGCGGCTTGAGCGATGACGATATCGAGAGCATGATTGCCGATGCCGAAGTGAATGCCGAAGCCGATGCCAAATTCGAGGAGCTGGTCGCGGCGCGCAACACCTGTGAAGGTTTGATGCACGCATCGAAGAAAACGTTGGAAGAGGCGGCTGAGCACGCCACCGATGACGAGAAAGCAGCAATAGAAGCGGCAGTCTCCGCAGCAGAGGAAGCGCTTAAGGGTGATGACAAGGAAGCCATTGACGCGGCAGCTACCAAGCTGACCGAAGCGACCAGCCCGGTAGCGGAAAAGATGTATGCTGCCCAGGCAGCCTCTGCAGAGGCTGCGAACGCGGCGAGTGACCAGCAGGGCGAATCTCCCATCGAAGGCGATGTTGTCGATGCGGAGTTTGAGGAAGTAAAAGACGAAGAGAAGTAAGCCTCTCTTCACGGGGTGGCTTCGGCCGCCCCCATATTTTTTGACCACGCGGGACTCAGTGCCCGCGTAGTCGTTTCAGAAACAAGGGATAAAAGCACCAGAACTGCCTATGTCAAAACGCGATTATTACGAAACACTGGGTGTCGAAAAGGGCGCTGATGCCAAGGCTATCAAGAAGGCTTACCGCCGGGTTGCGATGAAGTATCACCCCGACCGTAACCCCGACGCCCCCGATGCCGAGGACAAATTCAAGGAGGCCTCAGAGGCCTACGAGATTCTCTCGAACGAAGAAAAACGCGCCGCCTACGACCGTTACGGCCACGCCGGGGTTGACCCCAGCATGGGCGGCGGCGCAGGCGGTTTCGGCGGTGGCAACTTCAGCGATATTTTTGGTGACGTATTCGGCGATATTTTTGGCGGCGGTGGCCGCGGCAGGGGCGGCCCACAGCGTGGCTCTGACCTGCGCTACACCCTGGATATCTCCCTGCAAAACGCGGTTAAGGGCACTACCATAGAAATTCGTGTGCCCACCCTGGTGGGCTGTCAAGAGTGTGACGGCTCCGGCGCCCGCAGGGGCAGCTCGCCAACTACTTGCGGCACCTGTGGCGGTGCCGGCCAGGTGCGTATGCAGCAGGGCCTGTTCCAGGTGCAGCAAACCTGTCCCACTTGCCGCGGGCGCGGTAAGAGCATCGGCGACCCCTGCGGTAAATGCCACGGCCAGGGCCGTATGGAGAAAACCAAAACCCTGTCGGTTAAAGTACCCCCGGGTGTGGACACCGGCGACCGTATTCGCCTGTCGGGCGAGGGCGAGGCCGGGCCAGACGGTGGCCCATCTGGTGATCTGTTTGTGCAGATGTCGGTACAGCCGCATGCCATCTTTGAGCGGGACGGCAAGCACCTGTATTGCGAAATTCCCATTACCTTTGCCGAGGCCGCCCTGGGCGGTGAACTGGAAGTGCCCACCCTGGATGGCCGGGTAAAACTGAAGATTCCGGCCGAAACGCAAACGGGCAAGTTGTTCCGGCTGCGGGGCAAGGGTGTCAAACCGGTTCGCGGTGGCGCCGTGGGCGATTTGATGTGCCGCGCGGTGGTGGAGACACCGGTCAAGCTCAACAAGACGCAAAAGAAGTTATTTGAAGAATTACAGGCGAGTCTGGGCGAGAGTGGTAAGTCTCACTCCCCCCGGCAGCACAGTTGGTTCGAGGGCGTAAAAACCTTTTTTGATGATATGAAAGTATGAGCATAAAAGTGGGTGTAACCGGTGCCGCCGGGCGCATGGGCAGGACGCTTATCGAGGCTGTTGCCGCGGCGGGTAATCTGCAACTGGTGGCCGCTGTTGAGCGCCCGGGCAGTTCCCTGATTGGTACCGATGCCGGCGAGTTGGCGGGGCAGGGCAACAATGGTGTCACCGTGGTCGATAATCTGGCCGACGTTGTCGCGCAACTTGATGTGCTTATCGACTTTACCGTGCCCGCTGCCACCGCGGAGAACGCGCGGTTGTGTGCACAGCACGGCAAGGCCATCGTAATTGGCACCACGGGCTTTACCCCCCAGCAGCAGGACGAATTGCAGGCCCTCAGCCAGTCCACGCCGGTCTGTAAGGCCTCAAATTACAGCGTGGGTGTAAACCTGTGCTTTCAATTGCTGCACACCGCAGCACGGGTATTGGGCGAGGAGTCCGATATCGAAATTTATGAAGCCCATCACCGCGACAAAATAGATGCACCCTCGGGCACGGCCCTGAGCATGGGTGAGGTGGTGGCCAGCGCCCTGGGCCGCAATCTGGCCGATGTGGCAGTTTACGGTCGCCAGGGACAAACGGGCGCCAGAGACCGAAAGACCATTGGTTTTGCAACCGTGCGCGGCGGTGACATCGTAGGAGACCATACGGTTACGTTTGCCGCCGAGGGCGAGCGGGTAGAAATCACCCACAAGGCCTCCAGCCGCATGGCATTTGCCCGGGGAGCAGTGCGAGCCGCTGCCTGGCTGGTGGAGCAACCCAACGGCCTGTTCGACATGCGCGACGTGCTGGGTTTTGAGAGGATGGAATCTTGAGCGACTTTATTGTCAATATCGATGAGAGCAACGCGGCCCAGTTGCTCATCGAAGAGTCACATAATCGTCCGGTAGTGGTCGATTTCTGGGCCGACTGGTGTGAGCCGTGCAAAGTGCTGATGCCGTTGCTGGAAAAAATCGCCAATGAATACCAGGGTGCCTTCCTGCTGGCAAAAGTGAATGCCGATGAGCAGAAGGGCATAACCCAGCAATTTGGTGTGCGCAGCCTGCCCACGGTGATGGTTATTCAAAATGGCCAACCGGTGGACGGTTTTAGCGGTGCCCAGAGCGAAGCGCAGGTGCGCGAAATGCTGGCCAAGTATCTGCCCAAGCCCTGGGATACCCTCTTGTTACAGGCAAATGAAGCCATGGAGGCGGGCGATTTCGCCGCCGCCCTGGCGCCTTTGCGTCAGGCCAGAGACGACTCCAACCGGGAACACGCAATCACCATCACCTATGTGCGTGCACTCATCGAATGCAATCGCCTGGATGAGGCCGAGGCCGTACTGGCGGAGATTCGCCTGGCCGACCAGGATGCGGCCTATGAGCAGCTTCAGGCGCAACTAAAAATCAAGCGCGAGGCCGCCAAATCCCCCGAGGTGGAAGCACTGGAGCAACAACTGCAGGACGACCCGGACAACCTGGAGTTACGCTGCCAGCTCGCCGTGCAGTACACCAGTTCTGGCCACCATAAAGAGGCCATGGAGTATCTGGTTGGCGTACTGGCTATCGATAGAGAGCACGCCGGTGGAGCAACCCGAAAGACACTGCTGGACACCATTGCCAGCCTGGGTAAGGGCGACCCACTGGCGGTCGAGTTTCAGCGAAAATTGTATAGCATGCTGTACTGAGCCCGCACCCGGGTCTGGTCTCCGCAGTCAATAAATATGTCACAGCCAAGCCTTGTCTTGTTCGGCCGGAATCGCTAAGGTACATGCCGCATTAATTAAAAACATACCCAAAAGTCAAACAACCACTCCCGGGGCTCTTGCATGGGGTTTTCAAAACCGCCGTTTTCGTCTTCATTACGCGTTGTGCTGCTTGCCAGCGTGATTTTTTTCGCCGGCTGTGGCGGTGACAAGCAAGCGGTTGTAGGGGCTGCCCCCCAGGCGGGCAGTGCCGAGCTAGAGGCCCATTCAGCGGAGTTCGAGCGCGCTGTGGTGGAGGTGACCGATGGCATTTACGTTGCCATTGGCTACGCACTGGCCAACAGCATCATGATCGTGGGCGACGACGGCGTCATCATCGTCGATACCACCGAGTCCAAGAGTTCGGCACGCCTGGTCAAGGCCGAGTTCGACAAGATTACCGATAAACCGGTAAAAGCCATTATCTATACCCACAATCACACCGACCATATATTTGGTGCACAAGTGTTTGCCCCGGATGGCGGTGTGCCGGTCTACGCCCACCAATCCACCTGGTCCCATATCGTGCGCATTATGAATGTATTGCGCCCGGTGATTGGCGTGCGCTCATACCATATGTTTGGCAGCTACCTGGAGTCCGGTGGCGAGCGCATCGTAAACGATGGTATTGGCCCGGCCCTGGCGCACAGCATTGACGGCGCCGCAGATGAATACGGCCTGATTAAGCCCACGCATACCTTCAGCGATACCCTGGACATCACCATTGCCGGGCGCCATCTGCAGTTAATTCACAGCCCCGGTGAAACCGACGACCAAATTGTTGTGTGGCTGCCCGAGGAGCGTGTGCTGTTGCCTGGCGACAATGTCTACAAGGCTTTCCCCAACCTCTATACCATACGCGGCACGCGCTACCGCGATGTGCTGAAATGGTCTGTAACCGTGGGTGAAATGCGCGAACTGGGCGCAGAGTTTATGGTGCCTAGCCATACACGACCGGTAAGCGGTGCCGCAGAAATTGATGACATACTGGGTGCCTATGGCGATGCCATTGCCTATGTGCATGACCAGACGGTACGCGGGATGAATCGTGGTCTGGATGCCCAGGAACTGGCAGAAACCATTCAACTGCCACCGCACCTGGCTAGCCACCCCTGGCTACAGCCGTTTTACGGTACGGTGCCCTGGTCGGTCAGGTCGGTTTATGACGGCTATCTGGGCTGGTTTGACGGCAACAGCACTTCGCTGTTTCCCACACCAAAAGCACAGCGCGCCCAGCGTATGGTGGCCCTCAGTGGGGGTGCCGAGTCTGTACTGAGCGCGGCACAGGGCAGTCTGGCTGTCGATGACCCGCAGTGGGCGGCGGAGCTTGCCGACCTGTTATTGCAGGCAAAGGCCAGTAACACGGCGCAGGCCAAATTGTTAAAGGCCCAGGCGCTGCGCGCCCTGGCCCGCACCACCCCCAACCCTAACGCCCGCAACTGGTATCTCACCGATGCCCTGGAACTGGAGGGCAAGATCACCATCGACCTGTCCGGGGCCAATGCCGAGGTGAGCGCGGAGCAGGCCGAGTTCGCCAAGGGCTTTCCTATCGAGGGGATATTAAATGCCATGTCGGTCAGCTTGAGCCCGACGGCCAGTGCCGGTATAGACCAGCGGGTGATTTTTGAGTTTCCAGATCAGGACAAGCGATTTCTGGTACACGTTCGCAATCGGGTGGCGGTAGTGCGCAAGCTAGGCCCAGCCGCCGACGTGACCCGGCCGGAAGCCATTGTGGTATCAGTGAATGCCAGTGACTGGGTTGACCTGGTCACCGGGCAGAAGAGTTTTCCATTGGCGCTGGCCAATGGCACCATTTCAGTAGAAGGTGGCCTGTCGGATAAGGGGGAGCTGTTGAGTTTCCTGCAGTTGTTCCGGGCCGAATAAACAGAGGGTAATAAAGTGGATACTTCATTTTCCGAGCAGGACATTGTCTTTCGCGACGAGGTCAGGGCGTTTTTCGCCGAGCACTACGACCCGGAATTACAGGGCCGTATGGCAAATGCAGACACCTTTAAAGAGGCGGTAGTGGAGTGGCAGCGGCGCTTACACAAGCAGGGCTGGATAGCCCCGGGCTGGCCGGTGGAGTACGGCGGTACTGGCTGGAATTCCACGCAAAAGTTTATTTATGAGAGCGAGCGCGCCGCAGCCGGTGTGCGCGACGTCGTTCCCTTTGGCCTCACCATGGTGGCACCGGTCATCTATACCTACGGCACGCAGGAGCAAAAAGAGAAGTTTCTGCCCCGTATCCTGGCCACCGACGACTGGTGGTGCCAGGGTTACTCCGAGCCCGGTTCCGGCTCCGATCTGGCCTCTCTGAAAACAAAGGCCGAGGTAGACGGTGATGATTACATCGTCAACGGTGCCAAGGTGTGGACCACCTACGCACAATACGCCGACTGGATTTTCTGTCTGGTGCGCACCAATTCGGAGGGGCGCAAGCAGCAGGGCATTACCTTCTTGCTGATTGACATGAAAACGCCGGGCATTACGGTGAACCCCATTGTGACCATCGATAACCATCACAGCCTCAACGAAGTGGTATTTGAAAACGTGCGGGTACCCATGACCAACCGCGTTGGTGAGCAGGACAAGGGCTGGACCTACGCCAAGTCGCTGCTGGCCCACGAGCGCACTGGCATTGCCGGGGTGGCGGATTCTATTCGCAATCTGGGTGAGGTGCGCAAATATTCGGAGCAGGAAATTAATGGCGGCAAGTCTCTGGCTGCCGACCCCATGTTCCAGAATCGTCTGTCCAATATTGAGATTGAGTTGATGGCCCTGGAATACACCGAGCTGCGCGTGCTGGCAACCGTCGCCGCCGGTGGTGCACCGGGGGCGGAGTCCTCGATGCTGAAAATAAAAGGTACCGAGCTGCAACAGGCCATACAGGTATTGCGCATGGAAGTGGCGGCTTATTACCAGGGTGTACTGCCCAATGAAATGAGCGATGAGCAGTTGGGCCACAGTTTCGGCAGCAAAGCGCGCCAGGCTTATATGTATGGCCGGGCCGCCACCGTTTATGGTGGGTCCAACGAGATCCAGAAAAACATCATTGCCAAGGCCGTACTGGGTCTGTAGGGCGCAGCTTAGCTGACCGGTATGACACGTGAGAATTGGCTGGAGAAATAACAGATGAACTTTGATTTTACAGAAGAGCAGGTGATGCTGCGCGACAGCGTAGAGCGCTATATGCGAGAAGATTATGACTTTGAGAAGCGCCAGGCCATTGCCGACTCCGAGCAGGGTATGAGCGCGGAGCACTGGCAAACCTTTGCCGAGCTGGGTTGGCTGTCCATTCCCTTTGCAGAACAGCACGGTGGCTTTGGCGGCAGTGCGGTAGACACCATGCTGGTGATGGAGGAGTTTGGCAAGGGTTTGTTACTCGAGCCCTACTTAGCCACAGTTTTGTTGTTTGGTGCAGCCCTGCAAAAATCCGGTAACCAGAGCGCGCAGGAGGCCATTATCCCCGGTATTATCGATGGCAGTTGCCTGGGTGCACTGGCCTATCTGGAGCGGCAGAGCCGTTTTGAATTGGCCGATGTAAAAACTTCGGCGGCGGCCACTGCCGACGGCTTCGTACTGAATGGTGAGAAAGTTGTAGTGTTCAATGGCGCCAATGCCGACCAACTCATTGTGTCCGCCAGAACCAGCGGCGAGCAAAGTGACGAAAATGGAATCAGCCTGTTTTTGGTGTCGGCCGAGGCCGCGGGCGTGCAGCGCAGCAGTTTCCGCCAGATGGATGGGCAGCGGGTTGCCAACATCGTTTTTGACAATGTCGGTGTGGCGCCGGACGCCCTGCTGGGCGAGCTCGATGGCGGTTTTGAAATTTTGACCGCCGTGGCCATGGAGGCTAACCTTGCACTGGCCGCTGAGGCGCTGGGTATTATGGGCCAATTGAATGCCAAGACCCTGGAGTACACCAAGACGCGGGAGCAGTTTGGCGTCCCTATTAGCAGTTTCCAGGCGCTGCAACATAGAATGGTGGATACATTCATGGACTATGAGCAAACCCGGTCGCTGCTGTATCGTGCCGTGTGTGCGCTTACCAATGGCGAGGAAGATGCCGTCACTGCTATACACGCATTGAAAGTGATGATTGATAGGGCCGGCAGCAGGATTTATGGTGAGGCCATACAACTGCACGGCGGTATGGGGCTTACCGATGAGCTGGACATTGGCCATTACGCCAAACGCTTGATGATGATTATTACCACGTTTGGCAACGGCGATTTTCACCAGGCCAAATTTAACGCAATACGCTATAACTGACAGTTCTATTTGTTGCTAACAGGAGAAAAAAATGAAACTCGGTATTTTGATGGGCTATTCCGGCAAGCAAATTAACATTCCCATGGACACAATCAAGTTCGCTGAATCGCTGGGCTATGACTCGGTGTGGACGGCGGAGGCCTATGGCAATGACGCGGTTACCACGGCCACCTGGGTGTTGGCACAAACCGAGAAAATTCGTGTGGGCACCGCGATTATGCAGATGCCCGCGCGCACACCGGCCATGTGCGCCATGACCGCTATGTCGTTGTCGCAGTTGTCAGGTGGCCGCTTTATTGCCGGCTTGGGTGCCTCTGGGCCGCAGGTCATCGAGGGCTGGCACGGCGTGCCCTATGGCAAGCCGGTGACGCGCACCAAAGAGTATATCCAGATCATGCGCAAAATTATGGAGCGCGATGGTCCTGTGGAATTCGACGGTAGCATCTACCAAATGCCCAACAAGGGCGAGGGTACAACGGGCCTGGGCAAGCCACTGAAGTCTATTCTGGATGCCGATCCCAATATCCCGATTTATACAGCGTCCATCACGCCCGCCGGCTTGCGCTGCGCTGGCGAAATGGCCGATGGTGTATTCCCGGTGTGGATGGACCCCACTAATTACAATGTTCTGGGGGAGCATATCGCAAAAGGTTTTGCCAAGGCAGGCAACGGTAAGAGCCTGGATAACTTTGACATAGCCCCCTTCGTCTCGGTGGCCATGAACGACGACCTGGATGCGGCTTTTGATTCATTGCGCCCCTGGTTGGCCCTGTACATTGGCGGCATGGGCGCCAAGGGGAAAAACTTCTATCACGACTACGCTAGCCGTATGGGCTTTGGCGAGGTGGCCACCCGAATCCAGGACCTCTACCTGGCCGGCGACAAAGCAGAGGCTACCGCCCTGGTGCCCAACGAATTGCTGGATGCCGTCTCACTGATTGGCCCCAGGGAGCGCATCATCGAGCGCCTGGCCCCCTGGAAAGAAGCCGGCAAGCGCGGAGAAGTGGGCACCATGTTAATCGGTGTACACGATAAGGCCGTGCTGGAACTTCTGGCCCAGGAAATTCTGTAATGGACGTCGCCGGTAAAGTTGTTGTGGTCACCGGTGGCGCCAACGGTATCGGCAAAGCGCTGTGCGAACGTTTCCAAGCCGAGGGTGCGAAAGTGGTCGTGGTCGTCGACCTTGAAGAAGACAACGCCCAGCGTGTCGCCGATGCCATCGGCGGCGAAGCCTTTGGGGTCAATGTTCGCAATGAAGAACAGCTTCTGGCCATGGTGAAGGACGTCGAGTCTCGCCATGGCAGCATCGATCTGTTTTGCAGCAATGCCGGCATTATCGCCGGTGATGGCGAGCCCTGGTGGGCAACCTCCGCCAGCAACGACACCTGGCAGGCCATGTGGGACGTTCATGTCATGGCGCATATTTACGCCGGGCGGGCCTGCCTGCCCGGCATGATTGAGCGCGGCTCGGGGTATTTTCTGAACACCGTCTCCGCCGCCGGCCTGCTCAACCAGATTGGCGACGCGGCCTACTCAACCACCAAGCACGCGGCCCTGGGTTTTGCCGAGGCCCTGGCCATTACCCACCGGGACGATGGTATCAAGGTTTCGGCGTTATGCCCGCAAGCGGTCTCCACGCGAATGATAGGCGGCAGCAAAGACGGCGGCAGCGCCGGCGTTGACGGTATTCTCACCCCAGAGCAGGTTGCGGATGAGGTTATCCTGGGCCTGGCCGCGGAACAGTTTCTTATCCTGCCGCACAAAGAAGTGGTCGAGTACCGGCGCAGGAAAGCTGACGATTACGATCGCTGGCTGGGAGGCATGTCCAAGTTTCGTCGGCTTGTTGGCAATCCCCAGTTGTAGTCGCAAGCACGGTGCTCTAGCCTTACACTATGGAAAAACACGAGCGTTTTGCGCGCACCATCTTAAACGGTTTTGAATCCTACTTTGCGGATTTTCAAAACATTACCCTGGCGGCGAAGTCTCGCTTCGAGAATGGTGACTGGCAGGGCATGCATTTTGCCTCTACCGCGCGCATAGATCTGTACAAAGAAAAAACCAATAAAGTTTTTGAGTTCGTGGAGCTGATAGCGGGGTCTCAGCTGCGCGATTTCAAATTCTGGCGCGAGGCGCGAGGCAGTTATACCGACCTCATAATTGGGCACAACAACTTCGAGATTGCGGAAACGTTTTTCAATTCGGTCTATTGCGCGGTATTCAAGCACAGAAAAATTCGGGATGAGCACGCCTTTGTGTTTTCTCCCCAGGCCGATATCCCCCCCTCTGGTGTAACCACGGTATTTAAATCGTATTCTTTGCGCGGCTCGCTTGAGTCATTGTTGGCTGAGCTTCTGCAGGATTACAGCTTTGACTCCCCCTATGAAGACCTGCAGCGCGATATTGCCAGTATTATTGCTGTCGTGGAAAACTATTTGCAGCCGCGTTTTGATGTGACGGGGGAGGGCGTTGAAATACAAACCCTGGAACATCATTTTTTCAGGAACAAGGGGGCCTATATCGTAGGGCGCATTGTTTCCGGTTCGGACTCCATGCCCTTTGTACTGCCGCTGTTAAAGAATGATGCGGGGGATGTCTACGTTGACACGGTGTTGTTTGGCGCCGATAAGGTGAGTGTGATATTCAGTTTCACGCGCTCTTACTTCATGGTGGATGCCACGGTTCCGTCCCAGTATATTCTGTTTTTGCAGCAGCTAATGCCGGCCAAGCCCATTTCCGAGATATACAGCTCGCTAGGCTACAACAAGCACGGGAAAACCTATTACTACCGCTGCGCCTTCCGCCACATGAAAAACACCACAGACCAATTTATCATCGCCCCCGGCATCAAGGGCATGGTAATGAGCGTGTTTACCCTGCCTTCCTACGACTTTGTGTTCAAGATAATAAAGGACAAGTTCACGCCCCCCAAGGAGATGACGCGGGAACAGGTGAAAGAAAAATATCGTCTGGTCAAGCGCGCAGATCGGGTGGGGCGCATGGCCGACACCCAGGAATTTACCAACCTGGCTTTTGCCAGAAACCGTTTCTCCAGTGAATTGATCAACGAGTTGCACGCCGTGGCCCCCTCTCTGATTGAAGAGCATGGCACGGCGCTGGTGATCAAACATGTGTATGTTGAACGCCGTATGACGCCGCTAAACCTGTATCTCAACGATGCGACGGATGAGCAGGTAGTGGCGGTTATGGATGAGTACGGCAATGCCATCAAGGAATTGGCATCGGCCAATATTTTTCCCGGAGATATGTTGCTGAAAAACTTTGGTGTCACCCGCCACGGTCGGGTGGTGTTTTATGACTATGACGAGATTGTCCCCCTGACCGAGTGTAACTTTCGCCGCATCCCGCAGCCGCGAACCGAGGAGGAAGAGATGGCCAGTAAGCCGTGGTATACCGTGCGGGCCAACGATATTTTCCCGGAGGAATTCCGGCTGTTTTTTACCGGTAATCAGCGAGCGCGCAAAATTTTTGATCAGATTCACAGCGATATTTATAAGGCATCTTTCTGGCAGGGGCTGCAGGACAAGATAAATGTAGGCCATGTGGAGGATTTTTTCCCCTATCGCCGCAAACTGCGTTTTAATCGCGGTCTGGGAAGAACAACACAACGAGGGGCTGCATAGGTGGCGAGTATTTATGTTATTCGCCATGGGCAGGCGTCATTTGGTGAGGCGAACTACGACAAGCTTTCGACGCTGGGTTGCAGGCAGGCCCAGGTGTTGGGCGAATATTTGAGAGACTGCGGTATTCACTTCGATGCAACCTACAGCGGTGACTTACAACGCCAGCGCAAGACGGCGGTGCTGGCAACGGCCAGCCAGCCGGTAAAGGTACCGCACCATATTGATCCGCGCTTCAATGAAATTGACAATGAAGAGCAAATTGACACGCTGCTACCGGTGGTGCTCGCTGGCAACCCGGCTCTGCAAACTCTGGTGGACGGGGGCCTGAGCTCCAGCAAGGATTACCAAAAAGTGCTCAAGCAGGTCTTCAACTACTGGGTTTCACCGCACTGCACCGAGTCGGGCATCCAGAGCTGGGATGACTACCGCGCCAATGTTACGGCGGCGCTGGGGGAGATCATCAGCGCACAGGGCTCAGGGAAAACCATCGGCCTGTTCACCTCGGGCGGCACCATTGCGACCATAACGGCCGCTGTGCTCGGTCTGGCCAGCGAGCATGTGTACAGCTTCTATGAGCCGGTACTTAACTGCTCTGTGACGCAATTATTTTACAGCGGTGACAAACTGTCGTTGTCATATTTCAATGACCATTCATTTCTGGATTTGTTGGGTTTTCAGCGGGGCGAGAGCCTTCTGAGCTATCGTTAGCGGATATTTTCCCGGTCAGGCACGGGACGCAGTAGTGACTCCTGTGCGGTGGAGGCAACCAGAACACCCGCCCGGTTGTAAAAGCTCCCGCGGCTGAAACCACGATTACCGCCGGCACTGGGGCTGTCCATGGCGTACAAGAGGTATTCGTCGGCCCTGAAATCCCGGTGGAACCACAGGGCGTGGTCCAGGCTGGCCATCTGCATGTTGGCGCTGTGCCCGGTGTAGGGGTGGGGGCACAGGGCGGTGCCCAGCAGGGCAAAATCGGACATATAGGCCAGAATGGTCTGGTGCCTGCTGCGGTCATCACCCAGGTCGCCCAGTGCCCGAAACCAGGCAAACTGTTCGGGTTCGGTGGGCTGTGGGTCTATGTAGTCGCGGCGTTCTATGGCAATACGCTCAATTGGCTGCACGCTGGGCGCCTCAAATTTGTCGGGGTGCTTCTCCGCCATCTCACACCAAAATGCGTGGTCGGTCTGCAGCTCTTCCGGCGGGGCCACCGACGGCATATCTATTTGATGGCTGAAGCCGTGCTCCTGGGTTTGAAACGACACCGAGGTGCTGAAGATGGCCCGGCCGTCCTGTTTGGCGACAACTCTGCGTGTGGTAAAACTCCTGCCATCGCGAATGGGGTCAACCTCATAGACAATTTGTTTGGCGGGGTTTCCCGGGCGCAGGAAATAGGCGTGCATGGAGTGCGCATGTCGGTCTTCGTCCACCGTGCGGATGGCGGCGTTTAAGGCCTGGGCCAAAACCTGGCCGCCAAATACTCGCGAGGGGCGCTTGGGGCTGCGCCCGATAAAGAGATATTTGTCGATACGCTCGACTTCCAGAAATTTAAGTAGTTTTTCCAGATCATTCGCCACGGTGGACTCCCAGCTTGGTCCTGCCCGTTGTGCGGGGCATCAGACCATTGATAAATACATCGAAGTAGTCTATGGCTGCAGCTTCGATATCGTCAACATTGCGCCATAACTGAATATCCATTGATGCATTTCTCGCCCCGGATATCAGGTTTTCGGCAACAAAGGTATTAATTTTTCGTACGCTGCCATCCGCCATGCCTTTTGTTATCAGGTCGCCAAAACGTTGATTCGACTTTTCGGTCCGGCTAAGAATTTTTTCCCTGCGCTCCAGGGGAAGTGAGGTGATAGTGTTATAACGTATCAACGGGCCCTGGTCAGAATTTTGCACTATGAAGGTGCGGCGGCAGGTCTGGTCTATATTTTGTATTCCGCTTGCCTTCGAGTCGATGGTATCTGTATAGATGGCCGCCATGGTATCCAGCGAATAGGTATAGCAATTAAATAGCAGGTCTTCCTTGTTCTTTATGTGGTAATAAAAGGCGCCCTTGGAGACATTCAAATGCTCGGCAATTTCGTCCAGTGAAGTACCGTTGAAGCCCTTTTTATTGAAAAACCGGGTGCCGGTCTTGTAAAACGCCTCTTGCTTGAGACGGTTCTGCTGCTGCCGGTTGAAGCCTTCCAGATTGGGATTGGGAAGCGTTTTGACGGTAAAAGGCAGGGGCTGGTAAATTCCCTTGCCGGCATAAATACCCTTGGTGAGTATATCTGTGACCTGCTCAACGACGGTTGCAATCTCGTCTCTGGGAATCTTGTGTAGCCAGGAAAATGACCACTCGACAGAGCCTAGTATTGCCCGGGTAGCGCTTGTGGTGTCAAAAGAGCGCATTGTGCCATTGGCTATACCATCTCTCAGGTATTGCCGCAGGCGTTTGAACATGGCGATATATTGGGCTTCCACATCGGTTCGGTGGCTGCCCTGCAGGGAGGCAATTTCCAGGAGAGCGGCAAAATGACTCTCCGTCCCGTCCTGAGCCGCCCGCCAGTTCTCAAAATGCAGCGCGAAGAAAGCCGTTATTCGCGTTACCGGGTCGCTGTGAGTCTCATCGATTTCGTCCAGATTGCTGTGGTGGCGTTGCAGGGTCGCCATATAGCACTGGTAAATGAGCTCTTCCTTGGTCTTCACATAATAGTACAGGCTGGTCTTGGTCAGCCCCAGGCGCTGTGCAATATCCTTGAGGGTGGTTGCCCTTGAGCCCTTCGAGTTGAATAGATTGGCCGCCTGGGACAGAATGGCAGCGAGCTTGGTATCGTGCTGCGTGGTGCGATTGAAGGGCGAAGCTGGTCTGTTGGGTTCGGTTGTCATTGGCAGATATCGATAAAATCTGAAGTCAGGGGTTGAGAACGTACTGCTTGTTCTAATATTCCAACTTTAAGTATTATTTTTGTAACTGTCTATAGTAGATTTAGCCCAATGTGGGGGTGGCGGTGGTTAAACTGATATTGAGCCACTTTTTTGAGCGAAATCGATAAAATAACAAACTGGCCTTGATGCTGTAATCCAGGATCATGACGGCGAATATCCAGTACACCGAAAACCCCAGGTAGGCGAAGACAGAGGCGGGCAGCAGTCTGCCGAAAAAGATACCGCAGAACGTTGCCATCAGGGGAAACCGCGTGTCTCCTGCGCCGCGCAGGGCGCCCGCCAGGGTGAACTCACAGGCCATTAACGGCTGTAACAGCGCTATCATGTAGATAAATGCCACGGTGAGGTCAATTACCTGTGGGTCATCTATCATAAACTCGGCCAAATCTCTGGCATACCATGCGGACAGTACTGACAAGGTGCTCATGGCGACAACCGCCATACGCAGAGAGCGCCATGCGGCGGCGATGGCGGCATCCGGGTTTCCGGCGCCCAGCTGTTGCCCCACGATAGTTGCCGTGGCGATGCCGAAGCCAAAGCCGATAACGATGGAAAACGAGACCAGCGAAATTCCGATGCCGTAGGCGGCATAGGCCTCCACACCGTAGCGGGCAATGATGGCAAAAAATACCAGAAATGACAGCTGTACAATGGCCTGCTCCGCGATAGCTGGCGCCGCTATGGAGATTAGCTGCCTGGCTACCGTTACATCCAGCCAAAGGCGTTTTACGGCCTTCAGAGCGAACTTACCACGCCACCAGAACGCCACAAACGCGCTGGTGACCATGAGGCCCGCCACACTTCCACCCAGTGCTACCCCGGCAACTCCGAGTTTCGGAAACGGCCCAACCCCGAAGGCCAGAAGATAGGCAAAGCTAACATTCAGCACGGAGCTGAAAAATAAAAACCACAGGGGCGTAATGACGTCGCCAGTAGCGCGCAGGGCCGTGGAAAGCATCATGCTGGTAGTGGAAAAAACCGTGAAAATACCCAGGTAGAAAATAAAACTGGCGGCCAGTTGTGTCGTTTGCGCATCCAGGCCGAACAGGCCGGCAATATGGCTGGGGAACAGCACCACCGGAATACTTAGCAGTGCCGCTAACGCCACCGACAATAATATCGACGCCCACGCCACCTGTTCTGCGTGCCGGGGTTGATTGGCCCCCCAGCTTCGTGCAACCAGCGCAGTCGATGCAACAGACACGCCCATGAATATGGCCTGAACGAGAAAGAAAACCCGATGGCCGGTGGTGACGGCTGCCACCGAGCTTGTGCCTAACTCGGCGACAATTTTTATGTGCATGAAACCCACTGAGGTAAACAGCAGGTTGGAAACAATACTAGGCCAAGCCAGTTTCCATACGTGTTTACTGGGCGACGCCAAGGGCTTTGCACTCCCGATGGCGAAAGCAATCTTCCAGGTGGTCATTCACCATGCCGCTGGCCTGCATATGGGCATAGATGATGGTGGAGCCAACAAAGGTGAAGCCGCGCTTTTTCATGTCTTTGCTGATGCTGTCAGACAGGGCGCTGGTGGCGGGAAGTTCGCTCATAGACTTCCACTTGTTTTGAATTGGGGTGCCATCGACAAAGCCCCAGATATAGTCCGCGAAGCTGCCAAATTCCGCCTGAACTTCCAGAAATGCCCTGGCGTTTTTTCTGGCGCCATAGACTTTGAGGCGATTGCGAATAATTCGAGGGTCCAGCAAGAGTTTATCAAGCTTTTTGTCGGTGTAGCGGGCGATCTTGCGGGGGTCAAAATTGTCGAATAAGGCCCGGTAGCCCTCGCGTTTTCGAAGCACGGTTATCCAGGCCAGCCCCGCCTGGGCGCCTTCCAGGATGATAAATTCAAACAGGCGCTGGTCGTCTTTTACCGGTACACCCCATTCTCCATCGTGGTATTGGACATAGAGGGGGTCGTCTCCACACCAGGAGCAGCGCTTTTTCATGAATTTACCTGAGGACCTAACACGGAGAATGAGCACAGGAGTATGCTTTGCTGTTATCCGGATGTCTACTTTGCCACCGCCGCCAATGGCGCACCAAAGTGGCTTGTGCCACACTTTCTGCAAATTATTGCGCTACCAACAGGAGTTGCGAAATGACGAGTAACATTGAGTACAGCCGCACCGGTCATATTGGCCGCTTGCTGCTAAACAACCCAGCTCGGCACAACTCACTGGGCGCGCAGGAGTTGGAAGCAATCCAGGACTGCCTTGAGGGCGTGGCAACGGACTCACAGGTGAGGGTTCTGGTGGTGACCGGGGCGGGCAATCAAACATTCTGCGCCGGGGCTGATTTAAGTGAACTGGGTGCTGGCGAAATAAGCGGCGAAAGTTTTCAAAATACAACCAACCAACTGGCATCTTTAGCTATTCCCACAATCTGCGCTCTCAATGGCAGCGTGTTCGGGGGTGGCGTTGAGCTGGCACTCAGTTGTGATTTCAGGATAGGGGTGGAAGGTTCCTGCATGCGCGTGCCCGCCGCTGCGATTGGCCTGTGTTACCCCCTGGAGGGTATCAACCGATTTGTGGAGCGCCTGGGGGTCAATCTGGCCAAACGCATTCTGGTGGCCGCAGAGGAATTCGATGGTGAAGAGATGTTACAGACAGGCTTTCTTGATAGCCTGGTATTGCCCCGACAATTAAACGAAAGTAGTGAAGCCCTGGCCCAGCGCATTGCCAGCCTTGCTCCCCTGGCGGTGCAAGCAATGAAGCAGATTTTGCAGCAATCGGCCGCCGGCTCTGTCGATAAGGAATGGGCGGTGGAGCTTTCCGCACGATGCCTGCGCTCAGAAGATTTGCAGGAGGGCTTTAGCGCCAAACGGGAGAAGCGGGCACCGCGATTTAAAGGTAAATAAGGGCGACTTAGTCGGCGCTCAACAGGCCGTGACTCTTCATATCTCTACCGATGGCTACCCAGGGTAAGCCCAGACCTCGCAGCCAATTCAGTGCAGACTGCTCGGTTTTCGCCCGTGCAACGCTGGCCGCACCACTGGCAGCCAAACAGCTCTCGGCCATCACCCCAACACTCAACAGCCCGGGAATTGGCTGGCCATCTACCGGGCTAAGGGCCGTGCCATAGCGTTCGCTATCGATTGTTATACTCTGCTTGAAATCACCTCGTATGGCGTAGCCGCTGTAGTTGAGTTTCAGCCGGGCAATGGCTACCCCAGATTGTTTTGGATACTTCACACCTACCAGCCAATTTGCACCATCGTGCTGTTTACCTATAGTGGCAATGTCT
>SMVA01156605.1_pt1 | contig 22817 bp, 22 predicted proteins | sample 2456451 | NCBI WGS metagenome assembly SMVA01 (sample SAMN11095933, study PRJNA526329) | marine sediment metagenome | biome: Marine sediment; feature: Surficial sediment; material: Deep marine sediment; isolation source: Hadal surficial sediment | place: Pacific Ocean | collected 2014-05 | depth... | reverse complement strand
TACTCTTCGCCCTCGTCATTTTCTTCATCTTCAACGTCATCCAGAAGCTCTTCAAGATTTTCGCGTTGCTCAAGGGTATAGTCCATGACCTCATCAGCGCTGGGTATGTCGGGCTTGATATCTTCCAGGAGTCCAGCGGTATCGCCCTCGATTACCTTGGCGCCCAGCGACTTGGCCTCGTCAAACAGGTCCGGCGTTATGTCTTCCAGGGTTGCCGCCCCCATGACCACAATACCCTTGAAGCGCGCATCCTGGATCCATGGACCCTGGGCGGGTTCGGGGACAAACTTGCTGTACATGAGAAACAGCGCCGAGATAATCAGGAAACCACGGCCGAAACCAAAAAAGGCCCCCAAAGCGCGGTCGAGCGGGCCAACGAATGAAGTGCTGATGCGATCGGCGACAAATTTCGCCAGAAAACTCAGGAAAAAGATGCTGACGGAAAAACTGACAACCATGGCGACAATATTTGCCAGAAAGACCACCGGGATAATCGCCTGCATAAATTCATTGGCGATGGGCAGGCTAATAATGGTCAGGAAAATTGCCCCGGCCCAGGCCACCAGTTTCAGGACTTCGGAGGTGAACCCCCGGGAAAAACCAACCACCAGCGAGATCAAAACCGCGGCGGTGACAAGAATATCAAACGATGTAAACCCAAACATGTTTTAAAAACCCTTTTTGCTATGGCACTATGATGTCGCCTTTATATCAAATAAATCCAACAAGTCGCCCACTTTTTCGACCTTGATCAGGTTGAGGGTGGTTTTTGGCAATTTTGCGGCTTTGGGCACCAGGGCACGGCCAAAACCAAGTTTTTCAGCCTCTTTCAGGCGCGCTTTCAGGTGCGCCGCCGGGCGGATATCGCCCGAGAGCGATATTTCACCGAGCATCACCATATCTGCGGGCAGCGGGCGTTTGGTCAGCGAAGAGATCAGCGCGGCGGCCACCGGGACATCGCCCGCGGGTTCAACCACCTTCATGCCTCCGGCGATATTCAGGTAGACATCCGAAGCGCCAAAGCCAAGCCCCAGGCGGGCATCCAGAACCGCCAGGACCATGGCCAGACGGCCGCTGTCCCACCCCACCACAGCGCGCCGCGGCATCGCCGCCGGCGAGCCGACGACCAGCGCTTCAATCTCGACCAACAGCGCCCGGGTGCCCTCAATTGAGGGGAACACCGCGAGGCCTTCGGTTGCCTCTTTATGGTCCGACAGAAATAGCGAGGAGGGGTTTTTAACCTCAATCAGGCCGGTCCCGGTCATTTCAAAAACGCCGATTTCATCGTTGCTGCCGAAACGGTTTTTTGTGGTGCGCAAAATGCGATACTGGTAGGTCTTCTCGCCCTCAAAATACAAAACCGTATCGACCATGTGTTCCATGGTCTTGGGCCCGGCAAGCTGGCCGCTTTTGGTGACATGACCGATCAGGAATATCGCCGCCCCGGTTTTTTTGGCAAAGTGGATCAGGTTCTGTGAAGACAACCGCACCTGGGTCAATGACCCCGGAGAGGAGTCGACCGCCTCCGAATACATCGTCTGGATCGAATCGATCACCACAACATCGGGCCTCTCGGCACTGGTCAGGGTGGCCAGGATATCCTTGACCCGGGTCTCGGACGCGACCTTGATATCAGCGTCCTGAAGGCCCAGCCGCGATGCCCTGAGGCGGATCTGGTCGACCGATTCTTCGCCGGTGATATAGACGCATTTCAAGCCCGATTCAGACATCCTGGCCAGTGCCTGCAACAACAAGGTGGATTTGCCGATACCGGGATCGCCGCCGACCAGAATGGCGGTGCCGGGCACCGCACCGCCGCCAAGCGTCCGGTCAAACTCTGCAATCCCGGTCATAAAGCGTTCAGAGCGATCCGCCGGACCGCTGAGGGATGAGAGTTTAACCGCCTTGCCCTTGCCCGCGCCTTGCCCGAAACCCGGGGCTTCAAGCGCGACCTCTTCCAAAATCGTATTCCATTCGCCGCAAGCATCGCACTTGCCCTGCCACTTTTTGGTGAGCGCGCCACAGGCCTGGCAGACAAAGTTTTGATGACCCCGCGCCATATTACACCCCTCCCGCGAGCGCCATCTTGATCGGGCCATCGGCGGACCCAGCAACAAACTGGCGGACAAAGGGGTTTTTGGTGTTGGCCAGCTCCTTGCGGCTGCCGTGCCAGATGATTTTCCCGGCGTGGAGCATGGCTGCTTTATCGGCAATTTTATGGACGCTGGACATATCGTGGGTGATCGTCAGCGTGGTGGCGCCAAGGTCCTTGACGCATTCGGTAATCAGCCCGTTGATAACATCGGCCATGATCGGGTCAAGACCGGTGGTTGGTTCGTCAAAAAATATAATCTCGGGGTTTGCCGCAATCGCCCGGGCCAGCGCCACCCGCTTTTTCATCCCGCCGGACAGTTCATCAGGGCGAAGGGTGGCGACATCTTCGGCCAGACCAACGCGGGCGAGCTTTTCAATCGCCACCTCCCGGGCCGCCTCTTTCGCCATGCCGTGGGCACGGATCAGGCCAAAGGCGACGTTTTCCCAGACGGATAGCGAGTCAAACAAAGCGCCGCCCTGGAACAGCATGCCGACTTTTTTCATAAATTCGTCACGCAACGATTTGGCACTGGCGGCGATATTTTTGCCATCGATCAAAATTTCCCCGGCATCGGGGGCCATCAGCCCGAGGATACATTTCACCAGCACCGATTTTCCGGTGCCCGAGCCGCCGATCACAACAACCGATTCGCCGGCCATAATATCCAGGTCAAGGCCCTTGAGGACCGGGTTGCCGGCAAAGCCCTTGTAAAGCCCCTTGATTGATATTTTCGGGGTCTTGCTCACGAGCCAAACACATTTATTGTTATGATCAGGTTGGCCAAAAGGATCAGGATAAAGGCGGTGACCACCGCGTTGGTGGTGGCCGCACCCACCCCGGCGGCGCCGCCGCGGCTATGAAAGCCGTGATAGGTGCCCATCAGCGCGATGATAAAGCCAAAGACCGCGGCCTTGACCAGCGCCGAATAAATATCCGAAGCCTCAAGAAAATCCATTGTCACTTGCAGATAGTTGGCCGCATTGAAGCCGAGTTTCTGGGTGCCGACCAAAAAACCGCCAAAAACACCAATGATGTTGGCGACAATAACCAGCAGCGGCAAGGTAATCACCGCCGCGATCAGGCGCGGGACAATCAGGTATTTGTAAGGGTTGGTGGACAATGTCACCAGCGCATCGATTTGTTCCGAAACCCGCATGGTGCCGATTTCAGCGGCCATCGCCGATGACACCCGCCCGGCAACCATCAGGCCGCCCAAAACCGGACCCAGCTCACGCACAATGGCAATAACCACGATCCCGGCGACGGTTGCTTCGGCGTTAAAGCGGGCGGTGCCGACAAAAATCTGCTGGGCCAAGGCCGCGCCGGTAAAGATTGCCGTCAGGCCAACCACGGGCAGGGAAAAATAGCCAATCGAAAGCATCTGGCGGCCAATCAGCGGATAATAGAGGGGAGGGCGTACGATATGTGTCACCGCCTCGTAAGAAAAGCGGGAAACCCGGCCAATCTCCGCCAGGGCCCCAATAAAATACCGTCCGATGGTTGCCAGAAACCCCATAACCGTCAGCCGGTTTGCTCGGGCAGCCGGGATTCATCGGTGGGATCACTGAAGCGCGTTAATTCCGGTTCAAAATGAAGGTAAACCGTTCCGGTAGGTCCGTGGCGCTGCTTGCCGATTATGACTTCGACTTTTCCCATCAGATCATTCATTTCCGTTTGCCATTTTTCAATAGCCTCGGTATCGCTTTCAGAAGGCTTTTCCTTCTCTTTATAATATTCTTCGCGGTAGACGAACATCACCATATCGGCGTCTTGTTCAATCGTGCCCGATTCGCGCAAGTCAGCCAAATGCGGGCGCTTGTTATCCCGATGTTCGACCGCTCGCGACAGCTGGCTCAAGGCCAAAACCGGCACGTTCAATTCCTTGGCTAGGTTCTTGAGGCCGCGGGTAATCTCTGAAATTTCCATGACGCGGTTATCGGCGGCGGTGCCCTTGCCGCTGCCGCGCAAAAGCTGCAGGTAATCGACCACGATCAAGGACAGGCCCTCAAGCCGCTTCAGGCGCCGCGCCCGGGTTCTGAGCGCCGCTACGGTCAGCCCCGGGGTGTCATCGATAAAAAGCGGGACGTCTTCCAGTTCATGCACCGCGCGGACAATTTCGCGAAATTCAGTTTCCCTGATTTTTCCCCGCCTGAGCTTATCAGATGGAATTTTTGAACGTTCGGCCAAAATACGGGCCGCGAGCTGGTCGGACGACATTTCAAGCGAAAAGAAACCAACCACCGCCCCCTTTGATTTTTCCATGTCGGCGCCGCTGGCCTTGTCTGCCAGATAGCGTTTTGCGGCGGCGAAGGCGATATTGGTGGCCAGCGAGGTTTTACCCATCGCCGGGCGCCCGGCGAGGATTTTAAGATCGCTTTTGTGCAGCCCGCCGAATTTATCGTTGAGGCCCTTCAGGCCGGTGGTGATGCCGCTCAAATCATCGGGGTCCTTGCGGGCCGAATCAATATTTTCAAGCGCCTGAGCCAGCGCCCCGCCAAAGCGTTTGAAACCGCCTTCGTGGGCGCCCAGTTCGGCCAGGTTAAATAAGTCTTTTTCGGCGTCTTCAATTTGCTCCGCGGCACTTGAATCGATTGGCGAATTATATGCGGTCTGCATCATTTTTTCAGAGATTTCTATCAAGTCGCGGCGCCGCGCCAGGTCGTAAACCGTTCTGGCGTAATCTTCCGGGTTGAAAACCGTCGGCGCCGAACCGGCAAGGCGGATGATATAAGACGTCCCGCCAACGTCTTCCAGCGCCGGGTCGTCCTTGAAATATGGTTTCAGCTTGATCGGGTCGGCGGTCTGGCCGCGGTCGGTCAATTTTATGATAGCGTCATAGATGCGGCCATGAACGGGCTCAAAAAAATGTTCCTGCTCCAGAAAGCCCTGAACCTTCTCTGCGGCGGCGTTATTGATAAGAAGCGCCCCCAGGAGCGCTTGCTCGGCCTCCAGGTTATGCGGCAGCTCCCGGTAATTCAGGTCATCGTTGGCGGTTTCAGGTGTTTTCAGCGTTTCGGCCATTTTGGTGGTCTCCCCCTCAAATAATGTGCGGGATTTATGTAAGGGTAAACCATAAAGAAAATCTTGGTTATCACGATTTTGACCCCGCTGTTTTTCACACAGGGGGATAACATTGGGGATAAATAGACGTGTTCATAAAAAAAACGGCCCCAAAAAAGAGGCCGTTTTGAAAGCGGTTGTTTTTGAAATTATTTTTTAGCTTTGCCGGCTTCTTTTTCGCTGGCGTCTTCAGGTTCGCCTTTTTCTTTCGATTCCTCTTCAGAAGCCTCTTCAGGTACTTCTTCACCTGCTTCTTCACCTGCTTCTTCAGCGGCTTCCTCCTCGGCGGGCTCATCAGACAGGGCGGCTTCGGCGGCTTCGGCCAGTTCTTTTGATTCGAACAATTTAACGGCGGTGATAACTTGCGCCTGGGCTTCTTCGGCCGAACGCGCAACGTTGACATCGACTTCGATAATCACATCCGCGTGCAAGCTGACCTTGACTTTGGCGATCCCGATTTCCTTGATCGGGCTATCGAGGATAATATTGCCGCGGCGCACCTGGATTTTTTGTTTGCGCAGTTCCACCGCAATATCCCGCGAGGTTACCGAACCGTAAAGTTGGCCGGTTTCACCGGCTTGACGCAGCAATATGACCTTGGCGCCCTGGGTTTGTTTGGCGACTTTTTCAGCCGCTTTGATTTGCTCGGCATTGCGCGCTTCGATCGATTTTCTTTGCTGTTCAAAATATATTTTGTTGGCTTCCGTGGCCCGAAGAGCTTTTTTCTTGGGCAACAGGAAGTTGCGGGCATAGCCGTCTTTGACGGTCACGATGTCGCCAATCTGGCCAAGTTTGCCAATGCGTTCAAGAAGAATAAGTTGCATGATCGCTCCCCCTAGTCCTGGACATATGGCAGCAGGGCCAATGTCCGGGCGCGTTTGATGGCTTTGGCCAGCTCGCGTTGTTTTTTCGCGCTGACGGCGGTGATCCGGCTCGGGACAATTTTGCCCCGCTCGGAAATAAAGCGTCCAAGAGTGCGGGTATCTTTATAATCAATCTTGATCGCGTCGGGGCCCGTAAACGGGCAGCTCTTGCGGCGCCGGAAAAAGGGTTTACGCTTGAAGCCACTATCTTCAGCCATTATTTGTCTCCCTCTTTTCCAGATTTGGTTTCATCAGCCTTGGTTTCATCAGCCTTGGTTTCATCAGTCTTGGTTTCATCAGTCTTGGGGTCATCTGTTTTTTTATCGTCAGTTTTTTTATTTTCAGTTTTTGTTTCATCTGGTTTTTTAACAAATGGTTTTTTATCATCAAACCGGCGCGGCGGACGGTCGCCTCCTCTGGAGTCTCTGCGATCATAATCACCGGAAGATTTGCTGCGCATCATAATAGACGGGCCTTCTTCCATTTCATCGACGCGGATGGTCATGAACCGGAGGACGTTCTCATCGATGCGCTGTTTGCGCTCGAGTTCGGCCACCGCCGGATGGGGGCCATCGATATTAAAAAGAATATAATGCCCTTTTTTATTTTTCTTGATTTTATAGGCCAGGGTTCTCAGGCCCCAATATTCGTTCTTGGCGACCTTGCCGCCATTGTCCTTGATAATTTTTGTGAAGTCTTCGGTCATTGTTTTCACCTGGGCCTCGGTCATATCGGGACGGGTGATGAAAACGTGCTCGTAAAAAGCCATTTTTTAGTTTCTCCTTGCTGATCGTTTTCCGCCGACCATCGGCGGAACCTCCAGCTCGCTTGAATGAAGGGGTCTATAGCTGTGAAATTGTTGTTTCGCAAGTAAAAATTTACGCCTGTGGGGATATTTTTATTAATCAAGCCTGGTGTAGGAGGTGCCGCGAAAACGAAAGCCGGTTATGGTACCATTTTCATCCTCTTGAAAAACCCCAAGGGTGCCCTGGTAGGGCGTGAGTTCCATGCGGATGGCCCCGTCGTCCATGTAGGTTGTTTTGGAGGAAAGAATGCCGATTGAGACCTGAAGCTCGCCGTCCTTCATCTCAAAATGAAATGTGCCAAACTCAGGATTGGAATAGCTGCCAACATACTTGGCTTCATCCCCAGGCGCATTTCGCGGCCTGTCGGGCGGTGAATGTCCGGCCATCGGGGCAATCATTTCGGCGATTTTGGCGATTTCAGCCTGGTAGGGGGTTTCAGGCGTTTCTTTGCCGCTGGCCAGGTCATAAACGTAATTGGCAATCATATCCGGCAGGTTAAACCCTGGCCGCGAGGTATCGTTGATCAACACCACAACACCGATCCCCAGTTCTGGAATAAAGGAAACGTGGCTGCGGTATCCCGAAAAAGAACCGAAGTGGTGGTACATCACCATCCCATCGTAGTCCGCTTGATACCAGCCGTAGCCATAATGATGACGCTTGTAGGTATAAAATTCAGCGTCCAGTTCCACCCTGGGTAAATGGGTGCCGGCCACCAGGCCAGGAGCAAAGATAGTCTCGCCATTTATGCTGCCCCCTGACAACTGAACCTGCAGCCACCGCGCCATGTCGGCGGCGCTTGAAAAATGGCCGCCGGCGGCATGCATTGTCGAATCCTGTTTCACCAGTGGAAAAGAATTCTTGACGCCGTACCAGGAATGCGGCCGTGCATAATCATCTTGCAACGCGGAAACATAAGCGGTGGTAGCGGTCATGCCTGCCGGGTTCAGAACTTCTTCTTCAACAATGGTCTTCCAGGATTTGCCAAAGGTTTGTTCAAGAACGAGGCTGGCAATGACATACCCGGTGTTGGAATAGGCGAAAGCTTCCGGGGTTTCGGAAAGCGGCAGGTTGCGAATGATATTGATCAGGATTGCTTGTGTGTAATCACCCGTAAAAGCCGTGCGCAAGGTCAGGGCTTCTTCCATCAGGCCATGGCTATGAGACAGCAGCTGGGAAAGGGTAACCTCGCCGGCAGGGGCGCCGGCAAGGCTTGGGAGGTAATTTTTAATAGGGGTGTCGAGATCAAGCAGCCCCCTTTCAGCCAGGGAAGCAATAGCCAGCGCGGTCAACGACTTGGTTGAAGAGGCTATATAAAACTGGGTATGGGAATCAACTGGCGCACCGTTTTCGGCTTTGGTAGTGCCATAACCTTTGACGAACAGGGCCTGTTCCGGCCCGGCAATGGCGATAGCATACCCGGGGACGACATCCAGGGTTTCAATCAACGCAGCCATAAAGGCTTCAACTTTTTCAGGCAAATCCTGTGGCGCGGTTGTGCCTGCGGTTGAAAAGGCGGTAAGAAAAGTTAAGATTATTACTGTGGTAAATATACTTAAAATTGTTTTCATTTTTTCTCTCCAAAAAGCCGTTTTCCTGTACGATGCAACCCACCTTCAATTTGGATGCAAAAAGGGTGCTTGAACTTTTTTCCTGTTTATGAATACTAGACCAAATATCCAAAGTACGGAGCAAGCTAAAATCGGGGGTCAGTAATGCACGCATTTACGTTTCCAGGTCAGGGATCACAAGCGGTTGGAATGGGCAAGGATTTGGCGGAAGCCTTTCCCGCCGCCCGCGCGGTTTTTGAGGAAGTCGACAGCAGCCTGGACCAGAACCTGTCAAAATTAATGTTTGAAGGACCACTGGAGGATTTAACCCTGACGGAAAATTCCCAGCCGGCCTTAATGGCGGTCAGTATGGCGGTGGTCCGGGCGCTCGAGGCTGAAGGCTATTTGCTGACGGATATTGCCGGCTACGTTGCCGGGCATTCGCTGGGTGAATTTTCGGCGCTGGTCGCGGTTGGTACACTGCCCTTAAGCGATGCGTGTGTTTTGTTAAAAAAACGCGGCCAGGCGATGCAACGGGCGGTGCCGGTGGGCGAGGGCGCAATGGCTGCCCTTTTGGGACTGGACTTTGAAACCGCCAGAGAGGTAGCCCAGGAAGCTGCCGGGGCAGAGGTTTGCACCACCGCCAATGATAACGCCCCAGGTCAAGTGGTGATCAGCGGCCATAAGGACGCGGTCGCCCGGGCGATTGAAATTGCCAAGAAACGGGGCGCCAAACGCGGCATTCTTCTGCCGGTCAGCGCACCGTTTCATTGCCCGCTAATGGCCCCCGCAGCGGTCGAGATGGAAGCTGCGCTCGACATTATTGAGATGTTTCCGCCAAGCCTGCCGATAATCTCTAACGTCACCGCGCTGCCGATAACCGATGTCAAAGAAATCCGCCATTTGCTGGTGCAACAGGTCACCTCGGTTGTGCGCTGGCGGGAATCAATTTTAAAATTGTCTGATTTGGGCGTCCTCAGGGTTGTTGAATGCGGTGCCGGAAAGGTTCTCTCTGGTTTGGCCAAACGCATTGACCCAACATTGGAAATCTCAAACATCCAAACCGCACAAGATCTTGAATTTTTCGTCAAAAACCAGCTCTAGGGCTAAGATAAATAATTTAGGAAACTTGAATAAATGTTTGATTTAAAAGAGAAAAAAGCACTTGTAACAGGGGCCACTGGGGGCCTGGGGGAGGCCATTGCCCGTGCCCTGCATGGCGCCGGGGCTGAGGTCGCTTTATCCGGGACCAGGGTGGAAAAGCTGGAGGCGCTGGCCAAGGACCTGGGGGCCCGGGCCCATGCCTGTCCGGCCAACCTTTCTGACATGGCCGATGTGGACCGGCTGGCGTCTGCGGCAGCCGGGCTGATGGGCGGCGTCGATATCCTGGTCAACAACGCCGGCATTACCAGAGATAACCTTTTAATCCGGATGTCAGAAGAGGATTGGAATGCGGTTCTGAAAGTCAATCTGGAAGCGACATTCAGGCTTTCAAAGGCGGTCCTGCGCGGGATGATGAAAGCCCGTTTCGGGCGCATCATTTCAATCACCAGTATTGTCGGCATCACCGGCAACCCCGGGCAGGTCAATTACGCGGCTTCGAAAGCCGGGCTTATCGGATTCTCAAAATCCCTGGCCCAAGAAGTCGCCAGCCGGGGTATAACGGTAAACTGTGTCGCCCCGGGGTTTATCGTCAGCCCAATGACCGACGCCCTGAATGATGATCAAAAAGCTAAACTGGTAGGCCGGATACCTCTGGGACGGATGGGAAGCGCCGACGATATAGCCGCCGGGGTGCTCTATCTGGCCTCTGAAGCGGGTGGCTACGTCACTGGCCAGACGCTCCATATCAATGGCGGTATGGCTATGATATAACCGGTTTGCTGTCGGGCAACCACTGGCCGGAAAAGATATAGAGAAAAAAAAGGATTCCCGTGCTTGGCAAATGAATACAAACTGTGCTAGGAACGCGACGAAATTTGATTTGCAGCACAGGTTGAATTTAAACCCGAAAAGAAGACAAGGACACACACATGAGCGATATTGCAGCTACCGTTAAGAAAATTGTCGTTGAACACCTTGGTGTCGATGAAGACAAAGTCACCGAAAACGCTAGTTTTATTGACGATTTGGGGGCAGACAGCCTGGACACGGTTGAGCTGGTAATGGCGTTTGAGGAGGAATTCGGTATCGAAATTCCCGACGACGCGGCCGAAAAAATCCAGACCGTGAAAGACGCGATCGATTTTATTAAATCGGCTTCGTAAGCCACTTTCAGCCTTACCAATCGGGCAGCCAGCCATGGTGCTTGGCTGCCTGTTTGTTTTTTATGTGATTTTTTTTTGAATTGATCGAAAAACACACTATATTCAAAAATTCTGCTGATACGAACAAGGGAAACATTGCGATGAGACGGGTTGTCATTACAGGAATTGGATTGGTTACACCGCTGGCTTGTGGGGTCGAGGAAAGCTGGAGCCGGCTTTTAGCCGGGAAATCGGGTATTGGCCCGATCACCCGCTTCGATGCCACCGGCATGCCCTGCCAGGTGATTGGCGAGGTTCCCTATGGTGATGGCACCGGCGGCACATTCAACCCCGACGACTGGATGACGCCACGCGAACAACGCCGGGTCGATCTCTTTATCCTGTTTGGCGTGGCGGCGGCCATGCAAGCGGTGGAAGACGCCGGAATTTCTGATCTTTCCGAACAAGAAAAACTGCGCACCGGGGTTATGACCGGTTCCGGGATCGGCGGCCTGCCAGGCATTGAAGCCGCTTCACTTACTTTGCATGAACGTGGTTTCCGGCGCGTCAGCCCGCACTTTATCCCGAGCTGCCTGATCAATCTGATCTCTGGCAACATTTCGATCAAATACGGGTTCAAGGGCCCCAACCATGCCACCGTGACCGCCTGTTCGTCGGGGGCGCATGCTATTGGCGATGCCGCCAGAATGATCATGTTGGATGATGCCGACATGATGGTTGCCGGCGGGGCTGAAAGTGCGATTTGTGCCATTGGCGTGGCTGGCTTTTCCCAGGCCCGGGCGCTCAGCACACATTATAACGACACCCCGGAGCGGGCCTCACGGCCATGGGACAAGGGCCGCGATGGTTTTGTCATGGGCGAGGGCTCCGGGATGGTCATCCTCGAAGAGCTGGAACATGCCAAAAAGCGCGGCGCCAAGATTTACGGCGAAGTGGTTGGCTACGGAATGTCTGGCGATGGCTATCATGTCACCGCGCCGGCGCCTGACGGCAATGGCGGTTACCGCGCCATGGAAGCGGCCTTCAAACGCGCGGGCATGACCCCGGGTGATATTGATTACGTCAATGCTCACGGGACCTCAACCCCGCTCGGCGATGAGATTGAATTCGGCGCCGTCAAACGGATGTTTGGCGATGCGGCGGCAAAAATTTCGATGTCGTCAACCAAATCGGCGATTGGCCATCTTCTTGGCGCCGCTGGTGCGGTTGAGACTATTTTCTCGGTTTTGGCGATGCGCGATAATATTGCCCCGCCCACCCTTAACCTTGAAGATCTGGATGACAAATGCCACGGAATTGACCTGGTGCCCTTGAAGGCCCGTGAACGGGAAATCAACGTCATTCTGTCAAATTCCTTTGGCTTTGGCGGCACCAACGCCTCGCTGATCGTCAAGTCTTTTGACGCCTAGACGCTGGTTTGGCCTTCTTTCCTGAGGGCGGTGCAGCTATAGTCCTGGGATGCCCGAGCACAAGAAACTTCCCCACCTAAAATCTGCCGCGTTGCTCGGCGCCTCCAGTTTTGGCCTGCTTGCGTTATTGCTGGTGGTGATGGCCAATTCTTACCTTTTTTACCGGGCCGGGCCGGCCAGCGAAGATACCACCACAATTATCGAACATGGCGCCCCACTGGCGCGGGTTGCCGACCAGTTAATCCAACAAGGACTTATCAGCCCCCGGGCATCGTTTTACTGGACCGCGAGAATTTCTGGCGCCGCCAGCGAAGTGCGTGCGGGCGAATACCTGATCCCGGCACGGGCAAGCCAGGCTGATATTTTGCAGATCCTCAAACAAGGTGTGGTCCTGCAGCACAAGCTGACCATTCCCGAAGGCACCACCAGTTATGGTGTCACCGTGATCCTGCAAAGCAACCCCCGGCTTACCGGGGAGATAGATACCATCCCGGGGGAAGGGACGCTGTTGCCGGAAACATATCTTTATTCCCGGGGGGATGACCGCGGAAAGCTGCTTGAGCGCATGAATAATTCCACATTCCTGGAGGGGTTGTGGGCCGGGTACGATCATTCCTTGCCCTTCAGTACGCTTGAGGAGGCGGTTATTATTGCTTCAATGGTTGAAGAAGAAACCGCAGTGCCGGAAGAACGCACGCTGATTGCCGCAGTTTTTTTGAACAGGCTTAAACTCGGGATGCGCCTGCAATCCGATCCGACGGTAATTTACGGCTTGGCGAAGGGGGAGCCGCTGGGCCATTTGCTGCGCCAAAGCGAACTCGACAAGGATACCCCGTTTAATACCTATATTCACTACGGCCTGCCGCCCGGCCCGATTTCCAACCCCGGAAAAGCAGCGCTGGACGCGGTGTTTAATCCAGCCGGGGCCGACGCGCTTTATTTCGTTGCCGATGGCTCTGGCGGGCATGTCTTTGCCGCAACGCTGGAAGAACATAATCAAAATGTTGTCAAATGGCGCAAATTTCAAAGCGAACAAGGCAAGGATTAGGACCGGCCCCGCATGGTCACGCGGCCCAGTATCTTCAAAGCCCAGCTGATGGGTAGAATTGTCATAAATTTAATCAGGGCAACCATGGGCCAGGGGAAGGCAATCCGTCCCTTGTTTTTGGCCAAACCCTTGACGATAATTTTTGCCGCCTTGGGGGCTTCCATGAAAAACGGCATCTGGTATTGGTTGCGATCGGTAATCCGGCTTCTTACCCACCCCGGGCAAATGACGTTGACTTCAATCCCGCGGGGGGCATGGATTGCCCGCAGGCTTTCGCCATAGGCGCGCACGGCATTTTTGCTGGCAGAATAAATCGGCGAACTGGGCAATCCGATATAACCGGCAAGCGAAGACAACAATGCGATTTGCCCGCGGCCGCGTTCCTTCATCACCGCCAACGCTGGGTGAACGGTATTGAACACGCCAAAAACATTAACCTCAAAGGTGGCCTTTGCGGCTTCATCAAGGGTTTTGAAATCTCCGCTCTGGACGCCGATCCCGGCGTTGGCAATCACCAGGTCTAATGGGGTTTTTTTGTCGACCTCGGCAATAAAGGCGGCCATCGCTTTTTGATCTGTTACATCGAGAACCCTGACAATGACGCCCGCGCCTTTTTCCTCGAGGGTTTTGGCGGTGGCCAACAGGCGCTCTTTATTGCGGCCGGTAATGACAAGGTTTATGCCTTCCTTGGCGTAAAGCAGGGCGACCTCTTGGCCAATGCCGCTGGAGGCGCCGGTGATCAGAATATTTTTCGGGTCAATCATAAAAGCCTGTTTGAATGATTTACGTTTACTCCTTATAGTCTCAAGGCAAATCTTAGGCCATGAAAAAGGGATGGGTCGTAAATGCCGGATGAAACCAAACGACGCGGTCTGATGCTGGTCTTGTCGAGCCCCTCGGGGGCGGGTAAAACCACGCTGTCACGACGGCTTCTCGCCGAGGACCCCGAAACAGTGCTTTCAATTTCAACCACGACCCGGCCCAAACGCCCCGGGGAAACCGATGGTGCTGACTATACCTTTGTTGATCGGGAAACCTTTGAAGATTTGGTATCGAAGGATGCCTTTTTGGAATTCGCCAATGTATTCGGCCATTCCTACGGAACCCCCCGGGATGTCGTCGAGGCGGCGCTGGAGGCGGGAAAGGATGTCCTGTTTGATATCGACTGGCAGGGCACCCAGCAATTGGCGCAAAAAGCACGCAGCGACCTGGTGCGGATTTTCATTCTGCCGCCGACAATGGAGGATTTGCACGACCGCCTGGTTAGCCGCGGCCAGGATACCGAAAACGAAGTCCAGAACCGCATGTCCAAAGCCCAGGGCGAGATGAGCCATTGGGCCGAATACGATTATGTCCTGATAAACCGGGATCTGGAAAAATGCCTGTCAAACGTCAAAACCATCCTGAAGGTTGAACGCATGCGGCGCAGCCGCCAGGTTGGTCTCACCAGCTTTGTTAAGTCGCTCACCGGCGGCTAACTTGATTTTTTAAAGGCGTTCGCCAAAGCCACAATTTCATCGATTGTTAAATTTTCAGGTCTTAAGCCCGGGTCAATGTTTTGATCCTTTAAAACCTCTGCCACCTGATCACCCAGGGGTTTCAAAACATTCCTGAGCGTTTTGCGCCGCTGGCCAAAAAGGACTTTGGTAAAGCCGGAGATATCCCCGCTCAGCAAGCCGTCAGGTTTGGGCAGGCGCGGGATAATTTGCATCACCGAGGAGGTAACCTTGGGTTTCGGGGTAAAGGCTTCGGGGGGAACATGAAACAGAATCTTAGGGGTTGAACGCCACTGCGCCAACACCGAAAGGCGGCCATAGGCCTTGGTGCTAGCCTCGGCCACCAGGCGCAGCGCCACTTCCTTTTGCAACATCACCGTAAGGCTTTCCCAAAAAGGCGGCCATGGTTCCAGGCCCAGCCATTTCACCAATAACGGGGTGGCAATATTATAGGGCAGGTTTGCGGCGATATGTACCGGATGGCTATTGTCTTCAAGAAAGGAATTTTCATTGATGCTAAGGGCATCCCCGATCTGGAATCTAAACCGCCCGGGATAGGCTTCGGCAATATCTTCAAGCGCAGGCCGGCAGCGGTGATCCTTTTCAAGCGAAGTCACCCGGGCGGCCCCTTCCAACAGCAAACCCCGGGTCAGGCCACCGGGACCAGGACCGATTTCAATAACATGAGCTTTCGCCAAACCTGGAACCGCGCGGGCAATTTTGCGGGTGATATTTAAATCGAGAAGAAAATTCTGACCCAGGCTTTTTTTGGCGTGAAGGCCGCAGGCCTTGATCACCTCGCGCAACGGGGGCAGGGGGTCACCAGGGTTTGGGTTGGAAATCATTGCGCCAGCCTTTCGGCCCATAAAAGGGCCTGGATAAAGCTTTCCGGATCCGGGGTTCGGCCTTCCCTGATCAGATCAAAAGCGGTGCCGTGGGCGGGCGAGGTGCGGATAATGGGAAGGCCGAGCGTAATATTAACGGCTTTCCGGGAATCCAGGGTTTTGACCGGGATTAACGCCTGATCATGGGTCATGGCAAGAAACACATCATACTTCATGCGCATGGCCGGGGTAAACGCGGTATCAGCGGGGAAGGGGCCTTGGGCTTGATAGCCCATCTCCTGAAGCTCCTTGATTGCCGGGATAATGGTCTGGATTTCTTCCGAACCGAGTGCGCCCTCTTCCCCGGCGTGGGGGTTAAGCCCGGTAAAGGCCATCCTGGGGTTGGCAATTCCAAACCGTTCTACCAGGTCCTTTGCAACTATTTTCGCGGTCGTGATGATCAGCTTTTTGGTTAGTAGTTTAGAGACATTTTTCAGTGCCACGTGAGCGGTTATTGGAATAACTTTTAAGTCTTCATTGGCCAGCATCATTACCGGAGTTGCCCCGGTTAATTCCCCGAGAAAATTGGTGTGACCGGCGTGTTTAAACCCGGCATCCAGCAAAGATTTTTTATGAATGGGACAGGTGACAACCGCCAGGGCTTCGCCTTTTTCAACGGCCCGAACAGCTGTTTCAATTGACTTTAGTATAGAGGCGGCATTTCGTGCATCGGGAGTGCCGGCAACCACCGGGCTTTTTAAAGCAACAGGATATGTTGAAAAATCCCCTCCATCTGGAATATCCAACCCATGGGCCTTGAAAACCTCTGGAGCTCCAAAAAAGGTGAAGCGCGGGATATTTCTTTCTTTCTTTTGTGCCCACGCCGCGGCCACCAGACGGGGTCCGATCCCGGCCGGCTCGCCCATTGTAATGGCTATTGGTAACTTGGTGTTTTCAGGTTTCCCCATAAAAGGATAATGTCAATTTACTTGTAATCGATGATGGCATCACGCCTGAGGTCACGCAGGTAGCGCCGGGCAATCATGACCAGCCGTCGATTTTCGATCTGCTGCTGAATCTCGCCGGGGCTGGGAAGTCTCGGTACTGGCATGCGCCGGCCGCACGAAACAAAAATGACAAATCCCTCTGGTGTGTTTAAAAGCGCTGTTGGATGGCCGGTTTCCAATCCCTCAAGAATCTTCCGCAATTCCGGATTTAACTGTTTCAAGGCTACCTCGCCCAGATCACGGTATGACACATCATCCAAATTTTCCGCCAATGCAAAGAATTGATCACACGTGGTCACCCTCTCGGTTTCAACCACCGCCACATCATACCAGGCCAGGGCTGTTTCCTCAGTGGTATCTTCCGTAAAAAAATGCCCGATTTGCCTCAGGTCTAGAAGCTCGTCCAAAGGATCATTGGTCAAAATTTTACGGCGATCTGTGTATCCAACAATATAAAAACCACCAGCCGTCCTGATTGGTTGGGAAATCTCCAAAAGATCCATTTTGCTAACCGCTTCTATAATTTCATCCGAAAACTGTCCCTCCGAGACCCAGCCAACATTACCGCCCTGGGCCGCGCTGGTGGATTGTGAGAATTGCCGGGCGATATTGGGAAACTGGGCAAAACTCTGGATACGGTCCCTGATCTGTTGGGCCGCTGCGGCCACCCGGGCTTCCTCTGCCGGATTATTAACAATCAGGAAAATTTCAGAAATTTGATATTCGGTGCGGCCGACATTAGCCTGCATATCTTCTAAAACCTTGTCAATTTCTTCATCGGTGGCCTGGGCTTGCGTCCCATAGCGGCCATTGACCAGGTTTTGCCACGCAAATTCCGTTCGAATCTGATTGATCATGGCCTGTGGAGAAGACCCATATTCAGCTAAAAGCGCGGTAAAGGTTTCCGGTGTGCGATTATACCCCTCGGCGACCCGGGCAAAGGCTTGCCTGACTTCTTCCTCCTGAACCGGGACTTCAAATTGCCGGGCTTCCTGATTTTGCAAAAATTCATTAACCAGGTCCTCTAACACCTGATCGCGGAGTTGCTTCAATTGATTCTGGTTTTCTATCTTCTGTCCTGTGGCCAGAAGCACCAGGCCAATTCGTTGACCAACATCATAAGCGGAAATAACTTCATCATTTACCAGGGCCTCAATTTTCTGGATAACTTGCTGGCTGCCGGCAAAATTCCCTAATGGAATTGCCGATAAAACAAACGCCAAGCAAACGATCACACCGACCCGTAAGGTTAAAATGTGCCCCTTTAGGATAAATTTCATCTTTGTTTGCTCCGCTTAGCACTCTCAATTAATCCTAAAGACACTTCAACGCCATTTGGATACGGCTTTATAAGCCAAGATTATGGAATTTTAAAGGCCAAAGGCCATGTCTTGTAAACAAAACCTGTTTATCAGACGTAACCTAGCCAAGGTGTTTCAAACTAATCCTAAAATGGATAGAATCGCCTGGCACAATATCGCGATCGCTGGTAAAGCTTTTGCGCCACGACAGGCTGAATTCAACACAATCATCTTCGTACATAACCCCGGCGCCCTGGCTGATGGCGCCGCCGCCGGCGGCTAAATTCCGCGTGAAATCACCAAACACTTGCCAGTTTCCAGTAATCTTGAAACTGCCGTGGACGCGGATTTCTTCCCCGTCTTCCAGTTCTTCCATCTGGCGGCCGCGGTTAAGTTTGTAATAGCCCACGCTTATCCTGGCATTTTTGATGTAAAGCGCCGCATCAATTTCATTGCGCCTGATGGTAAAACTGTCCTTGTCAATGCGCAGCTTGTTTGAAATGCGAAACGCATCCAGAAAAGTTACTATAAAACTGGTGACAATGTCGGAGGCATGCCCGGAAAGTCCCGACCCTTCGGAAAAGAAAACATCTTCAGCATTATCCCCGGCAATTTCAAACCGGTAACTTTCCCCGACGAACACTTCAATATTCAGAGGCTTTGATATCAATAGCCATTTCAGGCCGTAATTGAAACGGATGCCGCCTTCCCACTGGTCAAGCCCGGGAAGCCGGTCAGGGCTGAGGATATTGGTATCGGTAAGTTCAAATGTACGGTCGTCATCGTTGGAAAGACCCACGGGATTGCCGCCGTTGGGGGCTGCGATAAAGTTTATCACAGGTGTGATGATTTGCTGGACGCCGCCACCAGTTTTGATAAAGGGCCATTCCATGCTTGCGGTCACCATTGGAAGAATCCGGGCATAGGTGCCATTTTCGCCCCCATAAAACTCTGAATCGGGGCGGTCAGCATCACGAATATTATAAACGTCACCTCTAATATGAACGCCAACCTTGAGCACCTGACCCATCGGCGTTGTATAGGGCACTTCATACGAACTGCTCAAAGACAGCCGTTGGGTGTCCTCCCCATGGGTACGGAACAGTGCAAGGCCATTAAAATTTACCCGCAACACGCCACCGATGCCATCTGGATTGCCGACATGGTTGAGCCGGATCAGGGGCAAGGCAAACCCGGTCAGGCCGGCGACGTCTTCAACCATAAGGCCTTGAAACCAAAGCGATTGCAGCGCCAGGTACGAGCGGCCTTTAAAGGCTTCGGTTAAATATTCACTTTTAAGGGTATCGACTTGGGAAAAGTTGTAGCGCCTGAGGTAGGTATCGTCGCTGGTGACTTGGAACTGGACTTTGGTGCGGACATTACCGGAGTGCTGAAAACTGCCATTTGCAAAAAAGTGGCCACGGAACTCACGCTTTCCGGTTTCCATATTATCGTCATCACGTTCTTTTACATAGGTAATACTGCCTTCGGTAGAAATCAGGCCAAAACCCAAGTGGCGGCGGTATTCACCAGCCAAAACCAGGCCTTCCTTGGTGGTTATAATGGGCGTCAGGGTGGCGTCACTCGATGGCGATAAAACAAAATGATAGGGAATTTGAAGAATCACGCCAAGTTCCCGTTTGAAATTAATTTCGGGTGTCAGCAAGCCGCTGGCCCGGGCCACACTCGGATCCGGGTGTGATAAATAGGGGAGATAGGCCACCGGTACCCCAAAAATTTCCAGGGTGGCATTCTTGTAATAAATTCGTTTCTTTTCCTGGTCATGGGTAACCCGTACCGCCCGCACCTGCCAGGTAGGCGGCCGGCCCGGGTGATCATCACAAATCTCACAGGGGGTGAAGACCCCGTAATTGAGAATGGTTTTGTTGCCATCAACGCGTTCACCATCACGGGCGGCAAGCCGCGAGCCGTCTGAAAATACCAACCGCAGGTTTTGGATCATGCCGTCGCGCAGTTGATCATCCAGTTCCGCCTCATCAAGGTAAAGCGTGGTGCCATTCGGGTCGGTTAACTTTACATTGCCAAAGGCGTGAACAATCCCGGTAATTTCATTGTAAATCACCTGATCGGCCTGAAGCACATAGCCGGCGTGTGATAGTTCGACATGGCCGGTAATGGTTACTTCCCGGGTTTTTTGATTAAAAACAACTTCTTCAGCGGAAAACAGAAGGCCTTGGTCATCCTCATCCTGGGCCCAGGCATCCTGTGAGTTTCCGGCAAGATACAACCCGGCCAAAAGGCCGAAGAGCAAACGGGTGGAATTTCTTTTTTGCGACATAGGGTCTCGATTGCCTAGTAATAATTCTCAGGCACCAAATCAGGGAAAAACCCTTAAATGTGCGTGCTGATTATTAAACAGGTTGCAGGGAACAAATAAATAAAAAAATTGGCGATTTTATGGAAAAACCCGGCGCCCCCAAGAAGGCCCTTTGCAGACGCGCCCCCGGGCGCTATAGAAACAGGGTGAAGCGAACAGTATTTTCCTGATTTTCCTAATTTTTGAGAGGCTCACTATGAACATCACCTTTAGCCCGACGGTTACGGAAGAAAGCGGCGCCTTGGCCTTGTTTGCCCTTGAGGGCGGCAAGCTGGGACCGCAAGCCAGCCACTACAATAAAGCCAGCGGCGGCGCTCTGGAAAAAGCCTTCAAGGGGTCTGATTTTAGCGGGAAAGCAGGTCAAGTTGTGGAAATTCTGGCGCCGAGTGGGTTGGGATTTTCGCGCATTGTGGTTTTCGGGCTCGGCGCATTAAAGAAGGTCACGGCACTTTCTGCCGAAGATACCGGGGCACTCATTGCCGCCAAACTTTTGCGGTCAGGTGAAAAAACCGTCACGATCCCGTTTGATGAGGTTGAAGGCAGCCCGATTGACCTTGAGGTTTTTGGCGCCCACCTTGCCGCCGGCCTCAGGCTTCGATCCTATCATTTTTCAAAATACCTGACCAAGCAGCCGGAGCATAAAAAAGCACGGCTGGAGGAGGCCAGGATTGTGTCTCCAGAGGCCGGGATTGAAAAACGTTATGCTGAAATGGACTTGGTCATCGATGGTGTTTTCATGACCCGCGATTTGATTTCAGAACCGGCCAACGTCATTTACCCGGCAAGTTTTGTTGAACGCATAAAAACCCTGGAAGCCGATGGTGTCGAAGTTGAAATTCTCGGCGAAAAAGAGTTGGAAAAAATTGGCATGGGCGCGCTGCTGGCGGTGGGGCAGGGCAGTGCCCGCGAATCCCATGTCGCCATCATGAAATGGAATGGCGGCAAAAAGGGCGTTGCCCCGGTTGCTTTCGTTGGCAAGGGGGTCACCTTTGATACCGGCGGCATCAGCCTCAAACCCGGCCCTGGTATGGAAGAAATGAAATGGGACATGGGCGGCGCCGGCATTGTCACCGGCACCATGAAAGCCCTGGCCCGGCGCAAAGCCAAGGTGAATGTCGTAGGAATTGTTGGCCTGGTGGAAAACATGCCCTCGGGCAAGGCCTACCGGCCCGGGGATGTTCTCACATCCCTATCCGGGCAAACCATTGAAGTGCTGAACACCGATGCCGAAGGGCGGGTGGTTCTGGCTGATATTCTTTGGTACTGCCAGGACCGGTTCAAGCCCAAGGCCATGATCAACCTGGCGACCTTAACCGGGGCCATGATTGTTGCCCTGGGCCGGGGCCAGTACGCCGGGTTTTTCAGCAACAACGAAAAGGTCGCCAAGGCCCTTGATAAAGCCGGCCAGGACAGCGGCGATAAAGTGTGGCGGTTCCCGCTCACCAAGGAATACGACAAGCTGATCAACTGCGATATTGCCGATATGAAGAATATGGGTGATGGCGCCAACGCCGGCTCGATCACCGCGGCACAATTCTTGCAGCGTTTTACCAACGATGTTCCGTGGGCGCATATCGATGTCGCCGGCATGGTCTGGACGTTAAGGCCGGGCCGCCTGTGGGACAAGGGCGCAACCGGGTATGGCGTGCGCCTGCTGGACCGGTATACCCGGGACAACTTTGAAAACTAGGCCAGCCATGAGCGAAATCAGTTTCTATCAACTTGGCCGCCAATCGATTGAGCGCGCACTGTTAAAGCTTTTGCAAAAGACCCTCGATGGCGGCAACAAGGCTGTCATTCGCCTTGCCAGCGATGCCGATGTCGGGGTTTTTGATCTGGCGCTGTGGACCCATGATCCCGACAGTTTTTTGCCCCACGGCACCGCCAATTCAAATTTTCCGGAAGCGCAACCGGTTTACCTGACCGATGGTGAAGACAACCCGGCCGGGGCTGACTTTTTGTTTATCCTTCATGGCGCCCCGATTGGCGATATTGATAAATACAAACGCGTTTTCCTGGTTTTTAATGGTGCGATTGCGGGCGAGGTAAAGCGCGCCCGTGAACATTGGAAAAGCTTTAAGGAGGCCGGGGCGAATTTGACCTACTGGAGCCAGACTGAAAATGGCAACTGGGTAAAAAAGTCCACAGCCTAGCGCGCTGAAATTCCAACTTGCCACAGTCCCCCGCCGAAGCTATAAGCCAGCCAACATTTTACCAGGCACCAGGAGTACTTTTAATGGCCAGCGAACGTACCTTATCTATCATTAAACCCGACGCCACCCGGCGCAATCTGACCGGCGCGGTCAACGCGCTGCTGGAGGACGCGGGGCTGCGCATCATCGCACAAAAAAGAATAAGGCTTTCCCGTGAGCGGGCGGAAGATTTTTACCAGGTACACAAGGAGCGGCCGTTCTACAATGATTTGGTCACATTCATGACCTCCGGCCCGGTGGTTGTCCAGGTGCTTGAGGGCGAGGATGCGGTTTTGTTAAATCGCAAAGTGATGGGCGCCACCGACCCCGCTTTGGCAAATGCAGGCACGATCCGCAAAATCTTTGGCGAAAGCATCGAAGCCAACTCGGTCCACGGCTCTGATTCCCCGGACAATGCCAAGACCGAAATTGCCTTTTTCTTTTCTGAGGGTGAAATCACCGGCTAATAAAAAAGAGTTTTCAGGAAACCGGGGGGTTAATGATGGCGCCGGTTTTTTGCTGGCCATCCTTTATCGGGACAATATTTCCGCTCACCCGGGC
>SMVA01454478.1_pt1 | contig 22913 bp, 21 predicted proteins | sample 2456451 | NCBI WGS metagenome assembly SMVA01 (sample SAMN11095933, study PRJNA526329) | marine sediment metagenome | biome: Marine sediment; feature: Surficial sediment; material: Deep marine sediment; isolation source: Hadal surficial sediment | place: Pacific Ocean | collected 2014-05 | depth... | reverse complement strand
TTAATGTCGGGCTTTATGGCGTTCTTTATTTTCATGAGCGTGCAAAAACTCATACTCAGTACCGATGACCCCCTGGCCAATGCCCGAAAATATGTGCCCTTATACATATTTGCCGTTGGTTTTATTCTCGCACTGGTCACTTTGCTCAAAGGGCTCAAGCATGTAGGCCTGGATCTCAGCACGACGCAATCTTTGATTATTGCTGTGATCTCCGGCTTCGTCACGATGGGCATAGGCATCCTGGCAATCCGCAGGGTAAAAGTAGTCCCCAGTGATGATGATGCATTCAGATTCACAAATGTTGAGAAAATATTCGGTGTTCTGATGGTCTTTACCGCCTGCGGAATGGCTTTTGCGCACGGCTCGAACGATGTGGCAAATGCCATTGGCCCGGTTGCAGCAATCGTCAGTATCGTCAAGACCGGCGTTGTTTCCCAGACTTCTGTCCTGCCCCCCTGGATTCTCTTACTGGGTGCCGTCGGCATCGTACTTGGCCTGGCCACGTATGGCTGGCGGGTCATCAGGACGGTGGGTAAAAGCATTACCGAGCTCACCCCTTCGCGCGGCTTTGCTGCAGAGTTAGCAGCCGCCAGTACCGTGGTTGTTGCTTCGGGAACGGGGCTGCCTGTATCCACTACTCATGTGTTGGTTGGGGCCGTATTGGGTGTTGGGATAGCGCGTGGAATCGGCGCGCTCAACCTGAAGGTTGTGCGAAATATCATGCTGTCCTGGATTGTGACACTGCCGGCTGGCGGGATACTGGCCATTATTTTCTTCTTCCTGTTAAAGGGGATATTTCTAAACTAGAAAAAGCTGATGAACGGACGGTGAACTCCAGAGTCATAATCCGGCAAGCGATCAAGGACGATCTGGCGGCCATGTCATTCCTTCGCCATGAAGCCATTCTTGAAACAAATCAGCAGGCTTACTCGCAGCAACAGCTATTGCAGTGGTCAAGGGTTCAACCAACCAAAAGGACCAGAACAAGGATTACAGATGGCTGTGTCCTGATTGGAACATCGCGCGGCCAAATTGTCGCAAGTAACAGCCTTGATCTTGACCAGGCTGAAATGGTCGGGCTGTTTATCAGTCCGGCTTTCCAGGGTCAGGGGCTTGGTCGCAGGATGGTCGGGGAGATAGAGCGCCTGGCTATTCAATTTGGCATGACACAGTTGCGTGTCGAGGCGGCATCGCCCGCGATCGGATTCTACCGCCATTGCGATTACCTGACCCGCCCCGGCGCGACCACCGTCAAGGATCCTCGCACCAAGCTGGATTCACTCTCAATGTTACGATCTTTTCCGCAACGGCAAACCCGTTATGGCTCCCGCATCCGCAATTTGCTGAACAGATCGGGCATTCCACAAGACTATGGTCGCCGGCACCGTTTAAGGCTGCAGCTTGAGGCCCGGGAGTTGGCAACCATTGGCACTGATAACCAGGCTCGAGAGCAAATGCTCGACCCAAAGTCCGCCATGGCCTGGTATGAAATGAGAAATGCTGCCCAGGTCGACGGCGTCACTTTACTCATTGCCTCTGCCTATCGCTCCGTGGGTTACCAGCTCTCAATTATCCAAAGAAAACGCCTGACCGGGCAAACTACCAATGAAATCCTGCGTGTATCAGCAGCACCCGGGTTTAGTGAGCATCACACCGGGCATGCCATTGACATATGTAGTCCTGACAGCACGCCACTGAAAGAGTGCTTTGAGAATACATTGGCATTTGAATGGTTAACCGAGTCAGCGCGGGACTACGGATTCAGGCTTTCATACCCGCGAAATAATCGCCATGCAATCGCTTACGAACCCTGGCACTGGTACCACCACACCTCAAAAGCTTCAGTTCAGCGCTAATGCAAGCTACCCGAAAACTCAACTGATGGACCTTTAGAATTTGGCACGCTGGGCGCAAGATCAAAAGGCAACTGAATCTGGGAAAGACCCATCCGCGCCAACAGACCGCGCATTTCCTGCTGTAAAAGCGGGTAAAGCTGCCTTGCAAGCACAGCGTGTTGATTGGTGAATTCAGCAACATCCATAGGCTTGCCGGTGATCTGCTGGTAAACCGCCTCAATTCCAATAACCGCCTTAAAGGCAGGCGCTGCCTCATCTTCGGATGCACTGTCACATTTTAACCTGGCACTAACCTGGTAGGAAGGCAAAACTGAATCCTGCTCTGCCTCAATCACTCTTGGGGTCAGCTTAAGTTCAAGCTTGGCTTCGCGCATTCCAGGTTCACGACTGACCCGTACCAGTTCGGAACGTAGTACTGAAATTTGAACGTGCTGAAGAATGAATAGATCGAGTAGGTTCATGATAAGACCGGTTATTTGATTCTAGCAACATGCGGTTTTTCGCCCGCTGTTTCAAGCAATAAACCTATAACATTAGCCGGGCATCTCTGAGGCCCGCCAAAAATACCAACTGGCAACAGACCGGAACGGCCTGAGGTGGCGGGTTTTTGTCAATACTTTGTCAGGCTTAGGTAACTGGCGCATACGATAAATATTCTGTACACCTTTTTGGATCGCGAGATCACTGGCAGGCATTACGTCCGGTCTGCCGAGGTTAAATATCAGGTACATCTGTGCTGTCCAGGGACCAATCCCCCTGACATGGCAAAAAGCAGTGATGATTTCATCATCGCTCATACCTCCCATTTTCCTTTGTGTCGGTAACTCACCAGCAAGGGATTTTTCAGCCAGGTCAAGAATGGACAGGGTTTTAGCCTGCGAAAGTCCAACTGCTCTTAACGATTGAACCGGAAGTCCAACAGCTGTTTCCGCATTGGGACTGGCGCCGGGAAACAACGCTTCAAATCGCCCGTGGATGGTGCCCGCAGCCTTGCTAGAAAGCTGCTGGTAGGCGATGCTGCGGGCCAGGGAACTGAACAGGTTGCCTTCACTTCTAAGCGGCAGGCGTTTTGCACCAAAACCATCGATAAAACCTGCCAGCCGACCACATCGTCCTTGAAGATGCTCAACGGCCTGCAGCCAGTTGTAAGGCCGGCGACTCACCAGGAGTCACCCGGATTCATCGGTTTCAATCAGCTGCTCAAGGCGCCTGGTCATTGCTTCAAACTTCGACTCCGGAATCCGGTAAAGCCATCCATCAAGCTTGCGGTTAATGGCCTCTGCTTCCTGGGCAGGCTGTAGCGGGACATCCTCATGCTGGTCATCTGCTGCATCTGGCTGTGTGTTTTCGTACAAACCGGCGTTTATTCTGATCCAGGCACCATCTTCCAGACTGGCCGCCTGCGCGGTAACTTCCAGACCTGAGAAAGTCAGCAGCTTAATTAATACCGGATCGGGAAACGTTGCACTATTGTCAGGTTTTACATCCTCCATATTGAGCATTGAAAAGATACCGCCCAGAGAGTTGACCGACCAACTTGAAATGATTTTCTGACCATCAGGAAGGTTTTCCAACAGGAAATCAGTATCGTCTGCAGACACTTTCTTCAGTTTGATCAGGTCACCATCGGAGTGAGCAATCTCAATATCTGCAACCATGGATGACGCTATATCGAGAATTTCAGTATCTGCCCAACTCACTGGCTCCCCGTTCAGGTCCAGGGATTGATCAATTAGCACGCTTTGCCTGTCATCAGCAAAGCGCACATATTGTCCTCGCCCGGAAGCAGCTTTGTTACCAATGATAATTTCCCGAACCTCGTCACCGATAAACAATTCCAACATCACATTGCCTGCACCTTCGGTTGAAACATTTTCAACGCCTAAACGTGAATAATATTCCGGCTTCGAAGTCTTAATCTCGACAACTTTGGCGGCGGCCAGGTTTGCCAGCACCGATTTCAGTTTCTGCCAGTTTGCAGGGTAAGACTCCAATTCCTCAATCACCCAGCTTGAGTCGCCTCTAATGAGTGTAGTCACCCAGGAACCACCGCCTGCGGTGACCCTGACCATGTCGACTTCATTCATACGGGAGCCCATGTGCCTGAGCAGTAAATTACCGGATACCTGATCATTGCGGTGCTGATTTTCAGGCAGCAAGGCAACTGCCAGCATGAGCATAATAACGGCGACTAATAGCAATGAAAATTGGCGCCTGTTCACTGCCGGGCATCCTCGCGTCGTTTACGGCGCATCTGTCCGTAGCCAAGGGCGAAGCCAATGACCACAAGGGGCATCAATCCAATATTCAACAATTTCAAGCGGGTTCCCAGGGCATCAATTTCCCGGTCCAGGTCATGTTGGACCTGTCGTAAATCAGTTCGGATTTGTACCCGCTGATCGATAAACCGCTGCAATTCATCACTTTGCTCCTGGTTCAGAACCGTGAGGTCGCTGTCGTTTCGTGCTGTCTGCATTTGCGCCAGTTTTCTCTCGGTTTCTTCAAGCTCACTTTGCAAACGCTCCTCTGTAGCCTTGAAACGCCCTTCGGCCTCCATGCGAAGATCATCTACGCGGCTGAATGGCAAGCTTGTACTGGCCCTCGTCCGCACGCTGATCAGGTCACTGGAACCCAGCAAATGATCGACTGAATTGATCACCAGGTTGCCATTATCTGCGAATGAATTGACCAGGGTCTGGCCCAGGAAATTTTGTTTTTGTACCCAGAACCGGTCACTCAGTAAATCTGTGTCAGCAAACAACAGGACGTTGATTCCCTCCCGGCTAGAAGTTAATTCATGATCTTCATTGCCAAACCCTTCTGGTGCTGCCGGAAATGCTGAATCTGCGGGCCCGGTGATCCTTGCAACAAAGGTATATTGCGATCCGCTAGCCACAAAATCTTTCTGTAAATCCTGGGGATCAGACAAAAACCTCATGCTGCTGGCAGCCAGCGGTGCAGCATTGAAGCTACTTTGAACCAGCGGTATGAACTGCGTACTAGCCCCTTCCAGCGGTTCCAGCCAACCGGTTGAAGAGAAATTGACGGCATCCAGTCCTGCGCTGACAATATCCTCCCTGTTCAAGCCTTCGCCGATTGCAGAAATAATTGCCATGTGTTTTACCGGTGCCAACCCACCGGGCATACCCACCTCGAGCGCAAACTCTGCATCACCAATCATTTTGGCAGTGTCAAAGCCAACACCCCATGCATCCAGGAGGCTCCCGAGGGTTGAACTGCTGCCGGCCTTAAACCGGGCCAAGGGATCGGTGGGGTCGTCTCCCAGGTCAGCCTCAGCATATGGGTCCAGGAAAGCCACCAGCCTGCCGCCCTTGAGCACATACTGATCCAACTGGTAGCGCATTTTGTCGGAGAGTTGTTTAGGATGAACCAGCAGCAGCAGATCAAGATCTGCCGGAAATTCATCGCTTTGTGCTGGAATTAACTGCAAATCAAAAAACTGATCCAGTTGGTCGTAAATTGTCCAGGCATCGCGGATAAGCTGGGTCGCCGGGTCGAAACCAGGTTGCATATTCAGACTGGACATCAGGCCGAGTTTCTTTTGCTCCGGGTGTGAAAGGCCGGAAACCATTTTTGCCAGATCATACTCAAGGAAGGCCTCCTTGGATGGTTGTAAGAAAGGAATGAGCTGGAGTCCGTCCAGGGTGTTTGTGCCAGCCAGACCAAGGTACAAAACCTCACCACCTGTCCCCAGGGGCACTGACTGCAGGCCAAACTGTGCAGCGCGATCTTCATCCGGCGAGAATGGCCTGGGATCAATCCTGTGAACCTGTAATCCGCCACTGCTGGCATCAGCCATTTCGTCGAGCAACTCTCCAACGCGTTGTGCGTAACGGCGTATCTGGGGCAAATCACGGCTCGCTTCCTCTGAGAAGAACAGGTAAAAATTCACCGGTTCGCGTAAGCCCGAAAGAATATTCAGAGTCCCCTGGCTTAGGGTGTATTGTTGGTTACGGGTCAGATCCAGACGATGCCCTTTTAACAATGCACCGGACAAAATCACCAGGGCAATAAAAACAAATCCAAGCAGAAAGATGGAACCGACAGAATAAATATTTCGATTTATTGAGTCCATCAATCTGCCTTCTTCAACTCAAGCACCACTGTACTTATCACCAGCCAGAAGCCAATGACCAGGGCAAAATAGACCAGGTCCCGAAGATCTATGACGCCCTTGGCGATATCTGAAAAATGAGAAAGAAAACTTAAATTGGCAATACCGTCCATGATCACTTGCGGCGCCCATGCAGTAAACAGGTTCATAACCATTGGTAAACCACTGAGCAGAAACATGAAACAAACAACCACGCTCAGAATGAAGGCCACCACCTGGTTTTTGGTGACAGCAGACATGCATGAACCGATAGAAAGGAAGCCCCCGGCCATCAACCAGCTGCCTGCATAAGCAGCCAGGATAATTCCGTTGTCAGGATCGCCCAGGTAATTGACTGTCACCCAGACCGGAAAAGTCAAAATCAGCGCGAGGCCCAGAAACAACCATGCCGCCAGAAATTTTGCCAGCACTGCCTGCCACAGGGTAACAGGCAGGCTAAGCAATAATTCTATGGTCCCCGATTTTCTTTCCTCAGCCCAAAGCCGCATTGATATTGCCGGCACCAGGAAAAGGTACAACCAGGGGTGGAACCTGAAAAACGGGTTCAGGTCTGCAATCCCCCGTTGGTAAAAATTGCCCAAGTAGAAAGTAAACACAGCCGTCATCACCAGGAATATGACGATAAAAACATAGGCAACCGGCGTCGCAAAATACGAAGAGATTTCGCGGCGCATGATATTGAGAACCGCTTTCATCAGGCAGATTCCCCCTTGGTGATGGTACGGAAAACCTCATCGAAACGACCCGCTTCCAACTTTAATTCTGTGACCGACCAATTATTTTCTGCCACCGCTTTGGAAACTGCCTCCAGGAGCCCGTCTCCGGCAGGGAATACAGTCAATTCATTATCGTTTAACTCCGCCCTGGCGACTTCAGGCAGTTCACTGAGAATGCTGGCAGCCTTCTCTGCTTCGTCTACCACCAGTGTCACAGCATTGTGAAAACGCGATTGGCTGATCAGGCCGGAAGGCGTGTCATCAGCCAGCAGTCTGCCCTGTGAGATGATCATGACGCGATTACAGACAGCTTCCACTTCCTCGAGAATGTGCGTGGAGATCACCACAATCTTGTCGCTGGCCATTTGCTGTATAAGACACCTGACTTCATGTTTCTGATTGGGGTCAAGACCATCGGTAGGTTCATCAAGAATTAGCACATCAGGGTCATGTAAAATGGCCTGGGCAAGACCAACGCGCCTCTTAAAGCCCTTCGAAAGGGTATCGATTGGCTGGTGCCTGACCGCACCAAGATCCAATTTCTCAATGGAAGATCCAACTGCCGTAACGACCGAGTGTTTCTCCAGTTCACGGGCGCGTGCCACGAACTCCAGGAACCGGGTAACGGTCATCTCACCATAACTGGGTGCACCCTCCGGAAGGTATCCGATGACACGGCGTGCCATCAGTGAATCATTGACGATGTCATGACCATTAATGATTGCAGTACCCGAAGTGGGTGCCAGAAATCCGGTCAGCATTTTCATGGTGGTGGACTTTCCCGCACCGTTAGGCCCAAGAAAGCCAAGAACCTGGCCAGCTTTAACTTCAAAGCTCAGGTGATCCACAGCGGCAAAACTGCCGTAATATTTACAAAGTGATTTCGCTTCGATCATAGCCGTGCAATGTCCCTGATCAGTCCGGTCATTAGCATTTATTATTTTCGGTTCGAAAGAAGACAACAGCATAACTGCTTTGTTCCAAATTACTTCATTAATTGAGGATTTCTTCATGCAAAATTCAAAATCGGGTACGATTCACCTGATAACAGGCATAAATTTCTCGATTTGTTACTTCTTTCACTGGTGATTTAAGCTCCATGCCCCTATTTTCAATATATCCTTGTTCGTGTGCCGGTCAGGAGGAGAGAACATAATGGGAATGTGGACAGCTATTGCACTCATATCGATTTGCGCTATGGTTGTAGAAACCATGCGTAAAAAACACCAACGCGGCAGTGATTCCGAAGTGAATGAAAAACTCGATTTACTGGATCAGCGACTCAAGCAACTGGATCTGGATCTCAGGGATCGCGTCGAAACCCTGGAAAGAATCGTTACGGATCGCAAAGAGGATCTGAAGCGACAATTTGAGTACATGGACAAAGCATCCTGAGGGTAAGCAATAAAGAGTGAATAATAAAAAAAGCGCCCTTGGCACCAAGGCATACCCGCTGGGAATGCTAATCGTAGGACTGCTATTCATGCCGCTGGGAATATTTCGATTCCCGGGCTTTATTGTGGTTAGCTTACTTTATTTGTTTATTGGTATGCGGGGCCTTTCAGCACCGGTTGGCCGGAAAAGCAAAAAAAAAGCGGACGATCGTTCAGATAAAACCCAGCTCGAAAGCCTTTAGCACGGCGCGTGTGCGATCACGCACACCCATCTTGGACAAAATATTTGAAACGTGATTTTTGACCGTTCCCTCGGCAACCCCCAGCGAGTTGGCGATTTCCTTATTGCTGTAACCACCTGCCATCAAACGAAGTATTTCCGTTTCACGCTCGGTTAAGGGGTCAGGCCTGTCGAGACTTGAAAAATCAGTTTGCAGGTTCGCAAGGCCTCGCAGCAGCCTTTCTGTGACTGCAGGTTTCACGATAGATCCTCCGGCGGCGACAGTTTTAATTGCATTAACCAGTTCTTCCAGAGAAACATCTTTGAGTAAATAGCCTTTCGCCCCGTTGCGAATTCCCGCCAGCACAAGGTCATCATCGTCAAAGGTGGTCAGGATGATGGTTGGCGGCAATTGATCAAGTTCTTTCAGCCTCCTTAGAACATCCACGCCTGACAGACCTGGCATACGCATATCCAGCAAGATGACATCAGGATTAATATCCGGCAGCATTTCCAGCGCTTCGGTACCATCGTTAGCCTCAGCGATAACTTCGATATCCTCGGAAAGCTCAAGCAAACTTCTTACACCTTTTCTAACCAGGGTCTGATCATCAACCAGCATCACCTTGATCATGTTATTGCCTCCGTTGGAATCCAAGCATGTAAAGTAAAGCCTGCTCCAGGCTGTGATTCTACTTCCAGTTTACCGCCTAATTGAATCAACCTTTCACTCATTCCGCGTAATCCATTTCCAGACTGCACCTTGTTTACACCCCGACCGTCATCCCGGGCGCTCATCGCGACACCGTCCCGTGCCATGGAGAGCCGTATCCAGAGATTTTGAGCACGGGCATGGCGGATACTGTTGGTGATAATTTCCTGCACACACCGCAACAGCAAATGCGCCTGCTCAGGGTCAATCATGACCAGATCGGAGGGGAAATCAAGATGAATTCGCGGCTCCGGCACACCCTCGACCAGGGTTCTTAATGCGCCTGCCATGTCCACCTGGTCTCCACGCCGCATATCACTGACCACTTCGCGTACATCAGTGAGCAACAATTTGGCCAGGGAACGGGCCTGGGTCACGTGTTCCAGCGCTTTGCCATCGATCAAATGAGTCGCAACTTCAAGGTTCAGGGTCAGGGCCGTCAGGTGGTGTCCAATCAGGTCGTGCAATTCCCTGGCAATTCGGACCCGCTCGGCCATTCTTATATTTTCTGCAAGTAAAACCTGGGTTGCACGTAATTCGGAATTCACCGTACGCAATTCCTCCCGGGTATCGTTTTGCCTGAGCGCTGCCAGTGAACTGATAAATACAAATAACGATATCCCCAGAAACAAACCAGCAACAAATGCAGCATAGGCAATGTCCACTTCCGGAAAACTGCTGATGATCAAAGCCAGTAGGATGTTTTGTGCAATCAGCCATACCGCCGCAGGAACTATTGACATCATCCAGGGCAAAAGTCCGGCCACAACCAGCAAAAGAATTCCGCCGATTGAAGATTCACTCAGTGCGGTGATGCCCAAAGCACAAACAGCCAGAAAAAGCAGGTAAACCAGCCTGAGCTGGGTCAGCATATTGCGCCCAAGGAACCTGGTCAGGTGCCAGTAAACCAGGCCGTACAATAGCTGTAGCACGCACCAGCCAATATATTGCGCCTGGGGTAAGGGCGTCTCGCGAAGCATTGACATAAAAAACAGCGGTACGGATGCGCAAAACCAGGTAAATAACCCGGCAAATCGCATTAATTCCATTGGGCGGTGTTTGCCTTGGATTACATCCATTTTTTCCAGAATCCTCCTGCCGGCTATTTTTCACTTGCGGAGCAGTGCCGCACAAGGATAATAGCCCATCTTGTGTATTATCAATGGTTGCTTTGAATGTTGGAACAGGAATGGCACCGAAAAATGACATCCGTTCCGGTATCAGGGGTGTTGGTTTACGGTGCCTGCGACAAGGCCGCGCTGTCTTCACTGCTGGACCCATACGGTTTGCGGGTTGACCTGGTGAAAGATGAGAAACCCATTGCCGGCAGTTATTGGGGAGATTCTGAAGCCGGGTTGATTGATGATCGATTGCTGGTCAGATCAGATACACCGGTTCATTCGATCCTGCATGAAGCCTGTCACTTTATTTGTATGGACCGAAACCGCAGGGGTGAATTGCACACCGATGCCGGTGGTGACTACGATGAAGAAAACGCTGTCTGCTATCTGCAAATCCTACTGGCCGGCAAGCTGTCGGAAATGGGTCAGAACCGGATGCTGGCGGATATGGATTTGTGGGGATATACCTTTCGACTCGGTTCAGCCGGGGCGTGGTTCGAGCAAGATTCCGAACAAGCAAAACAATGGTTGATTCAAAACAACATCATCGATGAATTTTCCCGACTGAGTGGTCAATTGCGAAATTAACAGACCTGTGAATACACCAACTCAATTGCAGATCATTGAAACAACCAGGCTGATTCTTCGTCCAATTCGGATCGAAGACAGCACAGCAATGGTGGATTTTGCATTTGAAAGGCTCGACCTTCACCGGCTTGAAGTAGATACCGACCCTGAAAATCACGGCAGCCTGAGGTTAATGGAGAAGCTGGGATTCAAACATGAAGGTCTGTTCCGGGACCGGTGGTATGTATACAATGAATGGCATGACAGTGTCATGCTGGCATTACTCAAGAACGATTGGAAAACAAAAAGCGACTAGCCGAATAGATTGGATATCACGCTCATCCACCCCTCCGTGTATCCCAAAATCACCATGCCTGCCAAGGCAATAACCAATAACCAGGGCCAGTGTTTTCGCGGCTCCTGAATAGCATCACCACTTAATACCCTTTCAGGACGCAAGCCGGGAGCCTGCAACATAAGGCGGCAGTTACCAATATGAATTTCGTCCCCACTGGCGAGATTCGCAATCTGCACTTTCTCGCCATTGACCCTGACACCACTTTCAGAATCCAGCTCCCGAAGTTGCACACCGCCTTGTGAACCCAGTTTCACTTCCACGTGGTGGGCTGCGATTCTTTCATCTTCAATCCGGATATCACAGTCATCTGCACGACCAATAACAATCGTCCCGCTTAAGCGGAAAGCCTTGTTAATCACAACACCGGCTGTCCCTTTCAATCGATAAGCAGACACTGGATTATTGCTATGCAGGCCGGGCGGAAATCAGCGAAACAATTGCCATTGCTGCAATTCCTTCCTTGCGGCCGCAAAAACCCAGGCTTTCAGTAGTCGTAGCCTTGATGGACACGCAAAGCTCTGAAATTTCCAGGTCTGCAGCTATGTTTTCTTTCATGGATTGTGCCATCGGTACAATCCGTGGTGCTTCGCAGATAATGGTGAGGTCAACATTATTGACCACCCAACCCTGTGCGGAAATGAGTGAAACGACCGAGCGTGTTAACCCGCGGCTGTCTGCATTCGCAAATGCAGGGTCATGTGGCGGAAAATGCTGGCCAATATCACCCAGTGCGGCCGCACCCAGCATCGCATCACACAATGCGTGTAATGCTACATCACCGTCTGAATGGGCATCAAGCCCTGAAGAGTGTGGGATTTTTACACCGCAAAGTATGATGTGGTCCCCGCTACCAAATGCATGTACATCGAACCCTTGTCCGATGCGAAAATTCTGTGCCTGATTTTGATTTGACATATTCACTTCGCAGCGCAAGCAAACCACGCCTCTGCAATAACCACATCTTCTGGCAAAGTAATTTTGATGTTCGCTGGCGATCCCATCACCAGTAACGGGTGGGCGCCAACATATTCCATTGCACCTGCCTCATCGGTCGGAGATTCGCTATTTGCAAGCATTAAGGCGAGTGCCTTCCGCAAGCGCTCAAGCGGAAATAATTGAGGGGTTTGCGCCGCCCATAATGCCTGGCGGTCAATTGTCCGGTCGATATGGCCCGAACAACCCGCTCTTTTGAGGGTATTTCGCACCGGCAAGGCAAGAATCGCACCATCGGTCTCGCGCAGGCCTTTTTCCAACAGGTCTTGCAGGCAGGATTTGGAAAGACAGGGGCGGGCCGCGTCGTGAATCAGTACCCATTGTGTTTCCGGATACTCCCGCTGGATAAATTGCAGGCCATTACTGACAGACTCTGCCCGGGATTCTCCGCCGCTAACGGTATTGATTCCGGAATTCTCAATATGAATCTGTTCAGAAAACATGTTGTCATCAGCGGACAGAACAACCGTAATTCCAGAAATTTGCGGAACGACATTTACCGCTTCAATTGCATGTTGCAACACAGGTTTCCCCGCAATCGGGAGATACTGCTTCAGGATGTCACCGCCAAATCTGCGGCCCCGGCCAGCGGCCGGAATAAGCGCATGTATCACCGGGTATGACATTACTAGTGTTGTGTCCTATATTATGTGACGTTTAAGCGACACGAGAAGGTATTAGCTGTAAGACGCGTCTCGCAGGGAATGGCTGGTCCTTTCCAAGAGGCGCAACGCAGCAGATGATGCCTTCTCGTCTCGCCCGCAGGGAGCCTCACAAAAGACTCAATCCTGCGTTACAGCCATTGTTAAGGGAACAACCATTAACTGCAGGCTGTGCCTTGACTTGAGTCTTTTGTGAGGCTCTTAATAGCCACATAATATAGGACACTACACTAATTTTTGCCTGGTGGCGCCGGTACAACCTGGTAAAACTCCTCATCTTCCTTGATCAGCCCCAGCTCATTCCTGGCGCGCTCCTCAACCGCATCCAGTCTTTCCCGCAGGTCTTCAACCTCGGCCTGGAGCTCGTTATTTCGTTGATCAAGCGTTTGATTTTCAAGAGTCTGTGCCACTACTCGCTGTTCCAGCCTTTTTACTTCTGTCGAACCCCCTTCTCCCAGCCACAATTTATATTGCAGCAAACCAAAAAGGATCAGCAATATGGCAGTTATTACCCTCATCGTCGACTCAGAAATCCAGCCCCGGCGCATTGGCAAACGCAGCAGTGCCCGGATAACTTCCGTTTGTACCCAGGGCCTCCTCAATTCTAAGCAACTGGTTGTACTTGGCTACCCGGTCCGAACGGGAAAGAGAGCCGGTCTTTATTTGCGTAGCAGAGGTTGCGACCGCGAGGTCAGCAATTGTTGTATCTTCAGTTTCACCGGAACGGTGGGAAATGACAGCACCATATCCAGCTTTTTCTGCCATATCGATCGCGGCCAGTGTTTCCGTCAATGTTCCAATCTGGTTCAGTTTGATCAGGATGGAATTGGCAATCTTTTCATCAATGCCCCGGGCAAGAATTTCGGTGTTGGTCACGAATAGATCATCACCAACCAATTGACAATGACCACCGGTCAGCGCTGAGTGGATCGCCCAACCGTCCCAGTCATCTTCTGCCATTCCATCTTCTATGCTGATAATCGGGTACTGGCGAACCCAGTTTTCCAGGTACTCGGCAAAACCCTGGGCATCGAAAGAAAGGTTTTCTGAATCCAGGTGATAACGGCCATCGCGATAAAATTCAGAGGAGGCAACATCGAGACCAAGAAACACTTCACTCCCGATTCTGAAACCGGCGGATTCGGTGGCTTCCAGAATCACTTCGACCGCAGATTCATTTGATGGCAGATCAGGCGCAAAGCCACCTTCGTCACCAACGGCTGTATTTAAACCCCGCTTTGATAACACCGATTTCAGGGCATGAAAAATCTCTGTTCCACAGCGTAAGGCCTCTTTGAACGATGGCATTCCCACCGGCAAAATCATGAATTCCTGCATATCCACGCTGTTGTTTGCGTGCACGCCACCGTTGATGATGTTCATCATCGGAACCGGCATGGACAAGGAACTTGAACCCGCCAGGCTGGCCCATAATGGTTGTCCCCGGTGCGCCGCGACCGCGTGGGCCGCTGCCAGCGAAACCCCCAATATTGCATTGGCCCCGAGACGGGCCTTGTTGGGTGTGCCGTCCAGTTGAATGAGTTGCAGGTCAAGTTGCTGCTGGTCTGCAGCATCAAAACCCAGCATTGCGTCAGCAATTTGACCATTTACATTGGCCACCGCATGCAAGACCCCTTTACCCAGGTAGCGGTTGTTATCGCCATCGCGTAACTCTATGGCTTCGCGTGCGCCGGTCGATGCACCTGATGGTACTGCTGCCCGGCCAAATGCCCCGGATGAGAGGTAAATTTCCGCCTCCAGGGTCGGGTTGCCACGTGAATCCAGGATTTCACGGGCGTGGATGGATTTAATCTGGGTCATTACTACTGTTGGTTTCTCTTCGAGGATGCCTCAGACACTGTTTTCCAGCATTGAGCTTGTCTTGATGGTTTCATCAAGCGCCATAAGCGTCATCAACAATTCCTCCATCAGATGCAATGGCCATGCATTCGGACCGTCACTCAGCGCTTTTGAGGGATCAGGGTGCGTTTCCATAAACAACCCGGAAACGCCTGTTGCCACCGCAGCGCGTGCCAATACAGGAATGAATTCACGTTGGCCGCCAGATGTACTGCCCTGGCCACCTGGCAATTGAACTGAATGTGTTGCATCAAATACCACCGGGCAATTGGTATCCCTCATAATGACCAGCGAGCGCATGTCAGATACAAGATTGCCATAACCAAATGAAGCACCCCGTTCGCACACCATAATCTGATCGTTGCCGGTTGTGTGTGCCTTCGCGACGACATTCTTCATATCCCAGGGTGAAAGAAACTGCCCTTTCTTGATGTTTACCGGACGCCCGGCACTCGCTACCCTGGTTATAAAATTGGTTTGGCGACAAAGAAATGCAGGTGTTTGAAGCACATCTGCAACCTCGGCAACTGCAGTCATATCTGTATCTTCATGTACATCCGTTAATACCGGAACGCCCAGCTGACTTTTGACTTCGGCCAGGATTCGCAATCCCTCATCAATACCCAGGCCGCGATAACTGTCAATCGAAGTCCGGTTGGCCTTATCGAAGGATGATTTGAAAATGAACGGTATTCCTATCCGGCCGGTTAATTCCTTCAAGGTACCTGCCGTATCCAACGCAAGTTGTTCTGACTCGATCACGCAAGGCCCGGCAATGAGAAATAGCGGTTGGTCTATGCCGACATCAAATCCGCACAGCTTCACAGGCTGGCAACTCCTGCCGGAAGCTGGCCCTGCTGGGCCTTGAGTGCTGCTTCAATAAACCCGGTAAATAGAGGATGACCCCCCAGGGGTGAGGAAGTGAATTCGGGATGGAACTGGCAGCCAAGAAACCAGGGATGATCCGGAATCTCGATCATTTCGACCAGGGTTTCATCCATCGAATGACCACACAGGGTCATTCCATGCCGCTTTAAAACATCACGGTAATGATTATTGAGTTCGTAACGATGCCTGTGACGTTCCCTGATGATTTCCTGTTGATAAATTTCTCGCGCCAAAGTTCCTTCACGAAGCCGGCAACGCTGTGCACCCAGGCGCATGGTACCGCCCTTGTCCGAATCCTCGGTCCGGGTTTCCACGCTGCCCGAAGCATCCAGCCATTCCGTGATCAGGCCAATCACAGGATCGGCACATTGGCGATCAATCTCCGTGCTGTTCGCATCTTTCAGACCACATACATTACGGGCAAATTCAACCACTGCAGCTTGCATGCCATAACAAATCCCAAGGTACGGAACATTGTTTTCGCGTGCATACTCAATTGCTGCGACCTTGCCTTCAAAGCCACGCTCTCCAAACCCACCGGGCACCAGTATTGCGTCGGCCTTTTCCAGACAGGCGACACCATTTTTTTGGATATCTTCAGATTCAAGCCGGAGAATATTGACCTTGACTCGCTGGCGCAGTCCGCCGTGATGCAGAGCTTCGGTCAGGGATTTGTAGGCATCGGCATGATTGACGTACTTACCCACCATCGCCACGGTAATTTCATGGTGGGTATTGGTCATCCGGTCCACCACCTCACGCCATTCAGACAGATCAGTTTCCTTTGCCTCGAGCCCCAGGTGCTCGACGACAATGTCGTCCAGGCCCTGTTCGTGCAGCAACATGGGAATCTCGTATATGCCATGGCGGGCGTCCAGCGCCGAAATCACCGCCTTTTTTTCAACATTTGTAAACATGGAAATCTTGGCGCGCTCTTCTTCGGTGAGTTCCTTTTCACAACGGCAGAGCAAAATATCCGCCTGGATTCCGATCGACCGCAATTCCTTTACGGAATGCTGAGTAGGCTTGGTCTTGGTTTCGTTGGCCGCCTTGATATAGGGGATCAGGGTGAGATGGATAAACAAAGCCTGACTGCCATATTCAATGCCAAGCTGCCGGATTGCCTCCAGGAATGGCAGGGACTCGATATCACCCACCGTTCCGCCAATTTCGATCATGGCAACATCGAATCCCGCCGACGCCTTAAGCACACTTTCCTTGATTTCGTCGGTGATATGCGGGATCACCTGCACGGTGCCACCCAGGTAGTCACCCCTGCGTTCCTTTGCAATCACGTTGTTGTAAATGCGACCGGTGGTGAAATTGTTCAGTTGGGTCATGCGGGTACGGATAAACCGCTCGTAGTGGCCCAGGTCCAGGTCCGTTTCTGCACCATCTTCAGTCACGTAAACCTCACCATGCTGAAATGGACTCATGGTGCCGGGATCCACATTTATGTAAGGATCCAACTTGACCATGGTCACGCTAAGCCCGCGCGATTCGAGGATTGCAGCCAGCGAGGCTGCGGAAACGCCTTTTCCTAATGAGGAAACTACGCCACCTGTGATAAAAACCAGTGAAGTCATACCAGAACCTGTGTGTTTTACGAGTGGAAGTTCTGGAAAGACATTCTACCGGACAGGACAGTTTTATGTGCTAAATATTTGCAATTTATTGATTTTCACCCGCTTAAATTTTTCGCTTGTCACTGGAAAATGATGCTGTAGGCATGCTGATTTCGCGATGCAGGCAATCACTGCTTGAAAACTCTCCTGATTCGAGAGAACATCATCTGAATTCGGGTGTAAGATCTGCCCGCCTTTGAAATCTTTATTTCGGAGTTCCATGAGCAGCCAATACCAGGCAAAGGATATTGAAGTCCTGTCAGGACTTGAACCTGTTCAGCGCCGTCCAGGCATGTACACCGATACCACCCGGCCGAATCACCTGGTTCAGGAAGTCGTTGATAACAGTGTTGACGAAGCCCTTGCAAACCACTGCAAAAGTATCGAAGTGACTTTGCACCAAGATGGTTCTGTCGAGGTTTCTGACGACGGCAGGGGCATGCCGGTAGATATCCATCCCGAGCATGACATCCCGGGCGTAGAATTGATCCTGACGCGATTACATGCCGGCGCTAAGTTTTCTGATAAAAATTACCAGTTTGCAGGCGGGCTTCATGGTGTCGGTGTTTCTGTTGTTAACGCACTTTCAACTGACCTGGAAATCTGGATAAAACGGGATGGCAGTGAACACCATATGTCGTTCAAAGACGGTGACAAGTCCTCGGACCTGGAAATTGTTAACTCGGTCGGAAGGCGCAATACAGGAACCCGATTGAGATTCTGGCCTGACCGGAAATATTTTGATTCACCCAAAATTTCAGTCAAAAGCCTGCGCCATCTACTGCGTGCAAAAGCGGTTCTTTGCCCCGGGCTTCAGGTCAGCCTGGTGCAGGCAAAAACCGGCGAAAAAGAAACCTGGTTGTATGCCGCAGGCCTTTCCCAATACCTCCTGTCTGAACTGGGTGACGAAATCCTGTTACCCGCCAGCCCGTTCACAGGCGATTTCAAAGGCAGCGACTCGCAAGTGAATTGGGCTCTGTGCTGGTTACCGGGTGGAAATACCCTTCAGGAAAGTTACGTGAACCTGATTCCCACCACCCAGGGTGGCACTCATGTAAACGGCTTGCGTACTGGTCTTGTCGAATCATTGCGGGAGTTTTGCGAGTTACATAGCCTGCTGCCACGCGGCGTACGCCTGGCGCCGGATGACATTTGGGACAAAATCGGTTTCATACTATCGCTGCGACTTTCCGAACCCCAGTTCAGTGGTCAGACCAAGGAACGACTTTCATCGCGCGCAGCAGCCACCTTTGTTTCGGGCATTGTCAAAGATGCTTTCAGCTTGTGGCTGAATCAAAATGTCAGCGACGGTGAAGAGATTGCCAAACTGGCAATTGATAACGCCCAGAGGCGGATGAAAAAAAACCGCAAAGTTGCGCGCAAAAAGATCACATCCGGCCCGGCACTACCCGGAAAACTGGCCGATTGCTCCAGCCAGGATTTGTCAATGACAGAATTATTCCTGGTCGAAGGAGATTCCGCAGGCGGAAGCGCCAAGCAGGCCCGCAACCGCGAGTTCCAGGCAATTCTTCCATTGCGCGGTAAAATTCTTAACACCTGGGAGGTCGATTCAGATGCCGTGCTTTGCTCACAGGAAGTGCACGATATCTCGGTTGCGATCGGTGTCGATCCCGGCTCGGAAAGTATAACCGGACTCCGTTACGGGAAAGTTGTCATCCTGGCAGACGCGGATTCTGATGGTTTGCATATCGCAACTCTGCTTGCAGCTCTTTTTATGAAACATTTTCATCCATTGGTTGAAACCGGGCATATTTTCGTCGCCATGCCGCCTTTATTCAGAATTGATGTTGGCAAGGAAACCTTTTATGCGCTGGACAATGAAGAACGTGAGGCAATACTCGAACGGATAACAGCTGAAAAGAAAAAGGGCAAGATCACAGAAACCCGCTTCAAAGGACTGGGTGAAATGAACCCCTTGCAGTTGCGTGAAAGCACCATTGATCCGGACACCCGCCGACTGGTGCAACTGACGATCGAAGATGAGTCCGCCACTGTAAAAATGATGGATATGCTGCTGTCCAAGAAACGTGCAGCAGACCGCAAAGCATGGTTGGAGGACAAGGGAGACCTGGCCACTGTCTGATGCCAAATCAAGAGTAAGTTCCTATGACTGAAATAACCCAGAGTTTTACGGATTTCGAGAAGGTCCCGCTCAAAGATTACGCCGAACGGGCATATCTCGACTACTCCATGTACGTCGTACTGGACCGCGCGCTACCGCATATTGGGGATGGCCTCAAACCGGTTCAAAGGCGAATTATCTATGCCATGAGTGAATTGGGACTCAGTGCTACTTCCAAGCATAAGAAATCGGCAAGAACGGTGGGTGATGTGCTGGGCAAATTCCATCCACACGGAGATTCAGCCTGTTATGAGGCCATGGTTTTAATGGCTCAACCCTTTTCCTATCGTTATCCGCTGATAGACGGACAGGGAAATTTTGGATCGCCCGATGATCCTAAATCCTTTGCTGCCATGCGTTACACAGAATCCAGGCTGGCCGCATATGCACGCACTCTGCTCAGCGAACTGGGTATGGGCACCGTCAAGTGGCAGGCCAATTTTGACGGCACTTTGAAGGAACCTTGCACGCTTCCAGCACGCCTGCCGAACGTGCTACTGAATGGCAGCACCGGCATTGCGGTCGGCATGGCCACGGACATACCGCCGCACAATTTGAGAGAAGTAGTCAGCGCCTGCATCCGCTTACTTGATGAACCAAAGGCAAGTATTGAAGATCTTTGTGAGCACATCAAAGGCCCTGATTACCCGACGGATGCCGAAATTATTACACCAGGCGACGACCTGCAAAAAATGTATGAAACAGGTCACGGCTCGATAAGAATGCGTGCCGTATGGGACCAGGAAAACGGCGATATCGTCGTCAATGCACTCCCGCACCAGGTGTCACCCGCCAAAATTCTCGAACAGATCGCTGCCCAGATGCGGGCCAAGAAATTGCCCATGGTCGAGGACCTGCGTGATGAATCAGATCACGAAAACCCCACCAGGCTGATCATCGTGCCGCGTTCTAAGCGGGTGGATCTTGAGCAATTAATGAATCACCTGTTCGCGACAACCGACCTGGAACGTAGCTACCGCGCGAATTTCAACATCATCGGCAACAATGGCAAACCCAGCGTATTGAATTTGCGCATGCTTTTAAAGCAATGGTTGACTTACAGGCTCGAAACCGTACGCAAACGCCTTGAACACCGGCTTGACCAGATCATTGACCGTTTACATATTCTCGAAGGCTTGCTGGTTGCCTACCTGAATATTGATGAAGTCATTCAAATCATTCGTACGCAAGACACACCTAAAGCGGCCTTGATACAACGTTTTGAACTGACCGGAACCCAGGCCGAGGCCATTCTTGAAATAAAACTCAGGAACCTCGCAAAACTGGAAGAAATGAAGATTAAGGCAGAACGTGAAGATCTGGATGAGGAACGTCAGGGCCTGGAAACCATACTGGGTTCGAAACTAAGACTGAAAACGCTGGTCAAGAACGAACTGATTGCCGATGCGGAAAAATATGGCGACGCAAGGCGTTCGATTCTGACCCAACGCGAAGCATCACAGGCGCTGAAAGAAGAAGACCTGATGCCGGCAGAGCCAACCACAATTGTACTTTCCAAAGCCGGCTGGGTGCGAGCTGCAAAAGGCCACGAAATCGACCCTGAAAGCCTGGGTTATAAGGCCGGGGATGAATTTCTGCATGCCGCACGCGGGCGAAGTAACCAATTGGCAGTGTTCCTGGACTCTACCGGCCGCGCCTATGCCTTACCTGCTCATACCCTGCCATCGGCACGCAGTCTCGGGGAACCATTGACCAGTCGCTTTAATACTCCAGAAGGTGCTCAATTCCTATACACCCTGAGCGGTGATTCTGAACAGAAGATCGTTCTTGCAAGTTCCTTTGGATATGGATATGTCACTTGCATGTCGAATTTACACAGCAGGATGAAGGCAGGCAAAGCAATAATGACATTGCCTGCGGATTCAATACCGGTGATGCCGGCAGGGATTTATGCAGAAGATACGGACACGATTATTTGTGTAACATCCGAAGGATACCTGCTGGCATTCCCGTTGAGCGATCTGCCCGAACTTTCCAAGGGCAAGGGCAACAAGTTGATCAACGTGCCCCCCAAACGACTTAAGGCAGGTGAAGAATCCATGGTCGGAATGGTGGTCAAATCTCCCGGTGAGGAAATCCTGGTGTGGGCGGGACAACGATATCTGCGCATGAGCGGCAGCGACCTGGAACACTATCAGGGCGAAAGGGCCAAGCGCGGACGGAAACTACCGAGGGGATTTCAGCGCGTCACGAAAATCGAGCTGGCCCGTCAGTCGACCGATTAGTCCTTGAATTCCGGTCGTGTTTCGACCTCGGGATGCAGCTCGTTCAAACCAACTGACAGGCCGTTGGCACTTACCACACGCGCATGAAACCGTTTCAATTTGCGCGGCTCTGTAACGCCACAAGAATGCGCGATAATGGAGACTTCCTTGGTCATGTTCCTGGCATAGTTTGCTACCCGGACTGATTTATCCGTAGGGTCGAGGCCTCTTTGCAGACGCTTGTTGTGGGTGGTGACACCTGTCGGGCAGGTATTGCGATTGCATTTCATAGCCTGGATACAACCAAGTGCAAACATGAACCCGCGTGCCGAATTTACCGCATCCGCACCGGCACACAGCGCCCAGGCGACCTCCGAAGGCGTCACCCGTTTACCCGACGCCAGCACCCTGATCCTCGGGCGCAGGCCATACTCGTTTAACTTGTCGACCACCATTGGCAAGGATTCACGAATGGGAAGGCCCATCTCATCCATTAAAGGCAGCGGTGCGGCCCCGGTGCCGCCATCGCCACTGTCTATGGTGAAAAAATCGGGAGCTGATTCGATACCACGTTGCCGAATCAATTTGCAGAACTCATCCAGCCACCCATAGGCACCAATAACCGCCTTGAAACCAGTAGGGAGACCGCTGGCATCGCGAATGCGGTTGATCATATCCAGCAAATCTTCCAGTGAATTAATCTCCGGGTGCCGGTTGGGGCTGATCGACGCCTCACCTTGCGGAATGCCCCTGATTCGGGAAATTTCTTCGGTGACCTTGATGGCCGGCAAAATGCCGCCTTTCCCCGGCTTGGCACCTTGAGACAGTTTCAGCTCAATCATTTTGATATTGGGGTTATTACCGGCTTCACGAAGTTTTTCGTCCGATAATTCCCCGTTGTCATCACGCGCGCCATACTTGGCCGTGCCAATCTGGAACACGACATCACAACCACCCTCAAGATGCCATGGTGAAACTCCACCTTCGCCGGTATTGAGCCAGATACCCGCCATTTCAGCACCCCGCGACAGAGCCCTTACGGCCGGCTTGGATAATGCACCGTAACTCATGGCAGATATATTAAAAAACGAATTGGTTTGGTAAGGCTGTTTGCAATAGGGACCGAAAAGAATCGGCGACGGCGTCATGGCCTCATCGTCCAGGCGGGGAAACAAGCAGTTGGCAAACATGACGGTTCCTTCGACCGCCAGGTTTTTGGTCGAGCCGAATGCGGAAGTGTTGTCGATATTTTTGGAAGCCCGGTCTGCCCACAGTCTTTGAGCCCGGTTAAACGGCAGCTCTTCGCGGTCCATGGCAAAAAAGTACTGCCTGAAAAATTCTCCGAGATGCTCAAAAAAAGTCCGGAATCGACCCACCACTGGATAGTTTCGCCGTATAGAATTAACCGTCTGGTATTTATCGAAAAAGTATAGAAACA
>SMVA01012938.1_pt1 | contig 22931 bp, 21 predicted proteins | sample 2456451 | NCBI WGS metagenome assembly SMVA01 (sample SAMN11095933, study PRJNA526329) | marine sediment metagenome | biome: Marine sediment; feature: Surficial sediment; material: Deep marine sediment; isolation source: Hadal surficial sediment | place: Pacific Ocean | collected 2014-05 | depth... | reverse complement strand
CCGGGTACGATGAACGAGATACTCGGTATCCTCGAGGAACTGGACGTGCGTCGTACTCAAGTGGTTATCGAGGCTGCTATCGTGGAGATTTCGATCTCAAATTCGTCCGCGATAGGTGTGGAGATGGCGGCCGTAGATGCTAGTGGCAACACCGTGCCGCTCGTCACGACTACCCTGGACGGGGTGATCGGTAGTCTCATCAGAAATCTGCTGGGCGAAGACGACGATGGGAACGTGCTGACAGGGCTTGCGAGCCTTTCGAGTCCGACGTTGGCGGTTGCAAAGATCAATGCGGACGGCATTTCATTTGCCGCCATCGTACGTGCTCTGGCTACCAATTCGAATGCCAACCTGCTTTCCGCACCGTACATCCTGACGCTGGACAACCAGGAAGCCAAAATTGTGGTTGGCAACGAGGTGCCATTCCGAACGGGCAATTTTACCACCACCGGCAACAGCTCCAACAATCCATTCACGACCATCCAACGTAAGGACGTCGGGTTGCAACTCACCGTGACCCCCCACGTTCATGAAGGCAGCTCGATTCGCCTCGAGATTTACCAGGAAATTACCAGCGTTATCGACACGCCCATCGGCGACGATGGATTTTCCGACATCGTCACTTCCAAGCGCACGATCGAGACCGTGATCCTTGTCGAGGACCGGCAAACGATCGTGCTTGGCGGGCTCATCCAGGACGACTTCACCGATACCGACAAACGCGTTCCCCTGCTAGGCAACATTCCCCTGTTGGGCAGGTTGTTTCGATCATCAACCAAGTCCCGCACCAAACGGAACTTATTGATATTCTTGCGACCCACCATTATTCGCACTAAAGAAGATGCTGACGCCATCACGGATGAAAAATATCAGGATATCTGGGAAGTTGAGATCACCTCAAGGGAGACTAGCCCGGATCAGCTTTTCAAAGGCAATCGTCCTTAGCGAACCCCTCTATCGGTTCGAGCAGGAGTGACCGATGGGGCGCACTAAGCAGTTCGGCTACTGGCTTTCCAGTCGCCTCATCAGAGCAATTATCCGGCCGCGAATCGCCGGGCCTGCACTCGAAAACCCATTGGAAGACGGCACGTTTGAGCTCGTCTACGCGTTGGAGAACCGATCCTTAAGCGATCTCATCGTGCTCGATATCATCGCCGCCAAAAATGGCTTACCCAGTCCTCTGGCCCCGCTGGCAGGTTCTGAAGGTGAGGAAGCACGCCGCTTCTTTTTCTTGAATCGAGCAAGCCACGGCTGGTTTCGACGCAACACCATGACCACCTATTCGGATCGTTTCATGCGTATTCTCGCGGGTTCCGAGTTATACCCGAACGCCGCACTGGTTCCCGTTGCCGTATTCTGGGGACGGGCACCCAGCCGGGAGCGCTCGATCTATCGTACTTTTTTGACAGAAAACTGGGCGGTTACCTCTCGCTTCAAGCGGTTGGTAAATCTGTTTCTAAGCCGCAAGGAAATTCTCGTATATCTTGGAACCGCCCTGCCGCTGGTTGAGCTTGTCGATCCTCGCTTGAGCGAAAACCGAATTCTCCGGCGCACCGCCCGGTTACTTCGGGTGCAATTCCGCAATCAGCGGGTAGCCACCATGGGTCCGGACTTCTCTCATCAGCGAACCATGATTTCGCAGATCACTCACAGTCGCGCGGTAAGAGAAGCGATAGCCGGAGAATTTGAAGCCGGAAACGGCAGCGAAGAAAAACTGGAAAAACACGCACGTCGCTCCGCCATGAGTATTTTCTCCCACATGTCTTACCCGACGATTCGAGTACTGGAGAAATTACTCACCTGGTTCTGGCACCGGATTTACAACGGAGTGAACGTCAATGGCTGGCACCGGATCAATCAAGTAGCAGCAACCCATACCCTGATTTACGTCCCGGCGCACCGAAGCCACGTGGACTACATGTTGCTTTCCTATCTGCTGTTTCAGCGGGGTCTGATGATTCCTCATATCGCCGCGGGGGATAATCTCAACCTACCCGTGCTTGGCAGCATTCTCAGGCGCGCCGGTGCCTTTTTCATGCGCCGCAGCTTTCGCGATGACCCGATATATGGCGCAGTGTTTTCCGAGTATCTCTATCAGATTTACCGACGTGGACACTGTGTGGAGTTTTTTCCAGAAGGGGGACGCACGCGAACCGGCAGGCTGCTACCTGCGCGGCTAGGGTTGCTGAAAATGACGTTGGAGCACCACGAGCGTGGTATGCCGAGACCGCTCGCCTTCGTGCCCGTCTACTTTGGCTATGAAAAACTCATCGAAGCGAGCAGCTACCTGGGTGAACTACAAGGAAAAGAGAAGCAAAGCGAGTCCATCGGTGACCTCATGCGCAGCTTGCGCCTGATCAGACAGAATTTTGGCAAGGTCGACGTCAACTTTGCAGAGCCACTTCGCCTGGACGAGTGGTTGGATTCCTCCAAGCCACCCTCTGAGCAGGCAGCGGAGTTGGGTGATGAAGTATTACGACGCATCAACAACAGCGCGGCGATCAATCCAATAAATCTGGTTGCCCTCATTACCTTGTGCACACCTCGCCTGGCAATGGACGAGCAGCTACTCATCGAGCAGGTTCAATGTTATATGGATCTGCTATCAGCAGACGGAGATCATCACGACTACTCGATGCCGACCATGTCGGCAACCGAAGTTGTTGCCTACGTCGAGCAGCTACGCATGTTGAAACGAGAGCATGAAGAATTCGGTGATATATTGAGTCACGATCCATACACCGCGGTGCTTATGACCTGGTACCGCAACAACGTTGCACACACCCTTGCACTGCCTTCCCTGATGGCCTGCCTCGTGATCAATCGACGGCGCCCGCTAAAACCTGAAACCATGTTCCGTTTGGTAAACACGGTATTTCCCTATATAGCGGCAGAATTGCATACTGTCGACGATCCCGATGCACCTGAACGCTGGGCCGGACATCTGATCGATGCGGGGCTCCTCGAGATTCATCCCGACCGCGGCTTTCTTGCCCCGCCCGTCAGCAGTCGGGCCCACTACCGGTTGTACATGCTTGCGAACCTGATTCGGCAAACGTTGGAACGGCACTACATTGTCATTGGGCTGCTTGCCCAGCCTAACCCACCGACTCGCGACGAGTTACAAACCCAGAGTCAGCAGGTCGCTCACAAGATGTCTCGTATCTACGGCTTGAACGCGCCAGAATTCTTCGACGCGAGGCTTTTCGATTCGTTTATCGACAAACTCATCGGCGACGGAGTCGTCTGTGAAGGCTTTGAAGACAAACTGCATTATCAGCCGATCGTCGATGAGGTGTTAAAAGCCGCAGAACAGGTTATCGACCCGGAATTCCGTTACGCCATCCTCAGAGAAAGCTAACCAGGCCATATGGAAAGAAGTTGACCCGCTGTCACGGTGCGAATGACGTTTCATTGCTGCCCGGAGCGATAGACGTCGTAGCGGACTGAGCGTCCATTGATACACCAATCCGGGTTATCTATTTCCGGATCGTGCAGGCGTCGTTTGAGCACTACCCTCGACGTTGCCATCGATCTAGCTGCGTTGAGCCAGTCGCCTAATTCGTGCTCCAAACCAGGTACCAGCTGAGCCAGGTACTGAATTCGTTTGCCAGGCAGCGCCTTTTTACGCCTTTCAGGAAACATGGGATCAAGATAAACCACCTGAAACGACTCCCCGCTCTGTTCAAGCCAGCACCAGGCATCGGTGCGGTGGAGTGGCACATCACTGACGTCTGCCCGCTCGAACAGGTTGTGGAGCAAAGCCCAGGCGACGGGTGATCGTTCTAGACAGGTTACCTGGCAACCCAAACGGTGCAGGGTAAGCCCATCGATACCCCAACCCGCCATCACATCGAGCACCGTGCAGGGCGCGTGTCGAGACAGTCCACATGCCCTGGCGAGTTCAAGATCACGAGTCGCACGTTTATCTATCTCGGCCAACGAAATTGATACGCCCTTATCGTCGTCATCGTGACACAAGCGCAACACATCGCGCTCAAACACAAGATAGAAGCCAACAATGTGCTCAGGCCGCTCAAGACACGGCGTCATGTCGAAAAGCGCTTCGAATGGCGCAACACGGTCTTTGCAACCCGGAGGGTAATACAGCCGCAATGGTCAGGTTCCTGATCGGTGACCTTGAGTATCTACTAGTACATGGTGCCGTGCATATTCGTTGACGTTTTGCCTGCAAAACGTCAACGAATATGCACGGCACCAGCTAGCTATTCAGGCGTAGAGATCGATACTGTTTCCATGCGCCATGGCGCTACCCATGGCAGTGCCGCTGTAGGTCAATACCGCATGTAATTCGCTCAGACGGTTGTGAGGCAAACGCTGCAGGCGTGCTTCGGGACTCGTGGATCTGCCTGCCGGTATCGCGGCCGCGACTCGAGAAGGCTTTACACCGGCTGCATCGGTTCCATCACGAAGTTGCGGGGCAGAGACCTTCACAGGAGTGGGGGTTTTTCGATCGGACGCAGTTCTGCCACCTGAGGTGTCGCGCCCCGGTGGTACCCGGTATAACAGTTGGTTCGGCGAAGTGATGTTCATGATTCGCCTCAGCAGTATAGACAGGACACTAGCCTTTGGGGATTCGCCAGGGAGAATCCCCGAGCACGTATGTTGGCAATCCAGCTGATGCATCGAGTCCTTCACCGCGCTGGTGCCGACGGATGCCAAGCTCACAAACAACCGATGCCAAAATCTTTGGCTCGGCATCATAGCCGAGACCCGGCACGCCTTCCCGCCACGGCGGTTCATCCCCAACTACGACCCAGCCCGTCAACTTGAGCCTTTCCGGCGGATCGTCGCCTTCAAAAAGACCAACGTCAATCACAGCCGTCAATTCTCCCTGATCCAAGGCATAACCCGCCAGATAGAACGCTTTCTTGCGTGATCGGATGACGGTCAACACGCCCTTGGCTGAACTCTCAACTGCTCGCTCCTTCGCGGCATGGGCGAGTGCCAACGATGAAGGCACCGGATAAATGAGAGCGTTGTTGGCAAAGGCGATCCCCTGAGCAACCGCAGCCGAAATTCGTACCCCGGTGAACGAACCAGGACCACAGGCAAACGCGACCGCATCCAACTGCCCTGATGCGATGTTTTCGCGCCGGCACAATTCGTCGATCATTTCGAGAACGACCCTGTTGTGCATACGGTCAACCAGACGTGTATCCTCGACTATCCGATTTTCCCGAAAGATGGCAACCGAGCAGAGCGCCCCGGAAGTATCCAATCCCAACATCGTAGTCATCGAGGTATGTTATCCAACCCTTGGACCTGAACGAAGCTCGCGATAAAATTCTAACCAGCTTGCAGCGATTGACTCTTTCGGAATCAATCGCCTTAGACCAAGCCTGTAACCGCGTTGTCATGCAACCGACGCGAGCCTTGGTCAGTTTACCGCCTTTCCCCTGTTCCGCGATGGATGGTTATGCTATTCGTTTTGACGATCTCGAAGGCTCTCCTCCCTACATCATGAAGCTTGTGGGTGAAAGTCTCGCCGGACATCCGTACCAGGGAGAATCGGCAACTGGCGAGTGCATTCGTATCTTCACAGGCGCGATGCTACCGCCAGGACTCGATTGCGTGGTAATTCAGGAAAACTGCGCTACGGATGGAACCCGGGTGCAGCTGTTAGAAAACGTATCTCCGGGCGCCAACGTGCGCCCAATGGGTCATGACATTCTCAAAGGGGAACCAGTTGTCGAAACCGGCAAAATCATCACCGCCTTCGACGTTGGCTGGCTGGCCGCGTGCGGAATAACCCATGTCGATGTGGTACGGAAACTGCGCGTGGCGCTTTTTTCAACTGGAGACGAGTTGGCAGAACCTGGTACCAAACTCAATCCAGGTCAAATCTATGAATCGAATCGTTTTACTCTCACCCAGTTGCTCAACGAGATCCCACTGGAAATTAACGACCTGGGCATCCTGCCAGATGACCCTGAACGCATAGAAGCTGCGATGTTGGAAGCCGCTGATTCGTGCGATGTGATACTCACAAGCGGGGGTGTCTCCGTAGGAGACGCGGATTTCGTCAAAGACGTACTACAGAAAATCGGTCATCTCGAGATCTGGCGGTTAAACCTCAAACCCGGTAAACCGTTGGCTTTTGGCAGAATCAATGACGCCTTGTTTTTCGGCCTACCCGGCAATCCGGTATCAACCATCGTCACTTTTCTGCTTATGGTAAAACCAGCCCTCCTTGCGTTATCAGGCGTCGAATCACGTGAACTCCCAAGTTTCACAGCGACTCTCAGGCAGCCTATCGCACACAAGCCCGGCAGGGAGGAATATCAGCGAGGACGATTGCAAAGAATTGACGAGCAGACATTTGTTGACGTTACTGGCGATCAAAGTTCCAATCGGCTGGCGACATTCAGTCATGCAGATTGTTTGATCAGGATTCCAAAAACTTGCGGAGATCTGGCAATCGGAAGCAGCGTCGGCGTGCTGCCTTTCAAGGGAATTCTATGAACTCGAACTACAATACCGAGGGAACAAGATAACGGGCGCCTCATGCGAGGCGCCCGTCTATCGGCACTACCAACGCAAGTAGTTAGCTAGCGCTTCTTCTTAGCCTTGGCTTTGGTTTTACGCTTAGCTTTAGCCTTTTTCTTTGCGGGCGCCTTTTTCTTTTTAGCGGCCGCCTTTCGCTTTGCGGGCGCCTTCTTTTTCTTTTTAGCGGCCGCCTTTCGCTTGGCGGGCGCTTTCTTCTTTTTAGCGGCGGCTTTTCGCTTCGCTGGCGCTTTTTTCTTCTTAGCGGCGGCTTTTTTCTTCGGTGCGGCTCGACGCTTGGTTGCTTTTTTCTTCACAGCTGCGCGTTTAGTAGCTTTCTTGGCAGGACGTTTCTTGGCTGCTGCCTTCTTTTTCTTTGCAGGTGCCTTCTTCGCAGGACGCTTCTTCGCAGCGCGTTTGGCTCTCGGCATAAAGAATCTCCTAGGCTCGGTTTAGAGTTACGTTTGATGTTACGTTACGATTCACATTTTTGCATAACGTTACGAATCATCCCGTGACTTTTTCTGCAGCAGACCTTGTAAAACTTTACAACGATTCGCAACCTAAAAAATCGTGCGAATGATATTTTAATAAGCAGAAAATACAACTACTAGTTTCACAAAACTGAGGATATTTTTTCTTGAATTTCTTGCACTTCTCCGAGCCCGTCGACGGCCAGATACAGCATTTTTCCATCCGCAGCTTGCAATCGGTAAAACTCTACCAGTGGAAGCGTTTGTTTTCGGTACACGGCAAGACGTTCGCGCACAGTTTCCTCTCTGTCATCCTCACGTTGAATTAACTTATCGCCCGTTACATCGTCTATGCCTTCGATGCGTGGTGGGTTGAATACCGTGTGATATACACGCCCGGATGCTGAATGAACGCGCCTTCCGCTCATGCGCCGCACGATTTCTTCATCAGGCACAAGAATCTCGACCACCTTGTCGATCGCCACGCAGGCACTAATGAGCGCTTCGGCCTGCGGGATGGTTCTTGGGAAACCGTCGAATAAAAAGCCAATTGCGCAATCTGGCTCAGAGATACGTTCTTTGACGAGCTCGATGATGATTTCATCTGACACCAACGCACCGCCGCCCATGACTTCCTTGACTCGATTCCCTAGTTCCGACCCCGCATTGATTGCGGCTCGCAACATATCGCCGGTAGATATCTGGGGTATTTTCAATTGCTCGCAGATAAATCTTGCCTGCGTTCCTTTGCCGGCGCCTGGAGGTCCAAGCAGAATGATCCTCATCAATAAAACCCCACGTCAGCTTCGAAAGTCGAGCGCCCTAAGACAAGATTAGCCGACAATTCGCTTTGCAGCTAACACACCTTCAATGTGCCGCAGATGTTCGATGACGCTCGCCAGCCCATGCAGATTCTGTATCTGCAGTTCCAGCCCAATCTCGGCTCGACCCGTTAGCGGATCGAGCCAACCGGTATTGGATACGAGCGGAGTATGCAAATCACTCAATATGACGGTGATATCGCGCAGTAGGCCAACTCGATCTTCTGCTGTCACTTCGACTCGGTAAGTACGTCGACTCTGCGTTTCGCGATCATCCACCGTTGTCAACAGATCAAGCTGATGAACATTTTCATGGGAGGGAACCATAGCGTCAACCACATCGAGGGAGTGACAATCTCCCACGCCATAGGCGTAGAGGAAACGCTCCGCACTCTCAAACCCCAGATGCGTTGCTAGTGTATGTAACGATTCCTCATCCGGGAAATCCAATCCGAGTCGGTCGGTTAGTTCGAGCAGCAGATTCTCACCGGCTCTCCGCCCGTTCTCGTAACCTTCTCCACGAAACCAGCTTTGGATCTTTTCCCTCGCACGTGCGGTTCGTGCATAACCCAGGTAAGGTTCGAGCCAGCTTCGTAGCGGCTGTTGCTCTTCGCCAGTGATGATCTCCACACGCTGCCCGGTCGCCAGCGGAATGTTGAGCGGGACCGTCTCCCCGTCCACTCGCGCACCACGGCAACGATGACCTATTTCCGTATGTACTCGATACGCAAAATCGAGAGGTGTAGCGCCGGTAGTCAAATCGAGTACGTGTCCCTTTGGCGTGTAAACAAAAATTCGTTCTTCCTGAATTCGATTGCGAAGCTCTTCGTTCAGGACATCGCCGCCACCCAATGCAAACTCTTGAGTTTCCTCATGCCATTCGACTACTTGTCGAAGCCAGTTCATTTTCTGGGTGTAAGGTTCGTCTTCATTCGCCATATCTTTGTATGACCAGTGAGCACATACGCCAAGTTCGGACTCTTCGTGCATCTCATGGGTGCGAATCTGCACCTCCAGGGTCCGGCCATCTGCACCCATTACCGCCGTATGAATGGAGCGGTAGCCATTTTCCTTCGGCACGGTTATATAGTCATCAAACTCGCTCGGAATATGCTGCCATTGGGTGTGAATCACGCCAAGCGCAGCGTAACAATGTGCGATGTCGGGTACCAACACACGAAAGGCTCTGACGTCGTATACCTCATCCAGCCCGATGTTCTTGGCACGCATCTTCCGCCAGATACTGAATATGTTTTTGGCTCTGCCTGAAACTACCGCGTCAATTCCGGCCTTGAGTAGTTTCGCTTCGATCAGCGAAACAATCTCTTGTACTTGTGATTCCCTTTCTGCCCGACGCCCATCCAGCTGTTTAGCGATCTGCATGTAGACATCGGGTTGCAGATATCTCAACGCCAGATCCTCCAACTCCCATTTCAACCGCCATATGCCCAATCTGTTCGCGAGCGGCGCAAAAATCAGGTTCACTTCCTGAGCGATCCTTTTTTTGCGCTCGTGAGAGCTGTTTTTGGCCGCCCGCAACGCGATCACTCGCTCGGCGAGTTTCAGCACAGCCACTCGAGCATCATCAATGAGAGAGACGAGCATTCGGCGTACGTTCTCTACCTGATCACGCGCTTCGCTGGTCTGCATCGGTGTGTTCGACATCTCGAGCAGACTGGTTGTGGCCATTCGCACAACCGCGCCGACGATATGTGCGGTTTCCGAACCGAGTTTCCGAACGATGTCTTTTTCGCTTGCGGCTTGTTCGCGCAAAGGTCGATACACCAGAGCCGCCAAGACAGAAGCAGTATCCATCTTCAACTCTGCAACCAACTGAGCCAGAGCCACGCCATTGTCAAGATAAGTCACCCCACCAGGCAACCCATGGACAAAACGACAAGCCTGGCAAATTTCATCCGCATCGAGTTCCTCATGCGCGACACATAACTCACGCACCCACTCATCGATATCTACGTTACCTGTGTCTTCTCTTGGTACCTCGTCGTAGGCTTTTACCACCCAACTACCCTCGTCGCTCAAACAAAGCCAGGGTTTCAACGTGTGCGGTGTGTGGAAACATATCAAAAATCCCTACCTTCGAGAGCTTCAACCCAAATCGTTCAAACATTGCGGCATCACGCGCAAAAGTCACAGGATTACACGACACATAGACCACTTTCTGCAGTTTCTTGAATGCATCCGTCGACAACCATCGGATAAGGTTTTCACCTGCACCGGAACGCGGTGGGTCAAGAATCAGAAATTGCGCTTCCTCCAGTTCACTACAGGACGAATCGTACAAATCAGTCTGTTCGAATTTCACCGCCTGCGATAACCCGTTCAATTCGGCGTTCTCGGTAGCTCTGTGTACCGCACCGGCGGCACTCTCATAGCCGGTAACACGCGCACCCAACCTCGCAGCCGCTAAAGAAAAGTTACCAATACCACAAAATAGATCGATCACCCGTTCACCTGGCTGGAGATCCAGGTGGCTGAGTGCGCTACGAACCAGCATGCGATTGATAACCGGATTGACCTGGATGAAGTCCGCGGGAAGAAACTGGTAACACAGTCCAAAGTCCATGTTCAAGTAGTGGAGGTATCTGGGGGCGTTGGTCGGAGCAAGCAACCATATAGTGTCGTAACCTTTCGGTTGCAGGTAGATTCGAACCGCACTCTCCAGGGCAAAATTCGTGAGCAACGACAGATCTTCTTTCTGCATTGGTTCGAGGTGACGAACGATGATCGCCTGCTCATGATCTCCCCCGGCCAGCTCGATCTGCGGTATCTTGTGACGAACGCTCAGCCGCCCGATAACTTCTTTCAAGGGTGCCAGCAGGTTCGCCAGGGGGAGGGTAAGTGTTTTGCAGTCGTCCATTCGCGCTACCCGACTGCTGAAGGTCTCGCGAAAACCCACCAGCGTCGAACCACCGACAATGCGCACGCCCAGCCGAGCTTTAGCGCGGTAGTGCAGCCTAGGTCCGTAAACGGGTGCGCTCACGGAGGCAGGCGTAACCTGGGCATCCGCAAGCGCACGAAGAAGCGTTTGCTCCTTCAGCTTCAACTGTGCCTGATAATCCAGATGATGGAGAACACAACCACCGCATCGTGGAAAGACATCGCAGGCCGAATTACGGCGATCGGACGATGGCTCAACAATCGAGGAGGCTTCGGTATACAAGATGCCGCGACGTTTCTTCAGCACCTTGGTCGTTACTGATTCACCAGGCAAACCATTCTTCACTCGCACCGTTCGTCCTTCGAAGCGGCCAGTGCCGAGACCATCGTCCCCAAGTTCCGTGACAGACACTTGGATTTCCCGGGGAGCCTTGATCGAGGCCAGGGTCGCTGCGCCACCTGTTGGCTGCGCTGTGAGCAAAGTCTGGCTCATCGGCGCACACCGCCACCCACTCGATTTTTTTTAAGCAGACGACGGCTCATCAGTGGCTTTGGCCCCAGGTGCGGAGCCAGACACTCACGGAATATCCGTTTGCCCGCCTTTCTGGACGACTTATTCGAGAAATTCCCCTCGGCAATGTCCAACAGTGCCGAACCCGGATAGGCTTTCTGCTCGGAGTTCTCCGAGTAGATAAAACCCTGCTCAGGTTCCAACCGGTAGTGACAGGATTTGTCGATCCCAAGCCCGGTCTGAGCGTCGTGAGAAAAGTCTAATCCGTATCCAAGTTCCTCCAGAAGCAATTTCTCAAAGCCTCGTAAAACCTCTTCAAGCTCCGTGGCACCATCATCTAACCTATCGATCGCCCAACAGGCGCCTGCATACAATCGCGGCACACTCTCCCGTTCCTGCACCAGTCGATTGATCAACTCGGCAATATAAAAACCTGCGGCCATCGCATCCCCTTTGAGCCAGGCCTGGGAGGATGTGCTTTCGAAGCGGGTCAAGGTAACGAGCGAACTACGACCTGACCAATCTGTATTGAGTCTCGCTAACGCCTGCAGCGCATGCCCCCGACGCGTTCTGCGTACTCCCTTGGCAACGGCGGCGACTCTCCCGTGATGTAACGTCAACAGCGTGGCAATGAGGCTGCTTTCTCTATAAGGCCTGGTATGGAGCACCAGAGCGGGTTCGTCAGTTACTCTAGTCATAACCCATACGTCGGAGCATGTGGTTGTCGTTGGTCCAGCCTGGTTTCACTTTGACCCACAAGCGCAGCATGACTTTGCGTTCCAGCAACGATTCGATATCCAACCGCGCTTCCTTGCCGATAGACTTGAGTTTCTCACCCTTGCTCCCGATGATTATCCGTTTCTGTCCTGAACGTTCCACAATGATATTGGCGGCAATGTCGACAATGTTGGGCTCCTCCCTGAACGCTTCGATTTCCACCGCAACCCGATGAGGGACTTCTTCCCCCAAACGGCGCATGAGTTTCTCCCGAACGATCTCCGCTACCAGAAACCGCTCCGACTGGTCCGTTACTTGATCTGCCGGGAACAGATGAGGATTCAAAGGCAATGATTTGAAAACAAGTTCACGCACGGTATCAAGCCCCGTCCCGTGCAAAGCCGATATCGGAATCATTTCTTCGAAACACTGGAACCCGTCAAGGCGATCCAACGCGGGCAGGAGTACGGTTTTATTCTGAAGTAGATCGATCTTGTTGATCAGCACGAGCTTCGGTACTTGTGCCTTTCGTACGTGCTTCAACACAAGATCGTCTTCTTCGGTCCATTTATCCTGCTCAACGAGCATCACAACGAGATCGACATCCTGGAGAACTGACGTTGCGGATCGGACCATATTGCGATTCATCTGCCGGCGGGCATGATGGTGAATACCCGGCGTATCAACGTAGATAGCCTGCAACGGGCCCCGGGTATCAACCCCAAGCAGTACATGACGGGTGGTTTGCGGACGCCTCGAGGTAATGCTCACCTTCTGCCCAAGCAAATGATTGAGCAACGTCGACTTGCCCACATTGGGCCGACCCACCAACCCGATATATCCACAACGAGTCGGTTCTTCAGCCATTTTGCGGTACTTTCATCAACATCTCATGGGCCGCCAGTTTCTCGGCGGCACGGCGGCTACTCCCCTCGGCGGTAACTTCCAGCTGTAGTGGAATAACCCGACAACTCACTTTGAATACTTTTTCATGTTCAAATCCACCCGTCGCGATCACTGTGTATTGCGGTAAAGGAAGAGCCCTGGCCTGCAGGTATTCCTGCAGCAGAGTTTTGGGATCTTTGATCTGTTGGGAATCGATGTTTTCGAGTCGAGTACCCAATAACCTGGTCACCATCGCTGTCGAGGCAGCAACCCCGGCATCGATGTGCACCGCGCCGATAATCGCTTCGAGCGCATCTGCCAGTATTGAGCTTCGTCTATGACCGCCACTTTTCTGTTCACCCACTCCGAGTCGCAGGTAATCGCCCAGATCCAATCCTTTGGCAATATCTGCAAGGGTTTCGCCTTTCACGAGGCTCGAACGCATCAGGGTCAACGTGTCTTCTGCCGCTTCGGACCGCTGGCAGAACAGCAGGTCGGCCACTACGTAACCCAAAACGGCGTCCCCAAGAAATTCGAAGCGTTCGTTGTTCTCTTTTCCGCGGCTCTTGTGTGTTAGCGCTTGAACTAGCAGGTCTTTATTACGGAAACGATGTCCCAGCCGATCTTCGAGCGTAGTCAATCGATCGAAATTATTGATAGCTGTAGCTCTCTTTAAACGTCAATACAACATCGATATTGAACATTATGTGTTCGCGTTTTTCGTATTCGATAGTGATCTGGGTAGTTTTCTTGGTACGGTCAAAGGTCACGATATCCCGTACTGTCATGTCGCGAATGTTGTTTATCCGGAAACGTTTCTGCATCAGCTCTCGCACGGACCTTTTGTCCATCTCGTGTACTTCGCCCTCCGGCAATCCATCCATGACCGCCTGCAGGGTCCTGAAATCAATATAGTGTGGCCCGAGCCGCAACGTCAGGGTAATGATGGATACCACAGCTATGGCACCCGCCAGCCAGGCGGCGGTGCCAGCACCACGTTGTCGGGACCGCCGTCCCGTCTGTCTGTTCCGAATTCGCATGCTAACCTCCTTCGGCGCGTTTATTCGATCCACATGTTTCGGTTAAAAGTAGGCCAGTGCCAACCTGGATCTTTCTGCACCCAGATCGCAACCGCTTTCCCGACAATGTTCTCTTCCGGCACGAATCCCCATCTGCGACTATCGTCACTCTTACCGCGATTGTCCCCCATCATGAAGTAGTTTCCTTGCGGAACTTCCCATTCTCTAGACGGAGACTGATCTGAGGTGGTCAAGCGATAGGTCGAATGAGGTCGTCCATCCAGCACTTCAGTATATTCGCGCACTGTAACGGAACCACGGGCAAATGGTACGGTTTCACGAAACTGTCGAACGAATTCGTACTGCACTCGCTTGCCATTGATAAACAACGCCTTGTTCTCATAGCGAATATGATCGCCCGGCAGTCCAATGACCCGCTTGATGAAATAGCGTGAGTCGTGAGGGGGGATAAACACCATCACATCCCCTCGCTCCGGATACCCGACATCGATCAGCTTCGTGCCGACAACCGGCAGTCGAATGCCGTAAGCATATTTGTTAACAAGGATGAAATCACCCACCTGCAGAGTCGGCACCATGGACTCCGAAGGGATCTGATAAGGTTCCGCAAGGAAGCTGCGCAACGCCAGAACCAACAAGAGAACGGGGAAAAAAGACCGTGCATACTCGACCAGCATCGGCTCCATCGTTGCGGAATCCAGCTTTGCAGAGCCACGGGTTTTTCCAGCTGTTTCCGCTACCCCAACGGCTTCCATGCGGCGTGGTTTGAGTACCACGACGTCGAAGAGCCAGATGGCACCCGAGATCAATACAGCCCAACTGAGTACCAGTGGAAAGTCAATATCCAACACTTAGCGCTCCACTCTCAAGGCCGCCAAAAACGCCTCTTGAGGAATCTCTACCTTACCCAGCCGTTTCATTCGTTTCTTACCTGCCTTCTGCTTTTCGAGCAGCTTCTTCTTACGTGTTATATCGCCACCGTAACATTTCGCCGTAACGTTTTTTCGTAACGCTTTCACAGTTTGCCGGGTAATCACCTGCCCGCCAATCGCGGCTTGAATCGCGACGTCAAAGAGTTGTCGAGGGATCAGTTCTTTCATTTTCTTTACTAGCAGGTAACCACGGTTGCGGGCTTGATCGCGGTGGACAATCATCGCCAACGCATCCACCCGATCACCGTTGATCAAGATATCGAGTTTGACCAGATCGGCGGTTTCGAACCTGATAAATCCATAATCGAGTGATGCAAAACCTCGGCTCACCGATTTCAACCGATCAAAAAAATCCATGACAACCTCGTTCAGGGGAATTTCCCAGATCATGGACACCTGCCCGGAGGTAAACTGCATGTCGCGCTGCCTGCCTCTTCTTTCGACACAAAGACTGATCACATTACCAACATATTCCTGCGGAACGAGAATGTTGACCTCCGCTATTGGCTCACGCATCTCAGTGTAGTTAGCCGGCAGCGCGGACGGGTTGTCTACTTGAACAACTTCTCCATCGGTTGTCTTTATTTCATAGATGACCGTGGGTGCCGAAGTGATGAGTTCGAGATCGTATTCTCGTTCTAATCGCTCCTGAATAATTTCCATGTGCAGCAATCCAAGAAACCCACAGCGGAAGCCGAAGCCGAGAGCATCCGAGGTCTCGGGTTCGTAGAATAACGAAGCATCATTCAACGTCAGCTTCTGCAACGCTTCGCGAAATGATTCGAAATCTTCTGAATTTACTGGAAACAATCCGGCAAACACCTGCGGTTTCACCCGCGCAAACCCAGGTAACTGTGCTACATCCTGATGTTTTGCATCCACGATAGTGTCGCCTACCGGTGCCCCGCGAATGTCTTTGATTCCCGCAACGACATATCCCACCTCCCCGGCCGTCAGCTTGTCGCGCTTCGTTCGCTTCGGCGTGAAGCACCCCACTTCGTCGGCAATGTGAATCTTGCCAACCGATTTCACAACCACCCGGTCTCCCTTGGCAATTTCTCCATGTACAACCCGCACCAAAGATACGATACCGAGGTAGTTGTCGAACCAGGAATCGATTATCAGAGCCTGCAGAGGTCGGTTTGCGTCCCCTTCGGGACCGGGAATATCACGTATGAGTCGTTCCAGGAGTTCTTCCACACCCTCCCCGGTCTTGGCACTGATGCACATTACGTTTTCGGTGGATAACCCGATGATGTCTTCAATCTCTTTCGCCACCCTAACGGGCTCCGCCTGAGGCAAGTCGATCTTGTTGATTACCGGCAACACTTCAAGACCCTGGTCGATCGCGGTATAACAATTAGCGACGGACTGCGCTTCGACGCCTTGTGCCGCATCCACAACAAGCAGCGCCCCTTCACAGGCGGCGAGTGAACGGGATACTTCGTAGCTGAAGTCGACGTGCCCGGGAGTGTCAATGAAGTTCAATTGGTAACTTCGACCATCGTTGGCACGGTAGTTGAGCGTTACGCTTTGAGCCTTGATCGTAATGCCTCGTTCGCGTTCGAGTTCCATGGAATCAAGTACCTGATCTTCCATTTCGCGTTCGCTCAAGCCTCCACAGAGCTGAATCAGACGATCTGCGAGCGTGGACTTACCGTGATCGATATGGGCGATGATTGAAAAGTTGCGTATGTGATCGATGAGGGGCAATGCGATTCCAAAAAGTACCCGATTCCAGGGCGCGCGGACTATACCATAGCAGTGGGGGGCGGCTTGGGGGTTCGCGGAACTCCCAAGCGGACCGTTATTCGGGAACTCTCAATGCCAGGAAGGTTGGCGTTGAGCCACGGATGATTAAGACGGGGGTGGCCCCGCTGGGCAGGGCTTCCGAGATTTCCTGGAAAGTTGCGAGATCGGTGACTGCTTTGTGGTTCAGTCGGGTGATTATGTCGCCGCGACGAAAACCAGCTTCGGCAGCGGCGCCTGTGGCTTCCACGACTCTTACCCCACCGGAAATGTTCAGACGCTGCTGAGCCTCTTCCGTGAGCGCTTCGACATTGAGGCCTATGCGGGACGGAACATCCTCACGGGTCTCGATAGAGGCCACTCGCGAGCCTTCGCGCGCGGGTGCTTCGCCAATCTTGAGGGTCAAGGTGATTTCTTCGCCACCTCGTAGAATTAGCAACTCGGCCTCGCTACCGGCACGGGCTCGACCGACGTAATGGGGCAACTCGCTGGAAAAGTCGATTGCCTGACCGTTGAATCCGATGATGATGTCTTCGACCTCGATACCACCCAATTCAGCAGGGCTTTTATCCATGACCTGGGTTATGAGCGCACCCTGGGGTCGATCCAGGCCAAAACTCTCAGCTAAATCGCGACTGACCGATTCGATACCCACTCCGAGCCAGCCACGCGAAACCCGTCCGCTGCTCTTGAGCTGATCTACCACTTCCATGGCGATGTCGATGGGGATTGCGAAGGAAACCCCCATGAAACCGCCTGAATTGCTGTAGATCTGCGAGTTGATGCCGACCACCTCACCATCCAGATTGAACAATGGTCCGCCGGAATTACCCGGGTTGATGGCAACATCCGTTTGAATGTACGGCACGTAGTTGTCTCGATATCTGTTAGGCAGACTTCTCCCCTTTGCGCTCACGATGCCCGCCGTAACCGAATAGTCGAAACCGAACGGTGAACCAATCGCCAGAACCCATTCACCCACTTTCAAGTCTTTCGAGCGGCCAAGGTCAACGGTGGGTAAGTCATGGGCATCTACCTTCAACAGCGCAAGATCCGAACGCGGGTCGGCACCGATCAGCTTGGCGGTCATCTCCCTGCGGTCGTTGAAACGCACCACTATTTCGTCAGCGCCCTCGACGACGTGATTATTCGTAAGCAGATAGCCATCGCTGCTGATGATGAAACCTGAACCCAGTGACGGCCGGAACGAAGGCCCTCGCTCACCACCTGGCGAGCGTCTTTCGCCGGGCGGAAAATACCGGCGGATAAACTCGTCCATATCATCGTTTCGCGGCCGCGAAGTGCGGGTCTCTCGGTATTTTACCGTGCTGATATTGACGACCGCCGGCGCATTGTCTATGACCAGTTTAGTGAAATCCGGAAGCTCCACCGCCCAGACAAGGCAAGGGATTAACGTCAACAGAAATCCACTCAACAACCTAATGTTCAACTCATTCATTCCCTTCTCACATCGAATTATCGAGGTTATTCCCCAAGCCCGTCATCTCGAAGCGCAACCAGGTTTCGAACCGAAACACCTGACGACGTGCCAACACCATGACCAGCCAGAGGCTGAGCAAAAACACCGCGAGGCTCACAACGCTGGTCAACAAATCTCCCAACCGCTCCTCAACAAGCGTCGCGGCGGCCACAAGAGCCAGTAGCGGCATACCGAATACTAGTCCACTCACCATTGCCAGGCCACGACGAGAAACCGCAAGCACAATACTCTCGGCAACGTTTCGACGTTCGTGCGGGCTAGGCTCGCCGCCGCGTTCACGACTGCTGAGCAACGGGGCGTGCCAGATACCGGACTTTTGCCAACCGCAGGTGCATCCCGTACAGCCCGATGTGGTCTGGAGTCGAAACTCGAACCCCTCCTCAACCGGTGTGCATCCGACTATGCGTGCTGAGCGAACAAGTTTGTCCCCTGGAATGTCTCCTGAGAGCATACTCGGCCGATACGCAAATGGTGCCATCTCGTCAGATGCCGCGATAGCGTATCGATTTCGCTATCTTGAGTGCTGTCGGGGTGGGTAGTTCACCAACCAGAGTCACCAGATGATGGGCCCGATTCGGTCCAGCCACCAGATGGGTTACGGCCACCGTTGCACCGGTGCGTGATACCATGCTGGCGGCCCCTGCCTGGGGCATGTCCTCGATGAAAACCGAAAAAGCAGCCAAGCCGTCCGAATACATCATGGTGTGGATAGACTTGGACTCACTGGGCGTTCGGCGAATGTCAGCCGCCGCCATTGTGAACCCTTTCGGCAACCAGGTTAAACGCCATGGCATATCACTCATCGGAATCGGCTTGGCTTCCTTGCTTGCGAGTTCGAAGTGGTCCTGCACGGTTCCGGCTCTGGAGGTCGGTTCGAGGTCAGCGCTGTCCACCTCATCACCAAAAAGGATCTGGGTGAACTGAAAGATCTCCAGACGCCCTCCCTCGAGATCGATGAGTTCGGATCTGAGCAGCAGTCGGGTGCTCTTGTCCAGCCACAGGCGATACCCATAACGATCATGGTCTCGCGGCGATACCGACAGGCGCACCGCCGGGCGATCTGCCACCCGACCTTCACCGTAAAACGCCAAACCATAATATTCTGAAATCTGGTCATAGCGCCGCACGAATGCGCGCGCAAACGGCCCCGATGGAATACTGTCGGTAAGATCCAACAACTCATCACCCGGCATCAGGATGCAGGAAACCTTTTCGCCGGTGCGGATAATCTCTCTCAGCGCACCGTTGAGATGCACGAGTCGTTCGCGCTGCTCGCCGTCCACCACCATGTGAACGATGCGCAAACTGGCCAGATCATTGCCACTGAAGTAGCTGAATGTGCCGTCGTAGCTGAGATCCGTGAAAGCGCGGTTCATGTCCGACAGCCATGTTCGCGGATCACCCTTGTCAGCGGCTACAGCGCCGAAGGATGCAAGCAGGAGTATGAGGGCGAGTCCGAGTCGCTTCATTGACGTCCGTATGTAACCATCTTCAGGAACGGAGTGAAGCCCTGCCGATACATTCCTCTGAGCTGGGCATGGTGAATCATGCGCGCGTACTGGCGCCGGATATCCTCAGCGGTGCCCTCTGCCTGGAGTGCCAACGCGACCACAGACCCATCCACCAATGGCGCATCGAGCACGACGATATCCTGAACTGGCTCAATCACCGGGGTATTGAAGTTGTTGAATCCCAGCACAACCGCAACCGCCACGGTCGCCGCAACCGCAATGCCCGTCCACCGTCCAAGTTGCCGATTCGGGCGTTTTTGCGGGCCATCGTCCACATCGAGTCTAGGTGCCTCGGAAACGTTATCCACCTTTGAAAAGTCGAGTTCATCCCACGCCCGCTGGCGGAGCTTCGCCCGCTTATCGATCCGTTCGCCGCGCAGCCGCGACCCGATCAAGTGATAGCGCTCCCACGTGGCGCGCAGCTCCTCGTTTTTACCGATCTCATCGAGAACACGGCGCAACTCGAACTCATCGGCTTCACCGTCGATTATGGCGGAGAGCGATTCTTTCAGTTTTTCCGACATCGTTTCAAACCCTGTACTTTTCGATTCTTGTTCTTTTTAGTCATAACGTTCTATTGGTTACCTATTTGGCTCATTGGTTCCGCTGTTATACGATTTTTGCCAACTGTTAGGCGCTTTTCGAAAAATTCCTCATTTCCGATTCAACACCGGCTCGATGTGCTTGTCGATGAATTCCCGTGCCCGGAAAATCCTGGATCTCACCGTTCCTACCGGACAATCCATGATCTCGGCGATCTGTTCGTAACTCAGTCCATCAAACTCCCGCAACGTCACCGCACTCCTCAAATCTTCCGGCAACTTCGCAATCGCTTCGTCAATGACGAGCGACAACTGATCCCTGGCAAGCGCCGCCTCCGGATTTTCCGATTCCCTGAGCACTTCGTTGCCGTCCATGAATTCCGCATCCTCTATTTCCACGTCCACGCCCGGAGGTCGCCTGCCCCGCGCTACCACATGATTCTTAGCCGTGTTGATCGCAATTCGATAAAGCCAGGTATAGAACGCGCTGTCACCGCGAAACCTTCCCAGCGCACGAAAAGCTTTGATGAATGCCTCCTGGGTGACGTCTTCAATATCCTGTGCGTTGCGCAGGTAGCGTCCCACGAGGTTGATGATCTTGTGTTGATAACGACTGAAGAGAAGGTCGAAAGCCCGCCGTTCCCCGTTTTGAACCCTGCGAACCAGTTCTTTGTCAGTATCCTTTGCCAAACGTTCTGCGGCGTCCGAATTAGATGGCCGGTTATTCTGCCGGTAACCACCGGTTTATACTAGGGAACTTCTGAGGGCTCAAAGGTGATACTTCGCTCGCGTGACACAACGATTCTCCACAGACGTATTGATCATAGGCGGAGGTGCGGCGGGTCTCGCGGCGGCTTTGCACCTGGCACCACACGCGCGGGTGACGGTGCTGTCCAAAGGAGGTGTGGAAAGCGCATCAACCCATTGGGCACAGGGCGGCGTAGCGGCTGTTTCCGACCCCGATGACAGCCTGGACGCCCACATCGCTGACACGCTCACCGCGGGAGCAGGTCTTTGCGATGCTGAAATCGTCGCCAGCACCATCAACTCAGCTGGTGCCGTCATCAACCAACTCAACTCCTGGGGAGTCGAGTTCGACCGCGAGGACAATGAATATCATCTCACCCGTGAGGGCGGACATTCATTTCGTCGCGTGTTCCATGTGGCCGATGCGACCGGCAAAGCAATCAGCGAGACTCTCACCCAGCGTGCTCTCGACGATCCACGAATCGAGCTGCTCACCGACCGAGTAGCGATCGATCTCATCAACTCGAGCAAGCTCGCTAGACACCCGAATCGGTGCGCGGGTGCTTACGTGTTGAATCGCAGCACGGGGCGTGTGGAAGTGTTTCAAGCGAGATTCGTGATCCTCGCAACGGGTGGCGCGAGCAAGGTTTACCTCTATACCAGCAACCCCGATGGCTCAACCGGCGATGGCATCGCCATGGCGTGGCGTGCCGGTTGTCGCATCGCCAACATGGAATTCAATCAGTTTCATCCGACCTGTCTATATCATCCTCATGCGAAATCGTATCTCATCTCAGAAGCCGTACGAGGCGAAGGCGGGGTGCTGCGACTCGCCGACGGAACCCGATTCATGGAACGATTCGACCAGCGCGGCGAGCTTGCGCCGCGAGACATAGTCGCCCGGGCGATCGACCACGAGATGAAACGCCTCGGTGCAGACTGCGTTTACCTGGACATCAGCCATCGGCCCAGAACGTTCATCGAGTCACATTTCCCGACCATCGCCGAACATTGCAGCCGGTTTGGCATCGACATGGTGAATGAACCCATCCCGGTTGTACCGGCCGCCCACTACACTTGCGGCGGCGTACTCGTGGACGGTCACGGGTGCAGCGATATCCCCGGCCTGTACGCCATCGGCGAAGTCAGTTGTACGGGATTACACGGCGCCAATCGTCTCGCCAGCAACTCTTTGCTCGAATGCCTCGTTTTTGCTCAGAAAGCAGCCAGTCATATACAGCGAAGCCTCGCGTCTCCCATGGTGGAAGTCACCGTGCCACACTGGGACGAGAGTCAGGTTACGGATTCGGACGAAGACGTTGTCATCGCGCACAACTGGGATGAGCTGCGCCGGTTCATGTGGGACTACGTCGGCATCGTGCGCACGGACAAACGCCTGCAGCGAGCGCAGAATCGAATCGATCTGTTAAGACAGGAAGTCCACGAATATTACAGCCACTATCGAGTGACTAACGATCTGATCGAACTGAGGAATCTCATTCATGTCGCGGAGCTCATCGTCCGCTCGGCGCTCGCCCGTCGGGAAAGCCGCGGACTGCACTACAACCTCGATCACCCCGATACCCTTGAGCAAAGCCAAGATACGATCCTCTTTCCCGGTTCGCTGGATCGCCTGGACCTCCTCCGCCCGGTGGGGTGAGCTGCGGCTCCTGATCCTAATATCAGCATATTGCTGGTTTGGTTCTCGACATCACTCCGGAGCACCCGCATAGAGGCTGGGATACGCTTATTCACGCTACGCTCAGTCCCTCCCCGATACCCTCATTTCACCAACTTGCCCCTGCTATCGCAGGGTCAATTCGCTTCTTTCGGCTTCGCTCACAAGCGCGAATAAGCGTATCCCAGCCTCTATGCTACTGACATCCAGATTCGTGGGTTTAGCGCGATGTCATGACTTCGTGTTTCGATTGAATTGTATGTAATTCTGGGAAAGAGCCGCATCTCATTGTTTTTTCTGTGTTTATTACTACTTTCAAATGTTCAGTAAAGCTCTGAAAAATGAGGGGATGCCCGGTAGGAGATTTGATTTTGGCGCGGAACGGGCTACTTGGGCTCTGCGGAACTATCTCGGCGTAT
>SMVA01203981.1_pt1 | contig 22960 bp, 23 predicted proteins | sample 2456451 | NCBI WGS metagenome assembly SMVA01 (sample SAMN11095933, study PRJNA526329) | marine sediment metagenome | biome: Marine sediment; feature: Surficial sediment; material: Deep marine sediment; isolation source: Hadal surficial sediment | place: Pacific Ocean | collected 2014-05 | depth... | reverse complement strand
CTTCACGCCTGAAGGAACCCAGCGCCTGGTGGTTTTTTCTCAGCATCAGCTGTGACTCATCGTCTCCCCTGAATTCCGGGTCATCCTGTAATGCTGTCACTTCTTCAACCCAACCTTCATCCCTGTGCCGGACATAGGGTTTAAAGGCATCGAGGTACCTGGATTCCATAAATTCGGTGATCTTTTCGGGCAGCTCCATGACATGGGAATCTGCATCGTGGATGGTCCGGTTTTCTACATAAGGCATGGTCTAATACTCAATGATTTGCTGGCACACAAAGATATTGCGCCAATATTCGGTAATGGGCAAATACGCAATATTCTCAAACTATCTAAATCGTATGTTGTAGGCTGATCCTATCTCCAGGGAGTGATGCAAATGAAACGCAAGATTTTGATTACGCTCGGTAGGGCCGTTCTCTTTATCCTTCACACATTTGATTGGTTATTCACCGGTAGTGTTTCCGGTCGGACAAGGGATGAACAGACCCAGGATCCATATATTGGCTTTAAGCTTTTGCGATCTCGCGGCGGTGTGCTGCGCTCCTATGTAAATCGCGGCTGGATGGCGGTTGGTTTTGAAGAAGCCCAGGCGATATTCCTCGATTCCGAACGGTTTGGCAGTGATATACGAAAGAATAAATTTCTTTCCCGCGTGATTCGCGCGGCCTCCGGTGACCGTAAAGTTTCACTGCTGGATGATCCAACCATGCTGAGTCTGGACCCGCCAGACCATACGAGATTGCGTAAGTTGGTGAACCAGGGATTCCTGCATAAAGATATCATGGCGCTGGAACCCAGGATTGGGGCAATTGTAGATGAGTGCCTGGACCGCTATGACCCATCGACAGGTCAATTCGATATCATCACACAGCTGGCAAAGCCACTGCCTGCGATTGTCATAGCAGAGCTGCTTGGATTACCCAAAAAGGATATGGCGGTTTTTCAATCACTGTCAGAAGAATTGCTTCATCTAACCGCTATCGGTGACGATGAGCTTATGGAGAGGGGCACGCTCGCCAACGAAAAGCTGGTTGAATACCTGGAGGAGGTGATAGAACAGAAACGACAATCTCCTGGCCAGGATCTGATTGGTCGTCTTATCGCTGCTGAAGAGGAGGGTGATCGACTAACCAGTGAAGAAATGTACTCAACTTGTGTTTTGCTGCTGGTAGCCGGACACGAAACGACCACTCGACTCATCGGTACCGGCATCTACACCTTGCTTAAACATCGTGATCAGTTTGAGATGCTAAAACGTGATCCCGGTCTGGTGGCCAACGCGATAGAGGAGATGCTGCGCTATGAACCACCAGTGCAATTGATGCCACGTTTCGCCAAGGAGGATACGGTGTTCTATGGCAAGAAAATCAAAAAGAACCAGATGATTGTACCTGTCATTGCCAGTGCCAATCGTGATCCTGCAGCGAATGATAACCCCGATGACTTTGACATCACGAGAAAGGACATTCGCCATGTCTCCTTCGGTTACGGAATTCATCTCTGCCTCGGATTGAACCTGGCCCGGCTAGAAGCCAGAGTCGCCTTCAACAAGTTGTTGGCGAGATTCCCGGACATGACTCTTGCAAGCGACGAGGTAAATTGGCTGGGTGGCAGTGCACTGGTTCGCGGTATGGATCAGCTGCTGATTAATACTAATGATAGTCAGGCTCAATCCGCTGCGTGAATTCGGGTCAAATGCCTTCTTTCGCGGAAGATTGGATCGAAGTTACCAGGAAGCAAAAATGCAACAACCCGACACAAAATGATGCCGAGAGGCCAACAAGATAGATAGCCGATAGCCATTCCGATTGAATGCCTACGCCATAGGATAAGTAGAGAACGGATATCGTCATTGTCGTAAAGACAATACGCCTGATAGCGGTCGGTACTTCATCATCAGTGAGGGTACTAACTCGCCTGGCTGCCCAGATCATCGTGCAGACCTGCGTTATGCCAAGTAATATTGCCGCCACAGCCCAGAGTACAGTTTCTGAAAGACCATGGGCAGCCAGTATTATTGGCAGAAGCGAAAAAACGACGGCGGTCACTCCGTTAAACAGAAGCGCGCGAATACGAAAAGAAAGTGTAGCAACGCTCAGACGGGAGCGGCCAAGTGCACTGACAACACCGGCAAAACCAACCAACGCAATAGACATCTCGGCAATGAGTTCAAGCGGATAATCAGTCACGGGCTACACCTGGATGATGGTGGAGATAACATTGTCCACATATTCCGAGTTTAGGCCATCCTGGTAAACAGATTGCTCTGCAATCCTGCATGGTAATCCAGCCTGTTCCTCGGTAGTTGAAACCAATCAGGTTAGACTAGACGCTGACAAAAATGAAATGGTGGTGATGTGGCGACCTTTAGCTCGGCTGGACTAAATATTCACTATGACATTGATGGTGAGGGCGTGCCCATTGTCCTGATCCATGGTTTCGCATCCAATGCTCAAGGCAACTGGCGGGCGCCAGGTTGGATCGATTACCTGAATGAGTGTGGCAGGCAGGTTATTAGCCTGGACTGCAGAGGTCACGGCAGGAGCGCCAAGTCGTATGAGTCATCAGCATACGCGGGTATCTTGCCCATTTTTCCGTACCCGGGAATGTTATATCAATAACACCTCTGTGGCTCCTTGATCACTGTTTCACTTCGATTGGCAGCCTGGCGTCTGGTCGGTAAGTAGACGAACTACTACTCATCTGCTTTATTTAATGTCTTACATGCCTGCCCAATCAGTCTTGCGGCAGAATCAGTTTGAGCTTTTGCGATGTTCTTCAATATGCAGTTTGCTGTGCCAGAATTCATTGGATCATGCATGCCATGCTTCATATGTGCACCATATGGCATTGAACCGCCCTGGTGTTCCTTCATTCTAATTATTGTGTGATGCTGCCCCATCGCGGCATCTGATTTGGTGATATTAACGTTGCCATCGTCGTCAATGGTGACAAAAACGTTAACATTGTTCTCATCTCCGATTTCTTCTTCAACCTGCTTCATGATTTCCGCGATGTCAGCCAGTTCTCCATCGGTGCTGATGACAATATGTTTCATTTTATGTTGGTCAGCGAAGACAGGAACTGACAAGGCAAGTGAAACGATGGCCAGGAATTTGTACAGGTATTTGTAAAAATTGGTCACTGACGGGTCCTTTTATTAGTGGTTGTCTGGATTAGTCGTGGGGAATCGACATAAAGTTTGACCTTAACTATCGATTTTAGTCCAGATCTTCAAGTTTTTTAGGCCAGTCTTTCTTCAATAACCGCGAAAGTGCCCTGTCAGCCAGCAAGTTCCCCTGGTTCTGGCACTGGGCACAATAGTTACATTCGTTGCTTGCATACCTGATTCTCTGTACTGGATTGCCGCAGTCCGGGCAGGGTTGTTTGAATTTACCATGGACGGCCATCTCATCGTGGAAGGCGGTGACTTTGGTCGGAAATGAATCTCCGGACTTTTCAGCTAACAGGCGGGTCCACTTGCTGAGAACGAATTGGCAGGAATTATACAGCCTTCTCCATTCATCATCGTTCAGGAATCTGCTCTGTTTCATTGGGCTCAATCTCGCATGGTGCAATATTTCATCGGAATATGCGTTGCCGATCCCGGCAATGAAACGTTGATCAGTGAGTGAACGTTTAAGCGTGTGATTTTCGATGCCTAAGGCATCTTTAAATTCCAGCGGTGAAATCCTAAATATTTCAAGGCCGCCACGGTTGAACGCATCTAGTTCATCAATGCCAGACACCAGGTGTACAGAGGCGCGATGCTTTTGACCTGCTTCAGTTAATATCAGCGTCCCCGAAGAGAAGTCGAATGCGATGAGGCCAATCCTGGCTGGTATTTTTGCGCCTGACTTATACCATCTGAATCGACCTGCAATCATGAGGTGAATGACGATATAAAGATGATCTTCAAGTGCAAAGACAATCTGCTTGCCTATTCGATTGACGGCAATCACCCTGTGATTCACCAGCTCTTCAATGGAAGGAGTCACTGATCGCAGGATGAATGGGCTGGAGAGTCGTATTGCATCAAGATTTTCGCCTCCGACCCGACTCTTGAGGGCGGTGAGATAAACGCTGAGATCAGGGAGTTCCGGCATAATTCAGGATCCGCATGTCGACGGGAGCCAACAGTTTGCACAATAGATGCAAATCCGGGTCACTTGCAAGCACCAGGAACTGGCCTAAACAGGCAAAATGACTGGGCCAGGGCCCAGAAATCGGCCAGAATTAGCAAAGAATGGGAATTGGCTCTTGAAAACCAATAGTTAGTCCCAAATTAAGGAACATTGTGTGGTAATTGTGTTCTAACTCTTTGTAAGCAAAAGAGTTTGTAAATGGAGATTGAAATGACGGCACTCATGGTTTCAGAGCATCAGGCAGGGCAACTTCCGGTATTAAGTACCGGTAGTTTGCAGGCGTATCTGGATTCTTTGCAGAAGATACCTGTGCTTAGCCGCGAGGAAGAAATCGATTTGTTTCTTCGCTTTCAGGAGCATGACGATCTTGAGGCCGCGAGGAAGATTGTATTGTCCCATCTTCGGTATGTTGTCTACATCGCACGTGGATATATGGGCTATGGGCTGCCTTTGGAAGACATCATCCAACAGGGTAATGTGGGTTTGATGAAATCGGTCAAGCGTTTCGACCTGAGTCGCGAAGTCCGGCTGGTTTCCTTTTCTGTACATTGGATCAAGGCAGAGATTCATGAATTCATTCTGAAAAACTGGAAGATCGTGAAAGTCGCCACAACCAAAGCCCAGCGTAAATTGTTCTTTAACCTCCGTAAGTCGAAAAAACGCCTTGGCTGGTTCAACCATGCTGAAGTGGAACAGGTTGCTAAAGACCTTGGCGTGAAGCCGAAAGAAGTCATGGAAATGGAAGCTCGACTGACGAACTATGATGAGAGTTTTGAGCCAGTTGGTGTAGATGATGAAGAATTCAGCTACTCTCCCTCCAGTTACCTGACGGCCGGTGAAGTTGAAGGTCCGCAAAGCCTGGCAGAGACAAGTGAAGTTGAAGCCATTCAGCATGAAGGTTTGATGAAAGCGCTAGAGACGCTCGATGATCGTTCACAGGACATCGTAAAGAGCCGCTGGTTGACGGAAGATAAGGCCAGCTTAAAGGAATTGTCTCTTAAATATGGTGTGTCTCTTGAGCGAATTCGTCAGGTCGAAGCAGCCGCCTTTCAGAAGATGCAGCCCTTTCTGCTGGCAGCCTAGGAGATATTAGGCGAAGACTAAAACCAAAAAGAGAGCAAGCTGTGTAAGCAGGTTAGTTTTGTCAGCTTGAAAATGTAAAAAAAGGAGATGAAGGCGTTGCGCCTCCATCTCCTTTTTTTGTTATTGTTGAGGTGAATTACTTTTTGGAGTGAAAACATGTCAGAGGAAATGATCACCACAGACCAGTCAGTTTTTGATGGCCCACAAATCGTAGCGGATCTTATTCGGCTTCTTCGGCTCAGAACGACACCCATTGGTATGAAATTGTTCGAAACGAAAGAAGAAATGGAAGCGATACCCAGAATCCGCCGACCGAAAGACATTCATACGACAGATCAGATCGTCGGGCAGGCCAGCCGCAACGCATGGACGGTAGGCATCACCATGGATGATCTTGTTGGTGCCCAGTGTGGAACTGTTATCGGTCTCCATCCCCGGGATGAAAGTTGGTTATCCGGGGACAGAATGACTGGTGTCTGGTACGGAACTCAGGAAGATGCTTCAGCGCACCAGAATGCCATGGATGTGGTGGAGTTCGGCAAGTATGAGGCGATGGCTGTCAGTCCCCTTGCTGCGGGACGCCTCAATCCCCCTGACATATGCCTGATTTATGCGACGCCCGCACAGATGATTTTGCTGATTAATGGCTTGCAGTGGACGGGATACAAAAAACTGGAATGGAGCTGCGTCGGTGAATCTTCATGCGCGGATTCCTGGGGCAGGGCACTTAAAACGGGTGAACCGAGTCTTTCTATTCCGTGTTTTGCGGAGCGGCGCTACGGTGGTGTCATGGAGGATGAATTGTTGATGGCGATACCGCCTTCATTTTTACCCAAGACAATTGTCGGACTTGATGCGCTTTCCAGCAATGGGCTGCGGTACCCGATACCTCAGTACGGCGTGAATAATGATGTCCGGGCAGGGATGGGTGTTACTTATTAGGGCAACTGTCATTCTACTTGGGTAGAGGTTGGTAAAAGAGTCCCTCCACGAAGAGTAGATCAACTGGGAAAAATAACGTCGCTTCTCGGGTCATATACTACATGAGAATGTTTTGTGCACTGCTGGTTCTGGCACTGTCGCTGCAGGGTTTTCCCTTACCAGGCTCTGCAGCGACTAAAAATGGTTTTGATCTTAAAGATGCTCTGATACCTGAAAAGGAAATCTTGTCAGGCGGACCTCCACGCGACGGAATTCCAGCTATCAATAATCCCAGGTTTGAATCAGCCACCAGTGCCAGATGGCTCCGTGATGATGATCGCGTGTTGGCACTGGTCATAAACGGGCAGGCAAAGGCCTACCCTATCAAGATACTGGACTGGCATGAGATAGTTAATGACAAGGTCGGAGACCAGCATTTCACTGTCACCTATTGCCCCCTGTGTGGAACGGGGGTTGTGTTCGCAGCCAATATCGCAGGTACTGCTTTGATATTTGGAGTCTCTGGTCTGCTCTATAACAGTGACGTCCTGTTATACGATCGCAATAGTGATTCCCTCTGGTCCCAGCTAATGGGTAAAGCTATTGCCGGAAAGTTAAAAGGTACCGAGTTACCGCAAATACCCGCTACCCACACAAGCTGGAAAAACTGGCGTCAAATGCATCCGGATACCCTTGTGCTGAGTCGCGACACCGGCGTTAAAAGAGATTACAACAGGTCCCCTTATGCAGGGTATGAAAAAACGAGGCGGCTCTATTTCAAGGTTTCAAACAAGGCTCCGAACAATTACCATCCCAAGGAACGGGTGATCGGCGTTGAAGTTGATGGAATGTATAAAGCATATCCGGTTAGCGAACTTTCCAGGAATAGTTTGCACCGATTTGAAGATGTGTTTAACGGAAAGCGGTTAGTCATTAACTGGAATGAAGAAGCTCAGAGCGCAATAGTGACTAACGATGCTGATAAGCTGCTACCCTCCGTATCCAGCTTCTGGTTTGCCTGGTATACGTTTCACCCGGATACGGAAGTTTTCACGGCCGATCAGGAATAGCCTCGCCTGCTTGTTCGGTATTCGGGTTCAGTAATGACCAACCCTGTATTCCCAGATGATGATCCCGTTCGGTAATGTTCATGATAGCCTGGTATTCATTCTCATCAACACTTATATCCAGTGCGATATTGAGGCTTCTGATTCCAGATTGCACGACCTGCAGTGAGTTGACCGTGATCTGCCCCGCTTCTATTGAAAAATCTTCTGCCGTCAGGTGTTCGCTTAATTTACCGACGCCAACTCCATAGTGTGGATAGTTCAATAGCTCTGCGCAGGCGTCGAGCTTGTTGTTATTGAACTGGAGGACAAAGTCCGTAATCAGATTTAAGGCACGATTTTCAAATCCAGAACCATCATGGTCATCGTCAGCATAATCCGAACCAAACCTGGACTGAATACCCCAGTGATCATCGACACATGTGACGATATAGATCACCGGATTAGTATGGATCACTTTGCCTTCTTTGTTATAACGACTCCACTGTCCCGCGACATGAATCTTGTCTGGTGAAGTGTGGATTACTTGCTTATAGTCCCATTCACTATGATCCCAGCCGGTTGCGACAACTTGATCGAAATCAACTCGTGATGCGTATTCATCTGCATCCCCCGCAACCAGGATCTCTCCAAATGGAGAAGGGCGAACGTGCGGGTAGTTCAGCGATTTCGCCCAGAGTTCTGGATCCCGACTGTTCCAGGAATTGATAAAATTATCGACTGCCTTTAATCCGACCTGTTCGAGTGTCATCAAATGATCCTTGTATTGATGGGTAGATAGTCCATCATGAAGTTGTGCGCTGTCAATGCGCTCCCTTGTTGGGTTTCGCAGGGTAGAATACACTTGTCCTGCCAGGCCAGGAAAAAGAGATATTCATGTCCGAGGAACTCGTTTGCTGGAATTGTGGAAATTCCATTGCAGATATTCCATTGCCGATCAGTCGTCATGCGAATTGTGCTTCATGCTTCGAGATGCAGCATAATTGTCGGATGTGCCTATTCTACAACACCGGTTCCATCGATGATTGTGAAGAAGATCGAGCAGACCCGCCTGTGATCAAGGAGGGCGCCAATTTTTGTGAGTACTTCAAACCGGCTCCCGGAAGATTTGAACACGATACATTGAGAAAACAAACTAGTGCCATGTCGAATCTGGATGCGCTGTTTGGAGAAGATGAAAGCGCAGTACATGTTGATTCCGGGAAGGCTGCCGGTGCGGATTCCGATAACAATGAAAGCGCACGGTCCCGACTGGATGACCTGTTTGGCGACTAGCCTACTAGAGTAAACCCATTGCTTCTGGTCCTCTAAACAGCGATAGATTGTCCTGAAACAGGACCCTTGATTCCAATTTTGATTGAGGAGCCAGAACAATTGCTTCACGATCGTCAACGAAGACATAATTATGCAATGGACTAAGCTCCATCAGACAACGCCTTTATCACGATATGCCTGAATCTCGTCGATCGACAGACCGATTGAGCCAAGCACTTCATTGGTGTGTTCCCCTAGCATTGGTGGACCATGGCGAACGCTTGGACCGTCTTCGTTGGTGGTGAATCCAGCTTTTACCAGAGTGACGGTTTCGTTTTCGTTCGAAGGGGAGGGTATTGTTTCGAATACACCACGATGGTCGAATTGCGGGTCCTTGACGACCTCGGGTAACTCCCTGATCTCAGCTACAGGAACACCCGCACCTGCGAGTATTTTCATCCAGTAGGCTGTAGTTTGCTCTTGCAATGCATTGCACATGAATTCGTTCACCAGCGGTGTGTTTTTTACTCTTTGTTCTGGTGAGCTGAATTCAGGTCGGGAAAGAACTTCTCCTTTGCCCAATGCATTGAACAGTTTTTCAACCTGGGGCTGTCGCAGCGCAGTCACCTGAATGTGACCATCCCTGGTGGGGAATACATTGGCCGTCGGCTGGCGAGTTGGTGAGGCGTTTCCCAACAATCCGATTAAGCTTCCCTGGTTAAGATAATTGCTGTATTGGGCTGCCTGCATGACGATGGCTGTATCCATCATCGCGAGATCAATTCGTTGGCCTTTTCCGGTTTTTGCTTTTCGATGCAAAGCCGCAGAAATTGCAAACGCAGTATTTAAGGCAGTAGACATATCGACTGGCATGAATCCTGTTCGCGTTGGGCCGGTTTCTACATGCCCGGTTTGTGACATCATGCCGGAAGATGCCTGGATCGCCCCGTCATAAGCGGCTTCGCCAGCCTTAGGTCCGGTTTGACCGTATCCTGTGACGGAACAGTATATAAGGTCAGGTTTAATGACACTAAGGTCATCAAAGCCAAGCCCCATTCTCTCCATGGTTCCGGCTTTGAAATTCTCCACAACGACATCGGTATCTACAACCAGCTTCTTAATAATTTCAACTGCTTCAGGGGATTTGAGATTGAGGGTGATACTTTTCTTGTTTAGGTTCATGCCCATAAAAGATGGTGACATGCCAATGTCATCACCTGTGTTCATCAGACCACGGGTTTGATCACCGGTCCCGGGTTGTTCCACCTTGATGACTTCAGCACCGAGTAGTGCCAGCTGCATCACACCGAACGGCCCTGCAAGAACCTGAGTAAAGTCAATGATGCGAATTCCATCAAATGCCAGTGACATCAAGTCTTCTCCTTTAAAATGTAGAGTAGCCGCCGTCGATGATAAAGTTTTCAGCGGTGTGATAACTACTTGACTGACTCATGATATAGATGGCAATTCCGGCGAAGTCTTCAGGTTGACCCCAGCGCCGCATGGGGATCCGTGGAATGACGTTATCTACAAACTTATCCCAGCTAAAACTACTTTCTGTCATGGCGGTTTCAATCCATCCCGGTAATATCGTGTGAGCGGTCACTCCATATCTTGCATATTCCACGGCGAGTGCTTTGATCATTGAAACAAGACCACCCTTGGTTGCAGCGTAGTGTTCGCCCCGTGCCTGACCGGATACTGCCGCGAGGCTCGCAGTGCCCACCAGCCTGCCGAAAGCGTCTCCAGCATCGGCGCGTTCACGCATATGCTTCGCAGCGTACTTGAAGGTATAGAACACACCATTGAGATTGACATCAATGATGCGGTCCCACTCTTCTTTTTCAATGGCATCGAACTGGGTGCCTCGTGAACCAATACCCGCATTGGCGAAACAACCATCGACCCGGCCATGGTCCTTTAATGTTTGAGCGAAACAATCGGCGACCTGGTTTTGATCTGATACATCACACTTGAGGGCACTGACTTTGGGACCATAGGATTTCAACTTCTCCAGCGCAGCTGCATTTTTATCTTCGTTAGTACCCCAGATACTGACTTCGCACCCTCGCTGTGCAAGACCTTCCGCCATACCGAGGCCAATGCCACCATTGCCGCCGGTCACCATTGCGACCCGGCCACTCAAATCAAATAAATCGCCCATCAATCGATCCTGCTGTCATTCCCAGAGATGGTGATAGTACCTTCTATAGTCTATCTTTGTCTTTTCACTGGCAGTGGGAATAACCGTTGCACATCCCGACCAGATCTGGCTGACATTGCAGCCGCAGACGGGTAAGAGCAGTCTCAAAAAATCTGTTTTAGTTAATCTGGAGAAACAACAGTGCTTATGGCCAGTATTTGTCTTTTAATAGTCGCTTATATAACTTGCCCGTGGGGTGACGTGGCAGTTCTTCGATGAAATCGATAGATCTTGGGCATTTCACGTGTGAAATTTTTCCACGAACGTAACTGATAAGTTCAGCTTCAAGTTCAGGGTTTGCTTCCTCCATGTCAGCCGGTTGAACAACCGCTTTCACCTCTTCACCGAATTCCTCGTTGGGTATGCCGAACACTGCAACATCTGTTACCTTTGGATGGGTGATGAGGGCGTTTTCAGCCTCCTGAGGATAGATGTTGACGCCACCGGAAATAATCATGAAAGATTTCCGATCCGTCAGATAGAGGTATCCTTCCTTGTCCATGTATCCCACATCGCCGAGTGTTGACCAGCCCTCTGTAGTACGAGAGGAATTGGTTTTTTCGGCATCGTTGAAATACTCGAAGGTGCCGCCACCCTCAAAATATACACTGCCGATTTCACCCACGTCAGTTGGCCTGCCATCGTCATCCAGAATATGTACTTTGCAGTCTACTGACGCCCTGCCAACAGATCCCTTGTGCTTCAACCATTCCTCAGAAGTGATCGAAGTCGACCCGTTGCCTTCAGTACCCGCGTAGTATTCATAGATGATAGGTCCCCACCATTTGATCATCTTCTCTTTGATTTCAATGGGGCAGGGTGCCGCCGCATGCACGGCATATTTCAGGCTTGAAATGTCAAATTGATGAGCAACATCTTCAGGCAGTTTTAGCATACGAACGAACATGGTTGGCACCCATTGACTATGGGTAATCTTGTATTTCTCAATGAGTCTTAGCGCTTCAACGGAATCATAGTTTTCCATGACAATACTGGTACCACCATAGCGCAATACGTTCATATTAAAACCCAGTGGAGCGGCATGATAAAGCGGGGCAGGTGACAGGTATATAGAATGAGTATCAAACTGGTATCTATCCCTGGCAGGCACAAATCCAGGGACTTCTTCGCCCCAGGGTGTTTCGATCAACGGTTTCTTAACGCCTTTCGGTTTGCCGGTTGTGCCCGATGAGTAAAGCATACTCTGACCGTAAGACTGATCTTTAATCGGGATGATCGGTAGTTCCGAAATGATATCCTCGAGCGAAAGTGCACCGTCTGCCGCTCCATCAAGCATGTAGCAAATTGGATTGTTGACCAGTTTGTTTTTGAATCTGGCAAATGTATCGACCAGCAAATTTGAGGTGATGAGCACTCTGGCACCGCAGTCATTGACGATAAATTCAACTTCATCTGACTGAAGACGATAGCTGATCGCAGTGAAATAAAGTCCTGCGCGATAGGCTGCCCAGCTTATGCATAAGAATGCCCAGTGATTTTCGAGACACAGAGCAACATGATCACCGCGCCTTAACCCGAGATTGCGAAACAGATGCGCAATCTGATTTGAAGTTTCTTCCAGTTCACCATAGGTGATGATTTTTTCTGTTTGTGCCATCACATAAGCGATGTGATTGGAGGGATATCGGGATGGGAACATTTACAACCAGCCTTTCAGGGCATCTTCAGAATGGTTTTTAATGTAACAGCTTGCGCGCCCTGACAAAATCGTATCCGACCGGTGCAGGTTCGATTTGTGGTATGTAGCCAAAGGTCGATGGTTCCGCTAAAACAGGCAGGCATGCGGTAAGAAATGGATAAAAATCCCACTTATGTCGATTTATAGCCGTAAACGATCGAATAAAGGCGGTTAATGGGTAAAGTGGGAAAAATAATAGTTTTCACTAGTTTATTGTGGCTATTCACCCACTGAATCGGTGTTTTCAGCCGCAATCCGATCTTCATCCATCTGATATTGCGGTTCAGTATTTCTCGGGGATCGTGAATCGTCGGAGGAATGACTTTGCTCCCGATTCCTGACCAGTTCCCAGCCTGAATCCCAGGTAAAAGGGAGTTGGCTGATGCCGGGTTTAGTCATGTCTTCAAACCCGGACAGTCCTGCTCGAACAACTTCCAGCTGGGTTACTTTGTTCTCAAAAGGACCGGATTCGAATCCCAGGGGAAAATTCAAAAACTGAACCCTGGGTGGCTGTCCTGCTTCAAGAATATCAAGGGCGCTGCCTAGTATCAGGGTAGGAATTCCCAGGGATTCAAAATGTCTTGCCAGCAGACTCACGGTCTGGTGACAAACAGGTCACAAGGGAACAAGCAGAAGGAGATCCAGTTCCTGGGCTTCAATAACCCTGGTCAGTTTTGGAATCAATTCAGTCCGGACCCTGTTCTGGGAGTAGATGCCGCCCATACAAGAGTAGTATTCATCAGGGAGCCCTCCAATAACACCTTCTTGCTGGAGAGTTTGCAGAGCATCAATTGGAAAAACGGTTCCTGGATCCTTTCGTGCTTCTACAAGATAATTTTCCGTAATGTGGGAGAATCGAATTTTGTCTACCGGCGTACTTCGTGGAATGGCACGTATGCTGGTGTCATCTTTGTGATAATAGGCGATCTGGCCTTGTACATAAGTACCGGCAGTCGAAATCATGCCTAGTTTACTTTCCGATAGTGGTTTAGTCACAGCAGTGAATGCGGGTGCTTCGGTCGCCTCGAACCATCGGTAAGGTGGATAACCTAGCTTGTCATAGGTTTGACGTGTTTGATCTATGTACTTAACCGTCATCATTGCGTTCTTGAGTTGCATTTCAGTTCATACATTATGCCCTGACAATACCCTGTATAGCCAACAATTGGAGTTGCGTTTACATCCTGCCAGATTGAATTTCGCGGCTGAAAGGCTAAAATAGTTCCACTTTATCTTTTACCTGGATTTTACTGGAGATTTTTAAGATGGCGAAAATTGGCATTACTTTCGGGGCATTCGATTTATTTCATGCCGGTCACATACTGATGCTGCAAGAGGCAAAAACCCAGTGTGATCATCTTATTGTCTGTATTCAAACGGATCCGTCAGTAGACCGCGATGATAAGAATGCGCCGATACAAAGTATCGTCGAGCGTCAGATACAGGTATCTGCTTGCAAATATGTGGATGAAATCATTGTGTACGATACAGAAGATGATGTGATTGAGATTCTGAAATCCGCCGACTGGGACGTTCGTATCCTTGGTGATGAGTACCGCGAGAAACCTTTTACAGGTCGGGAAGAATCGCTGGACAAGTGCTATTTCAATCGTCGGCCGCATAATTTTTCTAGTTCTGAATTGCGATTGCGAGTCGTGGAGAAAGCGAAGACGCAGAGTTAGAGAAACCTTTCGCGATAGACCATCAACCTCCCAGCTGCCTCGCTATAACCACAAATTCTGATATTTTCGGGTTTCCTCAATGAGGAAACATAGGATACGATCACCAGCTCAATAGTAAAACGAACTGGAATCTGGATGTCTATAAACCTGCTGTGGCCACATATTCGCTGGGCCGATGACTACCAAGCTGAAATCGAAACTGCCGGGGAAGATGTTGACTGCATTTTTGTCAAAACCCCAGGTGATGTGACTGATGAACAATGGGCGATCGCTGATGCGATGATTAGTGCGCCGGACCCGCTTAAGAAGAGTGATTTCGGCAAGATTTCAAACTGCCGTATTTTTGTTACACCAAAGGTTGGTTTCGATAATATCGACTTACAGAGTTATGGCGAGGCTGGCATTCCTGTTTGTCATGTTCCAGACTATGGTACGCAAGATGTAGCAGATCACGCCATGGGCCTGTTGTTGGGCCTGATGAAAGGTATTAATCGATACGATAATCGACTGCGACCTGAGCCAACTAAAGGTTGGCGCGCCATGGATCATCCGCTGGCGTTGAGATTGTCTGTCGCCAAAATAGGTATTGTTGGTTTAGGACGTATTGGTACAGCAATGACCTTGAGATGCAAGGCATTTGGCATGGACGTCAAGTTCTTTGATCCATATAAGTCTAACGGTTCAGACCTGGCCCTTGGCATAGGCAGGGCTGAAAGTCTCGAAGAGCTGTTTGCGGAATCCGACATCATCAGCCTGCATGTTCCCCTCAATGCAGAGACTCGGGATATGGTTGATGCGGAAGTCTTATCCCATGCTAAACCCGGTCTGGTACTGATTAATGCCGCCAGGGGTGAGGTGGTAGATATCGCTGCACTTTATGACGCGATGAAATCCGGGAGTATTGGTGGTGCTGGTCTTGACGTTCTGGCAGAAGAACCAACCAATGTCGAACTCCCGCTTATTCGTGCCTGGCATGAAGAGCAGGATTGGATCAGGGACCGGTTGCTCATCACGCCACATTCTGCATTTTATACACCCCAGAGCCTGTATGACATGCGAACGAAGGGTATAACGGTTGCATTAAAATACTTGAGAAAAGGCAGGCTGGAAAATTGTGTCAATGACAAATTTTTGAAAAATCCCCGGTAATTTAAACAGTGGTAAGATATTGCAGCTAGGTGAGTGCATTGCCAAATCAGGAGAAGGTGAATGGACAATATGCTGGGGATGGTGGTTTCGCTAGTCATTGGTCTTGGCCTGGGTTTTCTGCTTGCAAGGATGATAGCGAGTAAGAACTCAAGAGCAGAAGTGGTTGTCCCCGAGACCAACTGGTGGGAAATCCGCGACTCACTCACTGGAACGCAGATGCAAATTCTGCAGTACATGGAGGCTAAGAAGAAAGCATCCATCACTGAATTGCATGAAAAGTTCTCGTTTATTCCAGACAGAGAGCTTTTTTACCGCCTTGAACAAATATGCCTGATGGATTTCATCGTCCGGGATCGTAGGGAAGGTGAGATATGCTACGAATTGAATCCCAGCTACTCGGAAACAGTTGAGGATGACAAGACGGTCATGTTATCCCAGTAACGATTCCTGGTATAGACAACCACCTATTACCGATCAAGAGCACCAGTGGCATATGGTGTGGAACAACCTTGAGCCTGGTCAGACATGCCTGGTCTGGAACTGAAGTCAATATGCACAGAGGGAAAGAGTCATCGTGGAACAGTTTAGAGAGGAAGTCCGAAGCTGGTTGAGCGACAATTGCCCGGAATCTGCAAGGGGGCCAGGTGAACCTGTGACCATAGGCAGTAAGCGACCGATGAAAAATCCTGAACTTCTGGTATGGCGACACAAACTGGGTGGGCGTGGCTGGACGATACCAACCTGGCCCAAAGAGTATGGTGGCGGCGGCTTGTCTACTGAAGAAGTCGAAGTACTGGGGGAAGAGCTCGATGCGATTAAAGCCAGGGTGCCCCTGGGCGGTATGGGTGTTTCAATGATTGGCCCAACGCTGCTCGAATATGGCACTGAGGAGCAAAAATTGCGGCACATTCCCAGTATCGCGATGGGTGATATTGCCTGGTGCCAGGGATATTCAGAACCAGGTGCTGGTTCAGACCTTGCCAGCCTGCAAACAAAGATGATTGATAAGGGTGATTTCTATCAGATTAATGGCCAGAAGGTCTGGACGTCCGGTGCTAACTTCGCCGATTGGATCTTCACACTGGTTCGCACAGACCCGGATGTTCCAAAACACGAAGGTATTAGTTTTGTTCTTATCGATATGGATCAACCCGGCATTACTGTAAATCCCATCAAGCTGATATCCGGCACTTCACCATTTTGTGAAACCTTTTTTGATGATGCGACTGCACGAAAGGATGATCTTGTTGGCCAGCTGAATCGTGGCTGGACAGTCGGTAAACGATTGTTGCAACACGAACGATCCGGTCAGGGCGGAATGCGTCCCGGAACTGCCGGGGCACAAATACCACTGCCAAGACTAGTTGAGACGGCCAGGAAGTATGTTGGTGAAGCTGAGGATGGTAAAATTTCTGATTCCTCGATCCGAGACCGGGTCATACAATTTTCCATGAATCAACGCAGCTTTCGCAGCACCCAAAGGCGGGCAAGGGAAGAGAATACCTCCGGTGGTACGCCAGCGGAGGCAACCTCTATCTTTAAATTGTACGGTGCAACCATGGGCCGTGATGCCGCTAATTTCAGGGTTGAGATCATGGGTTCACAAGGTTATGGGTGGGAGGGAGATTCCTTCAATGAAGAAGAACTCCAGGCGACAAGAACCTACCTGCAAACTCGCGCTATGACCATTTACGGTGGCACTGATGAGATTCAGAAGAATATCATTTCAAAACGGGTTCTGGGTCTTCCAGATTAGAGGTAGATAACTTCGGTTGTGGTCTTAGTACCATCTATCTCGATCTTTCGGAGTGGCACCCGCGCTCTGCTCAGTTTTATCTCGGTCGAATATAAGTCAACCTCAAACGCCGGAGAGGGTGTGATATGAAGATCATAGGCACCCAGCGATTGATGTTCTGTGTGAAAGTGGCCACAGAAAACGTGGTCAATCTTACTGTTGCAGATCGTCGCATCCACCTGGTCCAGGTTATTGAGCGGGTAGGTTGAATCCATAAACCCGTCAGAGATTTTTCTGGTTGGGTAGTGAGTAAATAAAACAGAGTGCTTCCGAATCGCAGCTGAAGACAGGCAGTCGAGTTGAACGGCTGGCAGTGTCCCTGAAGAGGAATCGGTAAAAACAACATCAATTTCGTCCAGGGACAGTGTATGAAAAAATTCATGGTTGACGCACATTTCTTCCCCAAATACCTCAAACAGGTTCCTGTTGTCGTCATGGTTGCCTGGAATAACCACTGTTTTCTGGTTGGCAGGTAATTGTGCCTTCATCCATTCATAAATTTCCCTGCTGCCATCTTCACCAGGTAAGTCTCCCGTGAGCACCAGCAAATCAGCCGGGTTTTTGGCAACATAATCCATCAGGGCTAAAAAGTTTAAGCGTACTGGTTTGCCGTCTTCAGGCGGCACATGGGTGTCGGTAATCTGGTAGAAAACTGTCATAAACTCAATTGTCCATGTTGAGATGTTAGCCGGGTTCAGGGTTCAGGGTTCAGGGCTCAGGTACTTAACTGACAACGCCTTTCTGGAGTAGCGCTGAGATCTCGCTTTCAGACATGCCTAAAATCTCGCCAAGTACCTCGGCGGTGTGTTCCCCGAGCAGCGGAACTCGATCCGGCGTTGAGATATCCGACCCCGCAAACTGGAAAGGCGCATTCTGGACCAGATAGGTTCCTTTCGCATCTTCAAATTCGGCGAATGCCTTCCTCGACAGGATCTGTGGGTGTGCGAACAGATCATGTGGTGAATTGTAAGCGCTGCATGGTACGCCAGCATCATTCAGCCTGCCTTCACACTCTGAGGCAGTGAGATGTGACGACCAGGATTCGATTTCGGCAATAAATTCTTTGGTGTGCTTGAAACGTAGAGCGCGCCCAAATCGTTCATCTTCGAGCAGTCCGGGGCGATCCATTGCCTCGCTGAGTCCGATCAAATTCTTTTGTGACACGACGCATATCATGACGAACCCATCAGTTACAGTGATAGGATGGAATCCTCCCGGTGGCGGCGCATCGTTCACCTGGGCAGCCTGAATCTGAGCAGGGATAAGAGTCATCATTGACTCCAGCATAGTGACATCGATGTATTCTCCCCGACCTGTTCGTTCGCGCCCCAGCAGTGCTGTTTGAATGGCACCGAAGGCGTAAGAGCCGGTTAGAATATCCGCGATCATGATTCCCCAGACGGCATGACGACCCTCCGGGTCTCCCTGTGAAGAGGTATGGGCAACGTCAAAGCCGCTCGCTGCATGGGCAATCGGAGCATAGGCAGCCCGGTTGACATAGGGGCCAACCTGGCCGAATCCTGAAATTGAGCAGTAGACGATTGATGGGTGAACCTTTTTAACCGAATCGTAATCGAGTCCAAATTTTTTCATGATCCCAGGGCGGAAATTTTCGATGATGACATCGGCTTCGGCTGCCAGTTTCATTGCAAGTCGCTGGCCTTCAGGGTTCTTCAGGTCGATGGCGATGCTTCTTTTACCGGCATTGAAATGGACAAATACCCGGTTTGTCCCTTTTGGGCCACGCATCAGGTCGCCACCAGAAGGCGGCTCAACCTTGACGACATCGGCGCCACAATCAGAGAGAAGACGCGCGCAGATTGGGCCTGCGTAGACTGCAGAAAAGTCGAGAATTTTAAGCCCTTCAAGAGGTTTACCAGCGTTCATAGGGTCTCCACGTGGTTGCCGTTTCCTAGATTACACCAGATTGTTGATTGAGGCACATTCGTCGTTAGGCTCATCTTCCGGGCGCCGGGGCTCAACCGGACAATGCCTGATCGAGGAGTTGATTGAGATCTGAGATTTTCTCATCAAGTTTCTGGCCACGATTGAACCACCAGAGTATTTCTATCAGGGCATAGTAACTTTCGTAGTAGTTAACTCGATCGAGCAAATCGTTTTCTTCGCGCTTATAGTTGTCTAAAAAAATTACCTTCTGTGCTTCATTCAAGCCAGTGGTGTAGGAGAACACAGCCAGGTCATAAGCAGGATCAGAAAGATGTGTGTATTCCCAGTCAATAATAAATATTCGATCTTCTTGCCCGGATTGTGGATGGCCTGGCTTGCCAGATTCAACATGACACTTGATTAAATTATCCAGCGTCGCATCCTGGTGGCACAAGACCTGGGTAGCTTGCCCGGGCTGGATTAACTGATTGAACCTCGAAAAACAGTTTGATATATCTGGGTCTGGCGCTGCCTCATGATAATAGCGGCCCAGATGTTGAGAAAGGTCCATCGGTTTAATGTCGGCGTGGAGCGAATGGATTTGACTAAACAGGTTTCCTATTGCCGGGAGATCATCCCCAGTTGGTTTGTCACCTCGTAAATACTTCAGGACGAGTGTCTGATCGTTGTGAAATGCGATATCCGGGGCAATTCCTTCGGCATTCGCGGCTTCAATCGCCAGTATTTCATTGCTTCTGCTAATTCCGCCATCGGGTTTTGAAACGTTGAGTCGCACCACCCACTCGTTCGTCAAGTCACCGACATGATAGGACTCATTGGTGTGGCCGCCTAATTTTCCTATCAGGATGGGCGTTGACGCTGGAGGATTGTTCCACTGCCTCCATGTCGATAATACCTGATTCAGGCGGTCACGACTGTCTGGTGATAGCTTTTTGATCATGGGGACCAGATGACGAACATCATGATGCCGGGCTTTTCACTTATGGCGATAGAGACAACTCGTAGGTAACACCGATGATCCGTGGCTCACCATATTGGTAATAGGGTTCGGTGATATATCCTTTGCGTGGATCATTGCCAAAACTACCGAATGCCCGGGTGAAGACATCCTTATCCGTAAGATTGCGTCCCCATAACCTGATGCTCCAGTTATCGCCTGAATAACCAATATTCGCGTTCAGAAGTGCGTAGCTTTCGCTCTTCACCGAGTGCCGATCGGAGAAAAAGAACTCGTCCTTTCCGTCCAGCGAAACCTGTAGGAACCAATGTTTCGTCTGGTAGTCCACGGTGAGATTGTAAGTATACTTCGGTGCCTGCGCCTGGTCCCTGCCGGAGAGATCTTCGCCGAATTCATTGATAAAAGAATCAAAAGTAGCATCTAATAAACCGATGCTGGCGGAAAGGTTGAGCGTAGAAGTGACGTACCAGTCTGTCTCTATTTCAAACCCTTTATTGGTACCTTCGGCGGCATTGCCCAGAAAATCAATAAATTCAGAGCTTCCATCCGGACGAACGCGGACAATAGAACTCTTAACTTGTTGGTCATGCCGCTCGTCATAAAAGAGTGCGGCACGAATTGCGAGTCGGTCATCAAGTAGTCTGGCTTTAACACCGGTCTCGTATTCAATCAGGTATTCTTCATCGAACTCCCGTAAGTCTTCGTCGAGTGAACCGTCCGTGTTGAAACCTCCCGCTTTGTATCCTCGGGCGATGCTGCCGTAGAACATTGTGTCACTGTTGTTAAAATATTTGAGGGCGATTCTCCCTCCCCAGAAGTTCTCGTCTGGTGTGAAGGCACTACCGTCAGAATTTTTGTAATCGGTACGTCTGTTCTCGAACCTGAGACCGGTGGATAGTTCCAGGTTATCAGAGAGAGTAGTGTCCAATTGAAAAAAAGTAGCGACTGTATCGAAGTCATAGCGACTGGTGAAGTCAGCGGACAGGAATGTATATCGCCGCACCAGGTCTTCTTCACTGGCTAGCGCATAGGCTCCTATTAACCAATCTGTAGAATTTCCAAAAATTTTGTTGCTCTCATTGGAGATGATTCGGATTTCTGCACTTTGGTTTTTTCTATCCCGGATGTAGTTATCGAAGGAGGAATACCCGAAGGGATGAAAGCCATCGAAAGTCCAGTCCTCATCGTAGCCATATTCGATATCTGAATCCGAAGCACTGATAATACCAATCACATCGAAGTTCGGTGTCTTCCAGGTGCTTTCGATTGAAAGGCTTAACGATTCCTGACGATCATGCCCGGGTGTATCGGAAAGTGTGTGGCGAGTGTTGTCCAGGGAAAATGCATCGTAACCATTGTCAATATCGACATTAGCTATACTCAGCTTGAGATCCCAGTTATCACTGATATTGAAAAACAACTTACCCCTTATTGTAAGTTCATCTCTGCCGTTTTCATCACTGCTGTTCAGAAAATCGTTGTCGTAATAGCCGTCTGATTTATGTTTTTCGATGGCCAGCCTGCCTCGAATGGAGTCCCCGAGTGGCCCCGTTAGCATCCCCGCGAGAGTCTGTGTGTTGTATTCGGCGGCTCCGGCTTTAAAGCTTGCAGAGAATGTGTCAGAAGGATCATTTGTTTTGATATTGATCAGTCCTGCCAGTGCATTGGCGCCATAACGTGTTCCCTGTGGACCGCGCAGGACTTCCACCTGCTCGACATCCATCATCGTCGCAACACTGCCTGCTCCGCTAAAGTCAACGTTATCTATCAGAAGCCCAACCGACGGATTGAGGGGTGACGCGAACTGGCTTCGTTCGCCAATCCCACGGATCTGGAAGAAACGAGCCCTGTTAGTACCGCTGGCATAGTTCAGATTGGGAATGGCATTGATCAGATCGTCAAAATGCAGTGCTGACCTTGATTTAATCACTTCTTCAGTCATCACAGTAATGCTTGAAGCCGTCTCTAGCTCATTTGAATGTCGGTAATCGGCGGTTACTAAAATTTCAGGTATGACGTCGTTTGTTGCGCTGGATTCCTGGACGCATAAACTAAGCCCGGCCACAAGCAGCCACGTGAATCGAGGTGATTTGAATTGATTAAGTTTTGCCATGAGCCTCTCCTTAAGTATTAAAGAGACCCGGTAGTAACGAGACGAGGGTGTGAGATGTAGAGCATCCTTTTCCTACGCCGGTATTGTCCGGATCAGGTTCTAGGGTTCACCGCAATGCAGGAATCTCAGGTCTTAAAGACCACCCCTAAGGAACAGGGGTCAGTATACTCGCAAGCGGACATGATGGCCAATTTCGATCAGGCTAAAAAGACTTCAACTTCGGGGATTTGCCAGGGACTGGTAATCGATAGTCGATGATAGGTCGATGAAATTGCTGGCTTCTGGCATTGGGTATTTCAGGCCTGTGGCGCAGTTAAACAGAATAATCTTTTCATCTTGTTTGATCCGGCCTGTTTCAATCTCCTTCACAAGTGCCGCCGCAGTTGCTGCGCCTTCGGGACACAGGAGTAGTCCTTCCTGCTGGGCAATACAAGCCTGGGTTTCGAGAATATCCTTGTCACTGACAGCGGTTGCAAAACCTCCGCTTTCGCGGATTGCGTTCAGGATGAGAAAGTCCCCAATGGCGGCGGGTACACGGATACCGGCCGCTGCAGTCGTGGCGTTTTGCCAGAATTCGGCGTGGGTCTTGCCTTCATCGAATGCCTTGACGATGGGTGCACACCCCTCGGCCTGGACAGCGACCATTCGGGGACGTTTACTTGTGATCCAGCCGATCGCTTCAAGTTCGGCAAATGCCTTCCACATTCCGATCAGGCCCGTTCCGCCGCCGGTAGGGTAGAGGATCACATCAGGTAACTCCCAGTTCAACTGTTCCGCTAATTCAAGTCCCATGGTTTTCTTGCCTTCAATACGGTAGGGCTCTTTCAATGTAGAAGTGTCAAACCAACCCATTTCGTTCTTCCCCTCGCCAACAATTCGACCGCAATCATTGATGAGCTCATTAGCCCGGAAGGTGTGAGCGCCCTGAAATGCAATTTCCCGTATATTTATTTCAGTCGTGTCATCTGGACAGAATACAT
>SMVA01198483.1_pt1 | contig 22986 bp, 22 predicted proteins | sample 2456451 | NCBI WGS metagenome assembly SMVA01 (sample SAMN11095933, study PRJNA526329) | marine sediment metagenome | biome: Marine sediment; feature: Surficial sediment; material: Deep marine sediment; isolation source: Hadal surficial sediment | place: Pacific Ocean | collected 2014-05 | depth... | reverse complement strand
TGCAGGGCATGCAGGAGTGTGCCATGGGGCCTGTGCAGGCACACAATGGCGGCGTAAAAAGAGACCCGCTTACCGGTGAAGATATACTGGAAGAGCCCTGCGGTCGTTACACCGTCGCCCAGACAGGGAGTTTAACGCCGGATGAATACGACACGGCCATGTACGACCTGGTGAATTTTCTGGCGTATACGGCAGAACCAATAGCAGCAAAGCGTCAACGCATCGGTGTTTATGTACTGTTGTTTGTCGTTTTGTTCTTCATCTTCGCCTGGTTGTTAAATCGGGAATACTGGAAGGATGTGCACTGAAGTCGGTGCTTGTAATGGCAGGGTGACAGGGGTCGCACTGCGCAATAGTAATTGAACAAAGCCACCTTGGTGCTGTATTAGCACTGTGGCTAATTAACCCAGAACCAATCGAGGAATTTCCATGGGCGTTGTGGCAAGACGGTCTTCAATGACATTTTATTCTGATAACACCAGTCACTACAGTCACAGGGTGCGTATTGTACTCGCCGAGAAGGGCGTCAGTGTCGAAATGATTGAAGCTGACAGTGTCCATCCGTCGGCGGAACTGTCGGAGGTCAATCCCTACAATACCTTGCCTACCCTGGTTGACCGGGAACTGGTTCTGTACGAGTCAAAGGTGATGATGGAGTATTTGGATGAGCGTTTTCCTCACCCCCCTCTGCTGCCTGTGTACCCGGTTGCCCGAGCCGAGAGTCGTCTCATTATTTACCGCATAGAAAAAGACTGGTGCGGCCTGGTGGATTCTATCCTCAACTCGCGCAGCGATAATGTGGTGAGCAAGAGCACCAAGGAATTGCGTGAGAGTATTTTGGGTATTGCACCTATTTTTGCCGAGAAACCTTATTTCATGAGTGAAGAATTCACGCTGGTCGATTGCTGTATTGCACCCATTTTGTGGCGTCTTCCCTCTCTGGGCATTGATATACGTCCCAGCAAGCAATCGAAGCCGCTGCTGGACTACATGGATTCCCTGTTCGAGCGCGAGTCGTTCCAGGAAAGCCTGACTGAGCAAGAACATGAGATGCGCCTGTAGGCCCGCGCCGCTGTGACGCCCAGTCGCCCCTACATCATGCGAGCGCTCTACGAATGGATTGTGGATAATGATTGCACCCCCTACTTGCTGGTGGATGCGGGTATAAGCGATGTCATGGTGCCGCAGCAGTATGTCAAGGACGGGCAGATCGTTCTGAATATTTCCCCCGGGGCGGTGATGGACCTCAATATCTCCAATGAGGCGGTTATTTTTAATGGTCGCTTCGGCGGCGTCGCCACCGATATATTTGTACCCGTGGGGGCGGTCCTGGGCATTTATGCCAGGGAAAATGGTCAGGGCATGGTGTTTGATGCGGAGGAAGCTTCCGATGAGACCCCCCCGGACGACAGCCCTCCCACGCTGGTAAAAATTGAAAAACGCCCCGCCCTCAAGATCGTGCGCTAGCGCAGCCAGGCTGCACCGGGCTCAATCGATCAGTTCGAACAGCCGCACCACCCGTTGCACACCGGAGGTGTCAGACGCCGACGCAGAAATTCGCTGTGCCTCTGCCTTGGTCGCCAGGCCCATTAAGTAGACCACGCCGTTTTCCGTGACAACTTTTACCCTGCCGCCCTCGATGTCGGAACTCCCCAGCAGCCACGATTTCACCTTGGCCGTAATCCAGGTGTCGCTGGTGCGGGTCATGGCGGAGCTGGGGGCGGAGATTTCCAGTTCATTGTAAATTCTGCGCACGTCCCGAATATCGCGCAACACTTGGGTTGCCTTTGCCTTGAGGGCTTCATTTTCGACCTGGCCGGCGATTAATACGTAGCCGTTGTAGGACACTACGGTCAAGTGTGCGTCGTCGAAGGCCGGGTCGGCGGCGTGGATATTGACTACCGCTTTGGTTTCAATAGTCTCATCATCCAATTGTTGTCCCAGGGTGCGCTCCCCGGGGTTATCCTCTATGGTGCCCGCTTGCATGGTGGCCAGGAAACTTCCGCACCCCCCCAGGCTAAGGGTTGCGATGAATAGAAGTAAACTTAGTGGTTTTGTCATATCTCTCTCATGTATAACTATCAAAAAGGCAGCGGTCAATAAGCTCGCACAGGATATGGATAACCATGGTCTGTAGTTCGATTGTCTGGGGGCGCCTGGCCGTGTTGATCTGGATCTCCACGTCTTCAGCGGTGATCAACGTGCTGAGCTCCCCGCTGTGGGTGTTGGACAGTGCCACCACTTGCATGTTCCTCTCGTGGGCTGCCTGTACCGCTCGAATCAGGTTGTTATGGCCCACGCCGCTGGAGATACACAGCAGGATATCGCCGGGCTGGCCCAGGGCACGCACCTGCCTTGAGAACAGCTCGTTAATGGAGCTGGTAGTGGCGATGGCCGTCAGAGCGCTGCCGTCACTGGCCAGGCACAGGGCGGGCAGGGCGGGGCGGTCATGTTCCAGGCGGCTCAACAGTGTGCAGCTGAACAATTGTGCCAGCGCTGCATCGGGGCCGTTGCCACACACCACGACTTTGCGGTCCTGCAGCAGGGCGTCGGTCAGCAACTTTGTGCTGCGCTCTATGGGGTTGGCCAGGGCGTCTACCGACATGGAGATACACTCAATGTTGGCTTGAAAACTTTTCGCAATTATCTGATAGCAATCCATAACTGTTCCGCGTCTGGCTATTGATTGGGGTGGGTATTCATGCGGTAAATGCCGCCCGTATCCACTGGACAGCCCCATCATGAGGGGATTGTCGCGGTTCGAAGGCGATCACGTCAAATCTACAGGGTAAATGTGCCCACTGCCGGTTGCGCTGCAGGAATACCTGCGCGGTGCGGCAGATGCGCCCCTGCTTGCGTTTATCCACGGAGGCGGCAGCGGACAGGAAATAGGGGTTGCTGCGTGCGCGAACTTCCAAAAATACCAGGGTGTTTCCCTCCAGAGCAATGATGTCTATTTCACCTGTCTTCGCTGAGTAATTCCTGGCCAGAATACGCAGGCCCTGGTGGCAGACAAGTTCTGCCGCCTCCGCCTCGTAGTGCGCGCCGCTGGTTTTCATGCTGGGCACTTCCCTGCGCCATTGTCACTGAACTTCACTGTCACTGGACGCCATTGTACCCTAGCGGGGTCGCAGTGCGCCTCCATCAAATGTAGCGCTTTGTAGCTCGCGTTGGATGTGCAGCTGCGGAGTCAGGGTGAGCAAACCGGTATTGCCGCGCAACAGCATATCCTCTCCAGCCTGTAGCGCCGGGAAGTTTGCCTGCAGCAAAAAGGCATCTGCCCCCAGTGCATTGAGTCGCGTATAGGCGAGGCTACCCGCGTGCCCGGCCGCTATCGCCGCTCTGGCTGCGTCCAAGCGCAACAGCCAGGGTGTTTCCACCAACACAATACCGTTCAAGTCCTGATCCCGGCTGTCTGGCGTCCCGCGATAAATATTCGAGGTGGCGTAAACCGGGAGGTCGGAGGCGTAATGATACGCCAGCAGAGGTTTGAGCGACCTGGCTTCGGCGCCACTCTTGCTGAGCAGAAACACCACATCCAGGTCTGCGCGGCGTCTGGCGGTAAACTCCACATTGGTGGCCAGCATACTGCGCACCCCGCGTGCACGTTGGTTGCTGCCTGGCAAATTCATCGCCGCACTCATGCTGCTGGAGTAGTCCTCCTGGCCGCTGTAGCTGGCGGTGGCCGCTATGGTGCCACCCAGGCGTTGCCACTGTGTTCGCAGGGCCCTCTCCATCTTGTTGCCCCAACTGCCCGCGGGTCGAATAAGCAGCGCCTGTCTGGCACCGGAGCCAAAGGCCAGGCGGGCAATTTGGGCTGCCTCGTCCTCCGGTGCCAGGGCCAGTTGCACCAGGGCGGTGTCAGCGGCGGGCAAGACCTGCTCGACACGGTTCAGCGCCAGCACGGGTACTTGCCTGTCGGCCAGGTTTCCCAGCTCTGCGACGGCCTGCTTGCTGAGCGGACCTATGACAAAGTCTGCGCCCCCGCGGGTGGCGGCCCGATAGGCCTCTGACACGGTGCTATAGGCCAAAATATCCAGTACCTCTACGTCGAAGCTGGCTCTGCCCCGCGCTCTTGCGGCGTAATATTCTGCCAGGTAGCCATCGCGAACGGCCCGGGATGCCGGGGCCAACCTGCCACTCAAGGGCAGCATGATGGCTACTTTTTGGATGGCTTGGGTATTGCCCAGAAGAAAGTCCATACCCCCAGGTAGCACTTGAGCAGCGGGGTGTAGGGGATGATCGATGCGCCACTGTTGGACCTGTTCCAGGTGATTGGGCCCCGGCGCACTGTCGCCGCTGGCCTGGGCCAGTGTCAGCCAACCCCGCCACTGTGTGTCGGGCTTGGCGGCGATGGCATGTTGAAGCCCGCGCTGGTCTACCCGTTGCAGGTTGAGCCAGATATTTCGGCGCAAGGCGTCGGACTCGACCCCCGCTGCGGTTACCCGCAGTAATTGGTCACCCAGCTCAGCGCTGCGCAGGGAATGCCCCGAGAGACTGGCCGTGTAGCGTTGAAAGCCCACCAGCTTATACCTGATTGCCGCACTTACCGGGCCAGCGCCCAGTGTCGCGAGGGCTTGTTCCGCACCCGTTTGGTCGCCGCGTGTGTATAGAATACGGGCCGATAGGTAGGCCAGGTATTGATTGTCGGTAGTTGTGCGCTGTTCCGGTGGAATGGTACTGAGAATAGTTTCGGCGGTCATCCAGTCGAATTCGAACAGGCTTTGTTCGGCCTGGCGAAACTGTTCGGAAAATTCACTGGGTGGCAAGTCGTGGCGGCTGGCTCCGGGAAGTTCCTGCCGGGGGGCGTCTATCGCGGGCGTGGGGTCGGGCTTCTGTACCCCTCCCCCCGGTGAGCTGCAGGCGGCGAGTAAGGTGGCAATTGTGAGTATTAGCAGGGCGGTACGGCGTTTGGGGGGAGCCATGTTTATGGCGCAGGCGCCAGTAGAGTGTCTCATGCTATTCTTTTGAATTAACCCATCTGTTTTGATCATAAGGGGAAGTTGTGGAGTCCGGATTGTACGTCGTCGCGACGCCTATAGGTAACTTTGGCGATATCTCACATCGCGCATTGCAAGTGTTGCAGGACGTGGAACTTATCGCCGCTGAGGATACCAGACACAGCAAACGACTTCTTCAGCATTTTTCCATAACGACGCCGGCGGTGGCCTATCACGACCACAGTGATGGGCGCACCACACACAAAGTGATGCGCGCCCTGGAGCGCGGTGGTGCTGTTGCCCTGGTCTCGGACGCGGGTACGCCCCTGATATCTGATCCGGGCTATCGCCTGGTGCGTGCTGCGCAAGAGGCGGGACATAGGGTGTATCCCATACCGGGTGCCTGCGCCGCTATCGCGGCACTGAGTGCCTCCGGCCTGGCCACCGACCGCTTCCTGTTTGAAGGATTTCTGCCGGCCAAGGCGGGCACCCGGGAGAATCGTCTGCAAGCACTGGTCGGTGAATCGGCCACCTTGATTTTCTACGAGGCACCGCACCGTATTGAGGAAAGCCTGCGCGCCATGCTGGGTGTGTTCGGGCCGCAGCGGCAGGCCGTGTTGGCCCGGGAGATAAGCAAGACTTATGAGACCATACGCCGGGCCCCGCTGTCCGAGCTGGTGAGCTTTGTCTGCGGCGACAGCAACCAGCAGCGCGGTGAAATCGTGCTGCTGGTAGAGGGCAACAAAGATCGGCGCAGCGAATTGGACACGGCGACTGCTGCCCTGCTGCAACGTCTGGCGCAAGAGCTGCCCGCCAAGCGCGCGGCGGCGGTGGTGGCAGACCTTACCGGCTTGCGTAAAAAACAACTGTATCAATATTTACTGGATATCAAGGAGGCGTGAGGGTAGTCTGTGCGCGGAGTTGGTCAGGCGATCGCTGTGTGGCACTGTCACGCGGAGGAAAGTCCGGGCTCCACAGGGCAGAGTGCCAGGTAACGCCTGGGGGGCGTGAGCCTACGGAAAGTGCAACAGAAAGACTACCGCCTATAAAAGGGGTCAGAGCCCTTTTTTGAAAGCCAAAAAGGGGTCTGACCCCCTTTTGGCGGGTAAGGGTGAAAAGGTGCGGTAAGAGCGCACCGCGCGGCTGGTAACAGGCGTGGCGATGGTAAACCCCACTCGGAGCAAGACCAAATAGGAATCCAGAGCTGCGGCCCGCAGTGGATTCGGGTAGGTCGCTACAGGCAGGCGGTGACGCCGGTCGCAGATGAATGATCGTCCACGACAGAACCCGGCTTATCGACCAACTCCCCTCATTCTTTATACCTTCTACTACTAAGAAATACCTCCCTAAATAAGCAAATAAACTGGAAGTTAATGTAACTTCTTAGAATGCGGTCTTATCGAGCTGTTTTATGTGAACATTTGCTAGAAAATTTCCCCTGGTGGTTGGTTTGATTTGTGAGAAAAACTCGCTAATCCACTGAAATCACAACGTTTTTTCTTTTTTCTTACTTGACAGTTTCTCCACCTCCCACCTATAGTGTCAAGAAGTGGAAGTAAGTGGGTAATTTTGGCTTTTTGTGGATGATTGGCCAAGCAAGTGGGGGATTCTGGCATGTTTCGGGGCGTACAGCACATCAATATGGATGCGAAAGGGCGGTTGGCCATGCCAGCGCGTCAACGCGAGCCATTATTGTCCCTGTGCGATGGCCAAATTGTTGTCACCATTGATACACAGGCGGCCTGCCTGGTGATCTACCCCCTGCCCGAGTGGGAAAAAATACAGAAGCAACTGCAGAGCCTGCCCGACCTGAAGCCTGCGGTAAAACGCTTCAAGCGCCTGATACTGGGTTATGCAACAGACCTGGAACTGGATGGCAGCGGCCGTATGGTGCTGCCCGCACCGCTGCGCGAACACGCCCATCTTACCAAGAAACTGGTATTGGTGGGCCAGGGCAACAAATTGGAACTGTGGTCGGAAGCCCTGTGGCTGGCCGAGCGAGAGCAGGCTCTTCTGGAATCCGGTCCCGATGCCGAATTGCCGGAAGAATTGACGTCACTAACTCTGTAGGTGGGTCACATGCACCAGGCAGTTTTGTTGCGCGAGGCGGTTGAGGCTCTGGTCACCACGGTGAGTGGTTTTTATGTTGATGGGACCTTTGGTCGGGGCGGGCACAGTGGGGCGATACTGGACCTGCTGGACGCAGAGGGGCACTTGCTGGGGGTGGATAAAGATCCCGCCGCCGCAGCGGTCGCCCAACAGTTAACTTTGAGCGAGCCCCGGTTTGAGTTTTTCCACGGGTCATTTGCTCAGCTTCCCCATCAACTGCGTGGGATGGGGATCGACGCAGTTGATGGCATTTTATTGGACCTCGGTGTGTCCAGTCCGCAGCTGGATGACAGCCAACGCGGCTTCAGTTTTATGCATGATGGTCCCCTGGATATGCGCATGGATACGAGCTCGGGGCAAACCGCCGCGCAATGGTTGGCCACGGCGCCGGAGACGGATATCGCCAGGGTGTTGCGGGATTATGGCGAGGAGAGGTTCTCCCGGCGTATCGCCGCCGCCATCGTGTCCGCCAGGGCGGACAAGACCATCGATACCACCGCCAGCCTGTCCAAAATCGTCAGTGAAGCAAATCCCAAATGGGAGCGGCACAAACACCCCGCAACCCGTTCATTTCAGGCGATTCGAATCCATGTCAATCGCGAATTGGAGGACTTGAAGGATTTACTGGCGGCGGCAATTGATTTGCTGAAGGTTGGCGGACGATTGGTGGTGATTAGTTTTCACTCCCTGGAAGACAGGCTGGTCAAGCGTTATATGCGGGATATGACCCGCGGCGAGAACATTCCCATAGGGGTTCCGCTGATGGAATCCCAGCTCAATCGGCGTATGAGACTTGTGGGCAAGGCAGTAAAGGCGAGCGTGGATGAACTGGCCGGTAATGTCAGGGCGCGTAGTGCCGTGATGCGTGTGGCGGAAAAAATTAGCTAATGGTTGCCAGGCGATCAGGTAGGGCCCGGGTGGCGATGCTAGCTGCAGCGACACCCTCGAAATCAGGCGGGGCCATGACCCTGGCGTGGTTTAACGCCGGTGTCTTATGTCTGATCGTGGTCTCGGCCTTCGGCGTAATACAAAGCTCGCACGCCTGTCGCCAACTGTATGCCCAGCTTCAGATCCTGGAGGCGTCCCGCTGGTACATGGAGGAGGACCTGGGCCGTCTGCTGCTGGAACAGAGCACCTGGGGCTCCCATCACCGTGTGGAAAAAGTTGCGCTGAGTGAACTGAACATGCAGCCCCCGGCGATCACCAGCGTGAAGGTGTTTACGCCGTGAGCGCGGCGGCATGCAAGCCTGTCGCCGCCTGGCGTTTCTACCTGGTAGTCGGCGTGCTGTGCTCCATGCTGGCGCTGCTGACCGGCAGGGTTTTGTCCCTGCAAGTTCTGGATACCGACCGGGGTTACCAGTTTTTACAAGGTCAGGGGGAGATGCGTTCCGTGCGCACCGTGGAAATTCCGGCTTATCGTGGCGTGATTACCGATCGCAGAGGCGAACCCCTGGCGGTCAGTACACCGGTGGTTTCCATTTGGGCGAACCCAAAAATCCTGCGCCAGTCTGAGCGTCTGCCCGAATTGGCAGAGGCTCTGGGCATTACCCTGGAGACGCTGACGGCCAAGCTGACGCGTTATCAGGGCAAGCAATTCATGTATCTGCAGCGCCACCGGGTGCCCGCCGATGCCAGAAAGGTATTGGAGAAGCGGATCCGGGGCGTGTATGGCGAGCGCGAGTATCGCCGCTTTTACCCGGCGGGGGAAGTTGCGGCACATCTGGTGGGTTTTACCAATGTGGACGACGAGGGCATTGGTGGGCTGGAGTTGGCCTATAATGACTGGTTGACGGGTGCCTCCGGTAAGAAGAAAATCATCAAGGATCTGCACGGGGATGTGGTCCGCGATATAGGCGTGCTAAAGGAGGCCAGGCCGGGCCGGGATCTCACCTTGAGCATAGACCTGCGAGTGCAGTATTTGCAGCACGCGGAGCTGCAAAAAGCGGTGGCCCAACATGACGCCGCCTCCGGGTCGATCGTCACCCTGGATGCGCGCACCGGCGAGGTGTTGGCCATGGTCAATTACCCGGTTTACAACCCCAATAATCGCAAGGGCATGAAACCCTCGCATATGCGCAATCGCGCAATGACGGACGTGTATGAGCCCGGCTCTACGATGAAGGCGCTCACCCTGGTAGCGGCTCTGGAAAGTGGCCAGTACACGATTGATACTGTGATTGATACCAGCCCGGGAACCATAAGCGTGGGCAGAAAACTGTTGCGGGACCCCCGTAATTATGGGCAGATCAGTGTTTCCAGGGTGGTTGAAAAGTCCAGCCAGGTGGGCATAACCAAAATCGCCCAGGCCATAGGCCACGAGCCCATCTGGAATGTCTTTAGCCGCTTCGGGCTGGGACAGTCCCCGGGTACAGGATTTCCCGGCGAGAGTAGTGGCCTGTTACCGACCCGACCCAAGTGGCATGCTATCGAGAAAGTCACCCTGGCGTTTGGTTACGGCTTGACCGCCACGCCGCTGCAAATTGCCCATGCCTTCAGTATTTTTGCCAATGAAGGTGCTTCCCAGCCCGTTTCCCTGCTTGCCCTTGAGGGCGATCAGCTGCCGGGTGACCCCGTTATCACACCGGAGTTGGCGCGCACCGTGCTGGACGTGTTGCACCGGGTTACCGGCAAAAATGGTACGGCCAGAAAAGCGCGAATTCCGGGCTACCAGGTGGGCGGTAAAACAGGCACCGTGCACAAGGTTGGCCCAGGGGGTTACATAGACAACCAGTACGTGGCGCTATTTGCCGGTGTCGCGCCCATTGAGAATCCCCGAATAGTGACAGTTGTTGTTATCAACGACCCCAAGGGCGAGGCCCACGGCGGCGGCTCTGTTGCCGCACCCGTTTTTGCCCGTGTGGTCGAGGGCACCTTGCGCCTGCTCAATGTACCGCCCACAGAAGTGGAGTCGGTTGCCATCACCGCACCCGCAGAAAAGCCGCCGGTACTGGGGGGGGCGGCCTGATGGTTTCCCCGCAGCCGTGCACACCCGAAATGCCTCTGTCGGATTTGCTGTGTATCGCCGATAGGGCACACCGCGATGTAATGGTGACCGGTATTCAAATTGACAGTCGCAAAGTGCAGGCAGGCGACTTGTTTCTGGCGCTTCCCGGTGAGCATCACGACGGCCGGGAGTTTATTGAACAGGCCGTTGCCAGTGGCGCGATTGCTGTGTTGGCGGAGCCGCCGGTGGCCGGCTATGTCGATGAACTTGGCGTGCCGCTGCTGGAGCAGGCGGAGTTGGCGCAGGACGTCGGCGTGATTGCGTCGAAACTGTACGCTCAGCCCAGCGCTGCGCTGCACGTGGTGGGCATTACCGGAACCAACGGCAAAACCACCACCAGCTGGCTGACCGCGCAACTGGCCAGGGCTCTGGGGAAAAGCTGCGGTGTTATTGGCACCCTGGGCGCCACCCTGGGCGATGAGGTTGGCGACGCGGCAAATACCACGCCGGATGCGGTGGCCTTGCAACGCCAGCTGTCCGACTGGCGGGACCGGGCTGTTTTTTGTGTCGCTATGGAGGTGTCCTCGCACGCGTTGGTGCAGGGGCGGGTCAATGGGGTGAGTTTTGAAACGGCGGTGTTTACCAACCTGTCCAGAGACCACCTAGATTACCACGGTACCATGGCCGCCTATGGCCGCGCCAAGACCCAGTTGTTTAGCGCTCCGGGCCCCGCTCACGCGGTGGTAAATCTGGACGATGACTACAGTGCTCAATTGTTGTCGGTGATAGACAGCGACACCCGGGTGCTGACCTATTCAGCCAAAGGCAATTCCCTGGCCGATGTGGTGATCAGTGAAGCGGCATTCCACGCCGGCGGCGTCACAGCACAACTACACAGCCCCTGGGGGGATGGTCAGTTTAGCAGTCCATTGGTGGGAGATTTCAACCTGGCCAATCTCGCCGCCGCCATTGCCAGCGTGGCCTTGATGACCGATGATTTCGCCGGGCTGCTGCAAGCGGTGGCGCAGCTGAAAACTGTGCCCGGACGCATGCAGCTGGTGCCCAATGAGTTGGGTGTGCAGCTGGTTGTGGATTACGCCCACACCCCCGACGCACTGGAGCATGCCCTGCTGGCGCTGAAGCCCCATGTGTCCGGTAGGATGATAACCGTCTTTGGTTGTGGTGGAGATAGAGACCGGGGTAAGCGCGCGATTATGGGTCGTATCGCCAGTGACCTGTCTCAGCTGTGTCTTGTCACCAGCGACAATCCGCGCGGTGAAAACCCGATGTCGATTTTGCGCGAGATTGAGTCGGGTTGCTCCGGTGATTATGTACTGGTGGTGGACCGCGCCCGGGCCATTGCCATGGCGCTGCGCGAGGCCAGGGCCGGCGACTGCATTCTCGTTGCCGGTAAGGGCCATGAAGATTACCAGATCATACAGGGCGAGCGCAGGCATTTCAGTGATGTAGAGCAGCTGCAAAGGGCATTGACCGGAGGTGCAACAGCATGATGCGCGCCTGGTCATTAGCCGAACTGGAAGCGCCTTTGGGGGCGCAGCTCACCGGGCTGGACAACAGCGTGGGTGGCGTATCCATAGACAGTCGGTCGCTTGCAGCGGGCGATTTATTTGTCGCCCTGCGCGGAGAGAACTTTGATGGTCACGACTATCTGGCGCAGGTCGAGGCCGCCGGCGCGGCGGCCGCTGTGCTCAGCGCTGCCAGTGACACCGCCCTGCCAGTCTTGAAGGTACAGGACACCCAGCGGGCTCTGGGTCTGTTGGGTGCCTACAATCGCAGTCTGTTCGATGGCCCTCTGGTTGCTATCACCGGCAGCGGCGGTAAAACCACGGTGAAAAATATGGTTCACGCGGTACTGTCACAGCGCGGTGCCACGCTCGCCACCCACGGTAACTACAACAACGAGGTGGGTGTGCCACTAACACTGCTGCGCCTGGCTCCTGAACATAAGTTTGCCGTGGTGGAGATGGGGGCGTCCCGCATTGGCGACATCAGTTGGCTGGTGCAGTTGGGCCGCCCCTCGGTGGCCGTATTGCTAAACGCCATGCCCGCCCACCTGCAGGGCTTTGGTAGCGTGGAGGACGTGGCCCGGGCCAAGGGCGAGATCTTCGATGGCCTGGGGCGGGGTGATGTGGCAATTTTTAATGCCGATCAGCCCTGGGCCGAACAATGGCGCAGCAGCGCCGGCGATGCCAGGGTATTGGGCTTCAGCCTGCGTGGTTACGCCGAGATTAGTGCCAGCGCTATTCGCATGAGGGGCTTGTTGGGGACAGATTTTGTCGCCTCAACGCCCGTGGGTGACTTCCCGCTCAGTTTGCAACTACCCGGCAGGCACAATGTGGCGAATGCCCTGGCAGCCATAGCCGTGGGCATCGCCTGCGACATTCCCGTGGCAGACATCCAACAGGGCCTCGCTGCCACTGCGCCGGTGGCGGGGCGACTTGCCACCGTGGCAGCAAACAGCGGTGCCACGCTAATTGATGATTGTTACAACGCCCATCCCGGTTCGGTAAAGGCGGCGATCGATCTTCTGGCGCTGGCCGATGGTCGGCGTACCCTGATACTGGGCGCCATGAAAGAGCTGGGCGCCGACAGCGAGGCGCTACACATGGAAGTCGCGCAATATGCCCGCGCTGCAGGCATAGAGCAAATGTGGGGTGTGGGCGAAGAATTGCGTCCGGCTATCGAAGCCTTCGGTCGCGGTGGCCAGTTTTTTGCAGATAGAAGCGCTGCTGTCGATGTTTTAAACGGCGTGTTCGGGGGCGGCGACACGGTCTTGGTCAAGGGCTCTCGCAGCGCTGGCATGGAAACAGTGCTGGCCGCGATTGCCGCAGATAAACCGGTTACAGGGGGCTAGTATGTTGCTTCTTCTCGCGCAGTACCTGACCCAATTCGAGAGTGGCTTCGCTGTGTTTCAGTATCTCACCCTGCGGGGCATTCTGGCTGCGGGCACAGCGCTCGCCATATCGATGTTGGTGGGGCCAACCATGATACGCCGACTGAACTACCACCAGGTCGGCCAGACAATTCGCTCCGATGGCCCCGAAAGTCATTTCGCCAAGGCGGGTACGCCCACCATGGGCGGTGCACTGATTCTGGTAGCGATAGCAATCAGTACTATTTTGTGGGCCGATCTGAGCAACCCCTATGTGTGGATTGTTATGGGCGTCACCGCGGTGTTCGGTGCCGTGGGTTGGGTGGACGATTACCGCAAGGTTATCGAGAAGGATTCACGGGGCCTGCCGGCGCGTTGGAAATATTTGTGGCAGTCGATTGCCGGCCTGGCTGCTGCACTGTATCTCTACCTGGCCTTTGATACGCCGGTAACGACAGAGCTGTACCTGCCCTTTTTTAAAGACTTTGCCTGGCAGATGGGCCCCCTGTTCATTTTGCTGACTTACTTTGTCATCGTGGGTTCCAGCAATGCGGTGAACCTCACCGACGGTCTCGACGGTCTGGCAATTTTGCCCACGGTGCTGGTGGGCACCGCTCTGGGCATCATCGCCTACCTGACAGGCCATGCGGATTTTGCCGAGTATCTGCACATTCCCTATGTGGCCGGCAGTGGCGAACTCGCTGTATTTTGTGGCGCCATGGCCGGGGCCGGGCTGGGATTTTTATGGTTTAACACCTATCCCGCACAGGTCTTTATGGGAGACGTGGGGGCGCTCGCGCTGGGTGCGGCGCTGGGCACGGTTGCGGTTATCACCCGCCATGAAATTGTATTTTTTATTATGGGCGGCATTTTCGTATTGGAAACTGTCTCCGTCATCCTGCAGGTTGCGTCGTTCAAGCTGACGGGTAAGCGAATCTTTCGCATGGCGCCCATACACCATCATTTTGAATTAAAGGGTTGGCCAGAGCCGCGTGTCATCGTGCGCTTCTGGATTATTACGGTGATGCTGGTTCTGTTTGGACTGGCGACGTTGAAACTGCGGTAGGTAAGGCGAGGTGGCTCTGGCAGTGAACCAGAATGTGATAGCGAGTAGTGCAAATAGCGTGGTGCTGGGGCTGGGTGCCACGGGGCTGTCATGCGCGCGCTATCTCAATCGCTGTGGCCAGGCCTTCACCGTGGTCGATACCCGGGCCCAGCCGCCGGGGCTGGACGCCCTCATCAGTGAAATGCCCCATGTACCGGTGTTTCTGGGCGACGTTCCACCTGCCGTTGTAGAAAGTGCGGGTGAGTTGATTGTCAGTCCCGGCCTGAGCCTGGATGAACCCCTGGTGCGCAGGGCGCAGGCGGCCGGCGTTGATATCGTCGGTGACATTGACCTGTTTGTGCGTGAGGCGGCTGCACCGGTTGTCGGTATCACCGGGTCCAATGGCAAGTCCACGGTAACCGAGCTAGTGGGGCAAATGGCCAGGGCGGCGGGATTGAATGTGGCCGTGGGTGGCAATCTGGGCACGCCGGCGCTCGATCTGTTGGCCGATGATTGTGAGTTGTACGTGCTGGAGCTGTCCAGTTTTCAGTTGGAGCGCAGTGGTGGTTTGAATCTGGCGGTGGCCACGGTGCTTAATGTGAGTGCAGATCACCTGGATCGACACGGCGACCTGCCCAACTATCACCGGGCAAAACACAAAATATTTTCCGGCTGTCGCAAAGCCGTGGTCAACAAAAATGATCCGCTGACCACGCCGTTGGTGGCGGACACGGTAAGCTTGATCAACTGGCGTATGGGTGAGCCGGACCTGGGCGGTTTTGGCCTTCGCACCGAGGGTGATGAAGAGGCGTTGTACCACGGCTTCGACCAGCTAATGCTCACCGCTGAGTTGGGCCTGTTGGGTCGACACAATATAGCCAATGCCCTGGCGGCTCTGGCAATCGGGCACGGCGCTGGTTTGCCCATGGCGTCCATGCTGGCCACACTGCGCACATTTTCCGGCTTGCCGCATCGCTGTCAACCGGTGGCCGACGTGGCGGCGGTTTCTTTTGTAAACGACTCCAAGGGCACCAACCCCGGGGCCACCCGGGCCGCGCTACAGGGCTTGAGCCGAGGTCGCAATATTTTGCTGATAGCCGGCGGTGTGGGCAAGGGTGCAGACTTCGGCCAACTGCGAGAAGCGGTGTCGGCGCATTGTAAAATGCTATTCCTGATTGGCGAGGCGGCCAGTGAGATGCGCAGCAGCCTTGCCCAGTGCACGACAGTACAGCTTGTCGATTCCCTTGAGCAGGCCGTTGTACTGGCCGCGCAACACGCGGATGCGGGTGATTGCGTATTGCTGTCGCCGGCCTGCGCCAGCTTCGATATGTTTGCCAATTACCAGGCCCGCGGGCAGGCCTTCGTACAGGCGGTTGCAAAACTTGAGGGCGCTGGGCAATGACGGCTTTTCGCGCCCAGCTACCTGCCCATGCATTTGCCATCGATCCGGTATTGGTGTCCATGGGCATTGCTCTTTTACTGGTGGGTTTGATCGCCATTACGTCCGCCTCCATCGAGTATGCGGACTGGCACTATCAGTCGCCCTGGTATCACAGCAAGCGGCATCTGATTTACATTTGCCTGGCGGTGGCTGGTGGCTTTGTGGTGTACGCAGTCCCCCTGGATTTCTGGCTGAACACAGGCTGGGTGTGGCTGTTTGTGGCGCTGGCGCTGCTCATACTGGTGTTGATTCCCGGCATAGGGCGAGAGGTTAACGGCGCTCAGCGCTGGTTGCCGCTGGGCGCGTTTACGCTGCAGCCATCGGAGTTTGCCAAGGTGGCACTGGTGGTCTACCTGGCCGGTTATCTGGTGCGCAAAGAGCACGAAGTGCGCCACCAATGGATGGGCTTTTTGAAGCCCATGGCAGTGCTCTTTGCCATCACCTTGCTGCTATTGGTGGAGCCGGATTTTGGGGCCACTGTTATCGCAGTGGGCACCGCTTTCGGGATGATGTTCCTGGCGGGAGTGAAGCTGCGACACTTTATGCTGGTACTGCTGGGAAGTCTGGGTGCCGGGGCGGTACTGATTGCCAGTGCGCCCTATAGGATGAAGCGCCTGACCGCCTACACCGACCCCTGGGCAGACCCCTTTGACACGGGGTTTCAATTGACCCAGAGCTTGATTGCCTTCGGCCGTGGTGAGTGGTTTGGCGTGGGCTTGGGCAATAGCATCCAAAAGTTATTTTATCTTCCCGAGGCGCACACAGACTTTGTCTTCTCCATATGGGCGGAGGAAACGGGCTTCGTGGGGGCCATGTTTGTTATCGCGCTGTTCACCGTTCTGATTGGCCGGATATTGTGGGTTGGCCGCAATGCCGCACAGCGCGGCAATTTATTCGGTGCCTATATCAGCTACGGCGCGGCACTTATCTTTACTGGCCAGGCCTTCGTCAACATGGGGGTGAGCTCCGGGCTGCTGCCCACCAAGGGTTTGACACTACCGTTTATCAGCTATGGCGGTACCAGCATGATCGCCTGCTGTGCCTTGTTGGCCCTGGTATTGCGGATTGAAGCGGACACGCGCTTGGGCAGCCGGGTAAAAAAGAAGCGAGGGCGAGTTCAATGACCGCGCTACAACCCCTGGTTCTGATGATGGCCGGCGGCACGGGCGGCCATGTGTATCCCGCCCTGGCCGTTGCCACCGAACTGCGTGAGCGGGGCTATCGCGTGGCATGGGTGGGCACTGCCCGGGGGTTGGAGGCCAGGGTGGTACCCCAGGCTGGAATTGAGTTGCACTGTTTGGCGGTGCGCGGTGTGCGCGGCAAAAATCCTCTGTGGAAGATTGTGGCGTTTTTGTCCCTGTTGCTTGCCGCAGTGCAGGCATTGTGGCTGGTATACCGGCTGGCACCTCAATGTGTCGTTGGTTTGGGTGGCTATGTTGCCGGACCGGCCGGCATTGCCGCCTGGCTGCTGCGCAAGCCGCTGATTATCCATGAGCAGAATGCCGTGGCCGGTACCACCAACCGCATGCTGGCCCCTTTTGCCAGTAAAGTGCTGGCCGGGTTTCCGCGGGCGTTTTCCGCGGATGTAGAGGTTGCAACGGTGGGTAATCCTGTGCGCCGCGAGTTGCTGGCAATGGCCGGCGAGAGCAGCTTCAGCTATGCCGGGGACAGGCCCTTACGACTGCTGGTTCTGGGTGGCAGCCTGGGTGCAAAACCCATCAACGACCTGGTGCCCGGGGTTGTGCGCCAGCTGTCCACAGGGGAGGGCGCTGCCGCGATGGAGGTTCGACACCAATGTGGAGAATCGCATGTTGAACAGGTGTGCGAATCCTATGGTGGCCTGTTGCAGCAGGAGGTTGAGGTCAGCGCCTTTATTGAAGACATGGCGGGCGCCTATGGCTGGGCCGATCTGGTGTTGTGCCGCGCTGGCGCGTTGACTATTTCGGAGTTGGCCATCATGGGCCGCCCCTCGATTCTAGTGCCCCTTCCGCACGCTATAGACGACCACCAAACCTACAATGCGCGGTCCCTCAGTGATTGTGGCGCGGCTTTTTTACTGAGCCAGGCACAGATGACTGCCCAGGCATTGGAAGAACTTTTGCGCGGTTACATCGTTCATCCCCAACGGTTGCTGTCCATGGCCGTGGCTGCAGTGGCGGCTGCCAAGCCGGAAGCGACCGCCCTGGTTTGCAGCGCCTGTGAGGAGCTTATCCATGGTCGGTGATAAAAGTAACTACGCCATTCCCGAGATGCGTCGTATTCGCCATATCCACATGATAGGTATTGGTGGCACCGGCATGAGCGGCATTGCCGAGGTGCTGGTTAACCTGGGCTATGAAGTATCCGGGTCGGATCTGCGCGCCACCGCAGTAACCAAACGACTGCGCAGTAAAGGCATCATCGTCTATATAGGGCACGATGCGTCAAACCTGGGTGAGGCCAACGTGGTGGTCAGTTCGACGGCAGTGGATGCCGACAACCCGGAAGTGGTGGCCGCCAAGGAGGCCAGGGTACCGGTGATACCCAGGGCTGAAATGCTGGCGGAGTTAATGCGCTACCGCCACGGTATCGCCGTTGCCGGCACCCACGGCAAGACCACCACCACCAGCTTGATTGCCTCGGTGTTTGCCGAGGCGGGCCTGGACCCAACTTTTGTTATTGGCGGCCTGCTCAACAGTGCTGGCAGCAATGCTCAATTGGGCGCCAGTCGCTTCCTGATTGCGGAGGCCGATGAGAGCGATGCCTCCTTCTTACACCTTCAACCCATGGTCGCTGTGGTCACCAATATCGAAGCGGATCACATGGAGACCTACGGCGGCGACTTCGCACTGCTCAGGCACACGTTTCTGGAGTTTTTGCACAACCTGCCCTTCTACGGCCTGGCGGTACTGTGCCTGGACGACCCCGTTGTTGCCCAGTTACTGCAAGAAGTGGGTCGCCCCATCCTGACCTATGGTTTTGCTGACGGTGCCGATTACCGCATCAGTGATATTGCCAAGTCAGATTTTTCCACGGCGTTTGTTATCCACAGACCCGCTGGTCAGCCACCCCTGCCCGTCACTATCAATATGCCGGGAACACACAATGTACTCAATGCCACCGCTGCCGTGGCGGTGGCCTGTGATGAGGGCCTGGACGACGATGCGATACAGCGTGGCTTGGAGAATTTCGCCGGTGTTGGCAGACGGTTTGAGCAGCGGGGGGAGCTGATATTCAGCACCGGAAGTGCCGCTCTGGTGGATGATTATGGCCACCATCCCACCGAGATTGCCGCCACCCTGGATTCTGCCAGGCAGGCCTGGCCAGAGCGGCGTCTGCTGATGATTTACCAGCCCCATCGCTATACCCGGACTCGCGACCTGTACGAGGACTTCGTCGAAGTACTGTCGCGATGCGATGCCCTGATTTTGCTGGATGTCTACGCCGCAGGAGAGGATGCAATTGCCGGCGCGGACAGCAGAAGTCTGGCCAGGAGCATACGCCAGCGCGGGCTGATTGAACCGATATTTGTAGAGGATAACAGTGCCGTGCCCGGTGTGCTGCGCGATATTGTCAAGGACGGTGACATTGTGATCACCCAGGGCGCCGGCAGTGTAGGGCAGCTGGCGCAGCTCCTGGGAGAGGTAGATTTCTTCAAGGGGCGCTCAGAATGAATTTCGATGCCCTTAAAGACAGTACTGTCGCGGTGTTACTGGGTGGCGTTTCGGCCGAGCGCGAAGTCTCTCTACTGAGCGGCGCCACGGTAGTGGCGGCGCTGGAATCCCTGGGGCTGACCGTGTGCAAGGTAGATCCCGCCGAGGCGGATTGGCTGCAGCAACTGCGTGAGGTGAAATTTGCCTTTAACGCACTGCATGGTCCCGGCGGCGAAGACGGTGTTATGCAGGGGGTTTTGGCCGCCCTGAATGTCGGTTACAGCGGTTCGGGAATTCTTGGTTCTGCGCTGGCCATGGACAAAATCCGCGCCAAGCAGCTGTGGCAGGGCATAGGTATTCCCACCGGGGGATTTGTCACACTGACCAGCAGTACCAATTGGCAGGGTGTTATCGACAGCTTTGGCAAGGTCTTCGTCAAGCCCGCCTGCGAAGGCTCCAGCTTTGGGATGGCGTCGGCCGACAATGCCCGCGACCTCGAGGCGGCCTTTACCCTGGCGCAGACCTATCGGGGCGAGGTGCTGGCAGAGCAGTTTCTGGCCGGCCCCGAATACACCGTTGCCGTGCTGGGTGACAGGGCGCTGCCATCGATTCGACTGGAAACCGACAACGAATTTTATGACTACGAGGCAAAATATCTGTCTGACGATACGCGCTATCACTGTCCCAGCGGTCTCAGCGCAGCGGAAGAATTGGAGATTTGCCAGTTGGCCCTGAAGGCTTTTGATTCACTGGGCTGCTCCGTTTGGGGTCGGGTTGATTTTATGCGCGATAACGACGGTGCATTCTATGTCCTGGAAGTGAATACCATCCCCGGGATGACATCCCACAGCCTGGTGCCCATGGCGGCGACGGCCGCCGGCATGGATATCGCAGCGCTGGTACAAGAAATTGTTGAACTCAGTCTTGAGGCCCGCTGTTGAGATGAAAAAACTGCGCCAGAAACAGCTAAAGCGCCGACCTTCGAATGGGGCGACTCGCAGGTGTGCAGCGCCGGTGATTAAAAAAAAGCAGTCGTTTGCATGGCTTAATCGGGTATTGGTTGTTGTGGCAGTGCTCGCTGTAACCGCCCTGGCAGCCAAGGGGTATATCGCCCTCAATGCCATGCCGGTTGAACACATTATCGTCTCGGGAAAACTGCAGCACACTAAAAGGGACGTTCTGGAAGAGATGGTAAGGCCGGCTCTCATCGGTGGCTTTTTGAATGCCGACCTGCAGCGAGTGAGGACACAGCTGCAAAGCCTGCCCTGGGTCTACGAGGCCACTGTGCGCCGTCGCTGGCCCAACGCACTGGAATTGCATGTGGTGGAACAACTGCCCATTGCTCGTTGGGGTGACAGCGGTTTTCTGAATCACCAGGGCTCGGTATTCAAGTCTGTGGAGGGAGGGGAAGACTGGCGTAGCCTGCCCCTGCTACAGGGTCCGGAGGGAACTGCCGGGCGGCTCATGAGTATTTACCAGCAGGTAGTAGAGATTATCGGCCCCAATAAGCTGATTGTCGAGGAGCTGAGTATCGATGACAGGGGGCAGGTGGAGGCCAGGCTGCAGGGGGGGATCATTTTGGTAATGGGCGCGGAAGACCTTGTTGAACAGCGCCTGCGCCGCTTTGTCGCTCTCTACCGCGCAGACCTGATTTTTCACAAAGACACAATCGCCAGTGTGGATTTACGCTACCCCAATGGACTGGCAGTGGGTTATAGAGAAACACCGCAGGTTGCGGGAATTTGAAACGGTAAAACAAATCTCAGGGGAGACACTGCCATGGGCAGCGCACAGGAACAAAAAATGATAGTCGGACTGGATATTGGTACATCCAAAGTTGTGGCTATTGTGGGGGAAATCAGTGATGACGGCCAGATCGAAATTGTGGGCATTGGCTCAAACCCTTCCCGGGGTATGAAGAAGGGAGTGGTGGTGAATATCGAATCCACGGTCCAGTCTATTCAGCGCGCCATCGAGGAGGCAGAGCTGATGGCGGGCTGCCAGATTCATTCGGTATACGTGGGTATTGCCGGCAGTCATATTCGCAGTCTTAATTCTCACGGCATTGTGGCGATTCGAGATCGCGAGGTGTACAGCCACGATCTGGAGCGGGTGATAGATGCGGCCCAGGCAGTGGCCATTCCCGCGGACCAGAAAATATTGCACATCCTGCCGCAGGAATATGTGATCGATAATCAGGAGGGTATCAAGGAGCCCATGGGTATGTCGGGTGTACGGCTGGAAGCCAAGGTTCACCTGGTGACCTGTGCGGGAAATGCCGCCCAGAATATCGAGAAGTGTATACGCCGTTGTGGACTGGAAGTCGATGACATCATACTCGAGCAGTTGGCTTCCAGTTGTTCTGTTCTAACTGATGATGAAAAGGAGTTGGGTGTCTGCCTGGTAGACATAGGCGGGGGCACCACTGATATTGCCATCTTCACCGATGGCGCTATCAGGCATACCGGCGTCATTCCCATCGCGGGCGACCAGGTCACCAATGACATTGCCATGGCGCTGCGTACGCCCACCAAGTATGCCGAAGAAATCAAAATCAAATATGCCTGTGCGCTCACCCAGTTGGCGGGTGCCGACGAGACCATAAAAGTACCCAGTGTTGGCGATAGGCCGCCCCGGGATCTGTCCCGGCAGTCTCTGGCCGAAGTGGTTGAGCCGCGCTACGACGAGTTATTCACCCTGGTGCAGGCTGAGCTGCGGCGCAGCGGTTATGAGGACATGATTGCGGCGGGCATTGTTTTAACCGGCGGCACTTCCAAGATGGAAGGCGTGGTGGAGTTGGCCGAGGAAATTTTTCATATGCCGGTACGGATTGGCTGCCCATCGGGCGTTCAGGGCCTGACCGATATCGTGAGAAACCCCATCTATGCGACCGGAGTTGGCCTGCTGTTATATGGCCTGCAACACCAGGAGGATGGCGGCTCATTCTCGGTGCGAAGTTCCGATGCGGGAGAGAGTTTGTTCGGCCGGGCGAAGGCCTGGATAAAGAGCAATTTTTAGTGCTTAGATTTTAGAGCTGTAAAACCTGCGTGAGAGCGCAACAAAATGATAAAAGGGGATAGACCATGTTTGAACTTATCGATAACGTACCTCAAAGCGCTGTAATCAAGGTGATCGGCGTGGGCGGTGGCGGTGGCAACGCCGTCAAACACATGATTGAGAATGAAGTGGAGGGTGTGGATTTTATCTGTGCCAACACTGACGCTCAGGCACTGGCCGATGTCGGTGCCAAAACGGTGCTGCAGTTGGGCAGCGAAATTACCAAGGGGCTGGGTGCTGGCGCCAATCCGGACATTGGGCGCGCGGCCGCCATGGAGGACAGAGACCGTATCGCCGATGCGCTGCGCGGTGCCGATATGATTTTTATCACCGCGGGCATGGGTGGTGGAACGGGAACCGGTGGTGCGCCAGTGGTCGCGGAGATTGCCAGGGAATTGGGCATCCTCACCGTTGCGGTAGTGACTCGGCCGTTCCCGTTTGAGGGGCGAAAGAGGCTGAAAATTGCCGAGCAAGGGCTGGCCGAACTAGAGCAACAAGTGGACTCGTTGATTACTATTCCCAACGAAAAACTGTTAGAGGTTTTGGGAAAAAATACCAGTTTATTGGATGCCTTTAAAGAAGCGAATGATGTACTGTTGGGCGCAGTCCAGGGTATCGCCGACCTAATCATCAGGCCCGGCATGATAAATGTCGACTTCGCCGATGTGAGAACCGTGATGTCCGAGATGGGCATGGCCATGATGGGTACGGGCAGCGCCACCGGCGAGGGCCGGGCGCGTGAGGCTGCAGAACGGGCCATTAACAGCCCGTTGTTGGATGACGTGGATTTACGAGGTGCCAGAGGTATTTTGGTCAATATCACCGCTGGACTCGATTTGTCGCTGGGTGAGTTTTCAGACGTTGGCGATGCGATTGAGGAATTTGCCTCGGAGGATGCGACCGTTGTAGTTGGTACCGTCATCGA
>SMVA01222863.1_pt1 | contig 22991 bp, 20 predicted proteins | sample 2456451 | NCBI WGS metagenome assembly SMVA01 (sample SAMN11095933, study PRJNA526329) | marine sediment metagenome | biome: Marine sediment; feature: Surficial sediment; material: Deep marine sediment; isolation source: Hadal surficial sediment | place: Pacific Ocean | collected 2014-05 | depth... | reverse complement strand
TTCGAAGCCCGATGCTCTATCCAATTGAGCCAGGAGCGCGCAGAACGGGCAGTTTAAGCCAGCAGATTCGCCGAAGCTATGCCAGCTTGTACCGTGCCCGCGTTATGACCGTAGCAGTTTTCCCGGAGCCGCCCCCGAATGCTCGTTGTCAGAAAGGAGAATTTCGCCGTTTACGACCGTGTGCTTGATGCCGACGGCCGTCTGTTTCAACCGCTTCCCACCGGCGGGTAGATCCTGCACAACCTCCGGCATCCGCGCGCCGACAGTTTCCGGGTCGAAGATGACCAGGTCAGCCGCCATACCTCGGCGGATGAGCCCTCGATCATGTAAACCCCACAGGGTTGCCGTGTTGTAGGTAATCTGGCGAACCGCTTCTTCGAGGGTCATTGCTTCTTTCTCGCGCACCCAATAACTCAACAGATGAGTCTGCAACGAACTGTCCATTATCTGTGAGACATGGGCGCCGGAATCGGAGAAGGTCACCACCGAGCGGGGGTGCTTCATCATCTCCAACACATGATCTTGATCTTCGTTTGCGATCGGCTGGCGAAAAAAGATCTCGAAGTCATGCTCGAGTGACAGATCAATCATGAGTTCCACGGGGTGTACGCCGCGCTGAGCCGCCATTTCTGTCATGCTCATCTGATCGGGATCCATGTTCGACATGGGGAAAACCCAATCCCAGTTCGGCGGCCTTGCTTCCGCACCCACCGCACGGGGACCCGTGTACTCCCGGCTCGCGACGGCAACGAGCTTGGCTTTGAATTCCGGGTCAGCCAGCTTCGCTTTCTGCTCTTCGAGTGGCAGTACCCGCAGATCTCTCCACACGTCCCAGTTATCGAACGGCGTATGAGCTTTGAAAGAGAGCAGCACATTCAGTGCACGACTATGCACCTGAGCAATCATCCTCCCACCCGCGGCCGCGGTCTCGTCGAGCAGGTCAAAATAGGGACGCCACAAGTCGGGCGCGACGCGGGTGCTGAACATGCCCCAGGTCTGGGTAACCCCTGACTCAACCGCTAGATCCTTCAAGCGGCCGAAATAATCACGAATCCGTTCCGGTTTGCGCCCGGGTGTTTCTCCAGCCAACTCGAATATCCCTTTACCGGTTTCGCCCACCGCGTTGACAATCGCACGCACCTCTTGCCATTCTGCTATGCGACTTGCAACTGGACGACCGTCTGTGGTGAGGTGATTGCGAGTACGTGAGGTCGAAAACCCGACAGCTCCAGCAATCACCGCCTGTTGCACTTCGGCACACATCTTCTTGAGGTCGTCGTCGGTTGCGGGGTCGGTGAATGCCCGCTCGCCCATCACATAGGTGCGTAGTGCCGAGTGACCGATATATCCGGCGTAGTTGATACCCTTTGGCAACGCATCCACCGCGTCGAGAAACTCCGGGAACGTTTCCCAGCTCCAATCGATACCGGCAAGCATGGCCTCGCGGGAAATATCTTCCGCCCGTTCCAGATTGCGGAATACGAGATCGGCTTCGGATTCCCGGCAGGGTGCCAGGGTAAAACCACAGTTACCCATCACCACACTCGTTACACCATGATAACAAGAGCACGAACCGATCGGATCCCAGAACACCTGGGCATCCATATGGGTATGCCCATCCACGAACCCGGGAGATACCACATGACCTTCAGCGTCGATCACAGACGCTGCTTTTTCCTTGATTCGGCCAATGGCGACAATTCGGCCATCCTTGACCGCAACGTCGGCCCGATAACGTGCGCCGCCGGAACCGTCGATTACCGTGCCATTTTTGACCAGCAGATCATATGTCATGGTGTTTCTCCCTCAGGGATTGAGTTTAACATCGAACGAACACGTTTTTGCTTCGATCCTTTTTCACCCGGTCTGCTTCGAAAACCTGGCCGTTCATGACGATGTAGACACCGGCCGCGAGCGTCTGAACAGCGGCAAAGGCCATGCCCACATTAAAGGTGGCATCGGTCTGCGCAAAACGAGCGGGGGCGAGGGAGCCGGTGAGCACGATGGTTTTGCCTTCAAGTGCGGTCAGTGTTTTTGCGGTTTCGGTCATGGTGTCCGTGCCGTGGGTAACCACGATACGTGTTTCAGGTCTTGCAGCCGCGGCGTCCCTGACCAGACCCCGATCCTCATCCGTGAACTCCAGACTGTCCTTTCTGAGCACACCGAGCACCTCGAACGGCTGGTTCACATTGGCCTGCTGCAACAGATCGCCCACCACCGAATCACCTACTTCGAAATCGCTATTCGCGTCAAAATAGACCTTGTCGATGGTGCCGCCCGTGGTAATTACCAGGATGGGTTCCAAAGCGCCTCCTCGAATCGGTGCGACGATGTCATTAGAGTACTCGTATCGACAGCCGAAGGGGGAGAGATCCACCATGAGTGAAACCAGCAAAACCGTGGCCGTCATCGAGGGCGATGATGCCTCACCCGAAGTGATCCAGCCTGCCGTGGAATTGATCGATCAGATGAATCTCGGGATCAACTGGACATACCCTGTGGTGGGAGAAGCTGCCAAAGCCGAGACCGGCAAGTCGTTTCCGGACGTCAGCCGGGCCATGATCGACGAAGCAGATACGACGCTTTTCGGTTCCAGCAGTGGCAGTTCGGGCGCCTCACTTTTCTATCTACGCTGGGGAAAACAGACTTTCGCCAACGTGCGACCGTGCCTGTACCTGCCGGGTTGTTCGAGCCCGCTCGCCCACCCCGAAGGCATCGACTTCGTGATCGTTAGGGAAAATCTCGAAGACCTGTACGTCGGCGTTGAAGGCCCCCTGGCAGACCTCACCCCTCTCAACCTGGTTGGCAGGACCGTCCGCAAGCCGATACACGAACTCGGTGAAGGCCGGTATGCGATAAAAGTCATCACCCGTCAGGGAAGTGAGCGGGTGATCCGCTTTGCTTTTGAACTCGCACGCACCCGTAACGGTCAAAAGCGGGTGACCAGCACCCAGAAACACAACATGTTACCGGGCACAGACGGCTACTTCCTCGAAATTGCCCGGGAGATTGCCAGCCAATACCCCGATATCGACTTTGAGACTTTTATCGTGGATGACTTCGCCTGCCGGATGATCATCCAACCGCAACATTTCGACGTGATCGTCATGCCGAATCTATACGGCGATATCCTCTCCGATGGCGCAGCCGGTCTGGTCGGCAGCCTCGGCTTGGCGGCCAGCGGTTGTTACGGAGAGGATTACGCATACTTCGAGCCCGCCCACGGTACCGCCCCTGACATCGCAGGCCAGGGGATCATCAACCCGACCGCAACGCTGTTGTCGGCCTGCATGATGCTCGAGTACCTCGGCTTCGAGGACGCTGCCGCTCGCCTTCAGGGAGCGGTTGCGAGCGTTTACGCAGAGGGTAAGCATCTGACGCCGGACCAGAACGGCACAGCATCTACGCTGGAGTTCTGTGCCGCCACAGCACAGCGGCTTGGCATACATATGCCGTAGCCTGGCAAAATTCTGAGAGCCGGAAATTCGGGACGACAACTCGCTGGTCGCGCGAAAAAACTATGTAAATGCGGCATAGTGAGGGAAGTTGAAAGGGGGAATCTCCATGAAGATCGATCGCCTGAGCCTATCTCTACCATTCCTGTTATTCGCCTTCGTCGCTGTGACGGCTAACGCCGAGATGACATTGAGCGCAACGGCCGACGATGCGCTGCCTCCAGCCATTGTCGGAGAAGCACCTGAACTCTCAGGGCAAATGCTGGGTTATTTTTCCGCAGACGACCAGGTGCAGGGTTATCTTGCCGTTCCCGACGGCGAAGGACCTCATGGTGCGGTGATACTCATTCATGAATGGAACGGACTGGTGCAGCGCGTCAAGGAAACGGCGGATGCGTTCGCAGCCGAAGGGTACGTTGCGCTCGCGGCGGATTTGTATAGTGGCCGTACCGGCGCGAACCCCCAGGAGAATATGGCGCTGGTACGAGAAACGCTGGCAAACCCTGAAGCCATCATCGCCAACCTGAATGCGGCGGCCAGCTACTTGCGCGAACGCAGCGACACCTCGGGAAAAATCGCAGCCATCGGCTGGTGTTACGGGGGCGGCGTTGCATTGTCTTTTGCACTCGGTGGCGAACATCACGATGCAACCGCAATCTTCTACGGCCGTTTGTTGGGTGACCCGGAACAAATGAGTCGAATCAATCACGAGGTCTACGGCACATTCGCGCGCAACGACAGCGGTATTCCCGTGGAATCCGTCAACGCCTTCGTCGAAACCCTGCGCAATGCGGGCATCGAAAACGATGTGCATATCTATGATGAGATCAGCCACGGGTTCTGGTTGCACGTTGATCGCAATCCGGAAATCAACACAGGTCCGGCGCTCGACGCCTGGCGGCGACTGAAGGCTTACCTCGGCCGCACGCTAGGCGGCTGATGCGACTACATTGGCAACTGCACCCCGGTGCGGGATCTTATCTGCTTCTAGTGCACGGCTTCTTGACGAGCCAGGCACAGTGGATGCTGAATCTTGCTGCGCTCAGCGAGGTATGCCAGCCGGTAACGGTCGAGTTGTGGGGTCATGGTCGTTCGCCAAGCCCAGAAGATCCGGCGTGTTATACGCCTCAACACTACCTGGAACAGTTTGAGCAGATCCGCATCGAGCTCGGCGCAAAAAAATGGAATCTACTCGGATATTCGCTGGGTGCCGGGCTGACCATTCGCTATGCCATGACCCACCCTGACCGCATCACAAGACACCTTTTTACCAACTCGATTTCTGCCCTCGCTGGCAAAAAGCAGTCGGATGTCTGGCGCAAGAACAGTGTGCAGGCTGCGGCAAACATCTTGTCAGGCGGGCAAAGGGCAATGCGGCGCATCGCCGTCCATCCACGACACGCGCGCAGGCTCCCAGAGCCAGTCTACGCAGCGCTCATGACTGACGCCGAGCTACTCCAGCCACTCGGCATCGCCAACACGTTGCGTTATACGACGCCGGAAGTCTCCGTTCGTTACGAGCTGGCGGGCAACTCGAAACCCGCGTTATTAGTATGTGGAACTCGGGAAAAACGCTTCCAGCCACACCGCGAATTTCTGCAGGCAAACATGCCAAATCTTAACGTAGCGGAGCTTTCCGCCGGGCATGGGGTCAACATGGAAACACCCGGCGACTTCGATCGTGTGGTGGTGGATTTTATTGGTGAATGAAAGGGTATGGAAACAACCCAGTATACTGATCCTCGATTCGACGGAGGCCGCTTGGGAATAACAGAAAACAAAGAACTAAGTTCATGAATACGCCCGGCACCAATCGCTCGATGAAGCCAACAAACCAGCTTGTCTGGGTTCTATTGTTGTCAACGTTTTTGCTGGGCTTCGTACGCGCAACAGAACACGAGCTCGTGCCACCCGAGCAGGACTACTATCTTCATTTCTACCAGTCTCCAATGGGGATGAACGGCCGAACGCACCCCTTTCAAACCGGGTAGTAACTCCATCCCCTTGGATTTTGATGGTGATGGCGATACCGACTTTCTAAGCGCGATTTCACGGCCCCGCTTTTACCTGGAACCGATAGCTGCCCCACCTGGGGAGAAGAAGGCTCGAACTACATCGACTTTTCAGTCTTGCTCAACATGAGCCCACCAGACACCGACCATGACGGCGTGCCTGATGAAGACGATGCCTTTCCAAACGACCCAACTGAATCCGTAGACACCGACAGCGACGGCATCGGCAACAACGCGGACACAGACGACGACAACGACGGGTTGACCGACACCGATGAGATTAACGTCTACGGCACCGATCCCCTCATGCGTGATACCGATGGAGACGGTTTGAGTGACGGCGATGAGATCGCCAACGGGTTGAATCCGCTGGACCCAACAGACTGCCCCGTCGAACTCTGCCCACCACCCGGCAGCGGCATTCTCAAAATACTACCGTTAATCATCCAGGATCGAGACGAGGAGTAGGCTGGCATCAGTTTCGGGCCCATTACAGGAGCCTGCTTTTTCCGTGTCATAAACAGTTACTAATTGATTTATAAGTCTTTTTCTTTATAATACTGTATGTATATACAGTTATTTGGGAAAGCTCATGATCGGCACCACGCTGGCGACAGCCCACACCCTGGCCGATGAAATCTCCACCCTCTACGCCCACATCAATGCCGCCAGTTTCTTGTTGCTAGAGAAAATCCGGGCCTTCGATAAGTGTGGTGCCTATGCGCAGCTCAACTGTAAGTCCACGGCCCATTGGCTGAACTTCGCCTGTGGCATCGGACTCGTTGCCGGTCGGGAGAAGGTCCGGGTGGCCAGAGCCCTGGCCGAGTTACCGAAAACACAAGCCGCCTATCGCGAGGGTCGTTTGAGTTACTCCAAAGCGCGCGCACTCACCCGCGTGGCAACGGTTGAGAATGAACATCACTTCCTAAATATCGCCTACCATGCCACCGCCTCCCAGACCGAGCGCATCGTACGCAACCATCTGAACGTTATCGCGGTATCCGACGAGGACCTGGCATCGAAACGAACCCTCAGCTATCACTGGTTGGTGGATGGCAGTCTCTCGTTCAAAGGACGTCTCACCGCAGATCAGGGGGCCTTGTTCTTAAAATCTCTGGAGCACGCGTTCGCTGAGCACGATAGCCGTGAACTGTTTCAGGCCGCCTGTGAAGATAAGGAGCCCATGGTCGCGAAACGTGCAGATGCGCTGGTGTTCATGAGTGAGCAGGTAATGGCATCTATCCCTCAATCGAGCAGCACGGCGGATCGTTTCCAGGTAAGCGTTCATGTAAATGCCGAAACACTCGAGGCCCCAACTGTGGAGTTGAATCCTGACGATCCCCCGCAAATCGAGGGTGGGCCCGTGATCTCGCTGAAAACGGCCGAGCGCTTGACCTGTGATGGCAGCATCATTCCTATCGTTGAATCGGCCGAGGGGCAACCGCTCAGTATTGGCCGCAAACGGCGCACGGTTTCAGCGGCGTTACGGCGTGCGCTCAAATGCCGTGATGGAGGGTGTAAGTTCCCGGGGTGTGAGCACGTCCACTATGTGGACGCCCACCACATTCGGCATTGGGCCCATGGGGGTGAGACCAACCTCAATAATCTGGTATTGCTGTGCCGATACCACCACACGCAACTGCATGAAGGCGGTTATACGATTGCTGGAACGGGTAAAAACGTACGTTTTATCGATCCTCGAGGGGTTGAAATCCCGGTCGTGGATGACGATCTTTCTATCGGTAATGTCGACGATCTCATCAAAGACGCTTCCGCGGAAGCGTTTCTGGACGCAAAGAGCCTGACACCTGAGATGGACTGGCGACCGCCCGATTACAGTCATATCGCCTGGATACTGGCTCAATACGCACAACCGTCAGGCCAGACGGCGACAGACCAAGGCAACCGCATAGAGCCACCCTAAACTTTTGCCTGCTCGAACGGATTACCATCCGAGTGCACGTGAATCTCGGGTTCGAACGCACAACATCACCATCGGTGAGTTCACCACTTTCATTAAAAAACACTTCCACGGAAGCGTTCATATTACGCTGGCAGACAGACGCCGAAGATGGACCAACAGCCGGTCGATCAGGCGGCTGTACCACGGCTACACCATATTGTTACTTTACTATCGGATTGGCTTGCTGACCTTTGTGAAACGAGTACACCGGTTTCAACTCATCGGCTGAGCAGCTCGCCAAAACGTCTGTGGGCCCAGCACTCATCTGCACCACAACCTTCACAGTCTCGTTGGGGCTTGCAAAGGTAACTGATGCGCTACTTACTTCATCGCCCGTACGCTGGAGTTCGTCCACGTGCAGGAGTTTCAGCAGCGGTTGCGCTGCGATAGCTTCGGCTGCCTGAACCAGTTGGGGATAACGCGAACGACCACGCAGATGCGAAAAGGAAAGGCCGCCACCGTCCACCTCCGCAATAAAAGAATCGGCCTCTTCCGGAATAACCCGTCCGTAAAGTACGCCCTGTGGAAGGGCAAGCACATTGGGCGCGAACCGGTGTCCGCCCAGATGTGACGTCTGCCATACCCGGGAACCCACCCGTTCGCGCAACCGCTCATATGCCGGAAGCCCAAACCGGGCGCAACAGAGATCCCGCTGGCCATTGGTGCACACAAAATATTGCGGCTCGGCAACCAGATCGACTTGCCCAGGCTCGTCAAGCGCCGCTCCGACATCCACTTCCTGGAGGAACTCGTAGCCTACGCCCCGGTATGCCCACAGCCGATCGTCGAACGCGACCATGAGGCAGGTGGTATCCCCGTCTATATCGGGTTGCCGCATGAACTGCACACGAATTTTCAAACCCTTCGCCATGACGGTCGTGATGGTCTGATCGAGCCAGTTCCTGCTCGCAACGTCCAGGGTGTTATCGGTTACGGCCTTCGCGTTCCAACTCGGTTTGTATTCGAGTAGCAACCAGACATCCACCTCTTCCGCGGTACCCCACATCGGCTCGTCGATTGCCAACTCGCTGCAGTAACTTCGTTCGCTCACGTGACACCTTCAGCAGGAAACGAAGTCCGCATTGAACCAGAATCAAACACAGCACGACAGGCATTGCGCTGAGCCATCGTTTTGCTCATTCGCGAGTCGAGTTACGCTTACTGCCTGGGATACTGAAAAAGGACGTTTCGTGAGCACCTTAGAAAGGGCGGCACTGGCACCCATAGCTGCTGAGATCGCAATATCCCCCAAAGCTGTGCAGGTGCCCGACTTGTTTTGCGGAAATCTATCCAGGGTATGACTACGACAAACCCTCCTGATAGGATTTCTTATCGAAGAAACTGCCTTTGCAAACGAGCAGGGTTATCGCTAGCGTATCCGTGAGGGAGGATAAGAACGATGTCGAACATACCGTCCAGCGCGAATTCGCCAACGCTGCAACTGGCCCAACGCATCTCGAGCGCGATCTACGCCAATATTCCGTTGCCCGCTCTCGAAGTTGGCAAACAAGCACTGATGGACTTTATCGGTGTGACAGTCGCCGGCATGGAGGAGCCGCTGAGTCAGATTCTCATCGCGGAAGCGGAAGAGGCGGGCGGGCACCCCCAGGCAACGATTATCGGTTCGAATTCGCGGGCCAACGTCCAGCAGGCGGCGCTGATCAATGGTTCGGCGGGACATGCACATGACTATGACGACGTGCATATCAATATGGGTGGTCACCCGACGGTGCCCGTCGCTCCAGTGGTGTTCGCTCTGGGCGAACATCTCGACAGTTCAGGGTCGGACCTGCTCACGGCATTTATCGCTGGCGTGGATGTCGAGTGCATCCTCGGACGTTATGCTGGACCCTCGCACTACGCCAAGGGCTGGCACGCGACAGGCACGCTCGGCACCTTCGGCGCCGCCGCTGCCGCATCGGTATTACGGAAACTCGACACCCCCACGACGGCCGCCGCGCTCGGTATCGCCGGTACCCAGGCTGCGGGTCTGAAATCTCAATTCGGGACCATGTGTAAACCGCTGCATGCAGGGCATGCGGCAGCCACCGGGGTTCAGGCGGCAAGCCTGGCAAGCCGGGAATTTTCCTCTCGACTCGACATCCTCGAAGCAAACCAGGGATTCATGTCGACCCAGAGTGAGAGCGTCTCCGAGGAGCGCTTTTCAGTGGCGTTAAGCAATCGGGCCTTTGCTCAGAACATCTGCTTCAAGTATCACGCAGCATGCTACCTGACCCATTCATCGATCGAAGCCGTCTCCAGCCTATGTAACGCAAACCTTTTTGCGCCTGGGGACATCGAATCGGTCGAGATCCGCGTCAACGCAGGCCATTTCGATGTGTGCAACATTGAAAAGCCGGCTACGGGTCTCGAGGCCAAGTTCAGCCTGCGTTTCACCGCAGCGATGGCCATGGCCGGGATAGACACCTCCAGCATCAGTATCTTCACAGACAAACTCACCCAACAGCCGGAGCTGATCGCCTTAGCCGACAAGGTTCGAGTCACGGCCCACACTTCCCCAAAACCGGAGAGCGTCGTCACCATGACTCTGCTCAACGGAGAGACTCACACGGAAGCCGTCAACGTAGCGATTCCGATGACCGATCTCAATGCGCAGTGGGAGAAACTCGAACGCAAATTTCATGCGCTGGTCGATTCCCGGCTGGGTTCCGAAGTCGCCCACGACCTCATCAACTACTGCAAAACTCTGGACGAATACGACGACCTCAGCGAATTCTATTGTTTGCTGAGCGCGCCAGTCACCGCGCCGCGGTCGACCTGATGAGCGACGCAGACACAGATTTCCGTGCGCGTGCCATTGTCGTTCGCAAGGGTAATCGCTACGAGGACATGACCGCAGGCCGTGTCTTCGAGCATCATTGGGGGCGTACGATTTCCGCTGGCGACAATGCGGCATTCACCACCCAGACGTTGTCCTTCTGCCCGCTCTACTTCAATGAGCCCTATGCAAAAGCCCTGGGCCATCCACGGATCCTGGTGAATCCGCTGCTCGTATTCAATACGGTGTTTGGTCTTTCCGTCGAAGATCTCAGTGAAGGTGGCGGGCCGTTTCTTGGCGTGGACGATTGTCAGTTTCTTACCGACGTGTATATCGGGGATACCCTCACCGCACGAAGTACCGTCATCAGCCGACGGACTTCCAAAACTCAGCCCGGATTCGGCATCGTGACCTGGCAAACTCAGGGGTTCAATCAGAATAACGTCCAGGTCATCGATTTTCACCGCACCAACCTGGTACGAAGGAGCAAGTCCTGATGGCGCTGACAGGCACAAACAACTACTTCGAAGACTTCCAGGTTGGCCAGGTACTCAAACACGCGCGTGGTAAAACGATGTGCGAGCATGACAACGTCGGCATCACCCTGCAGGTGCTGAATACGGCGGAAGGCCACTTCAACGAAGACATCATGCAAAAAAACGCCATGGGTCGTTCCGGCTGGAACAGACGGCTGCAGTTCGGTGGTGTCACTATCGCCATGATCATCGGTTTGGCTATGCAGGACACGGGTGAGAACGCGCTGCGCGAGCTTGCCCTGGACAAGATCCGGTTGAAGTCTCCCGTGTTCCACGGCGATACCCTCTACGCATACACCGAGGTATTGCAGACCGAAGATGCCGATCGTGAAGACGCAGGCGTCGTGACCTTCAAGCATTATGGAGTCAACCAGAAAGACGAAGTGGTGTTCGAAGGCGAGCGTCGAGTGCTCATCAAACGTAAGAGTCACTTTCTATAAAAAACAATCAGGTTACCAGGATGATCAAACAACCCAGACGTGCACGGCGCTGCCAGCTTTCCGTTCCCGGCAGTTCCGAAAAGATGATGAACAAAGCGGCCGGCCTCACTCTCGATCACGTTTTTCTCGATCTGGAAGACGCCGTAGCGCCGAACGCCAAACCTGCCGCACGCGGCATGATCGTGGACGCACTCAACGACCTCGAATGGCTTCCAAAAACCGTCTGCGTACGCATCAACGATGTGGAAACCGAGTGGTGCCACGATGACATCATCGAGGTCGTCTCGGGTGCGGGTGCGCGGCTCGATACGATCATGCTGACAAAGGCCAAGAGTGCGGCCGACGTGATGTTCGTGCACCTGATGCTCGACCAGCTCGAACAGAAACTGAAGCTGACCAATCGGATCGGCATCGAGTGCCTCATCGAGGAAGTGGAAGGGATGATGAACGTCGAGAAGATAGCCGCCTGCTCCGACAGGCTGGAATGCCTCATATTCGGCATGGGCGATTATTCCGCCAGTCAGCAGATACAGATTGGTTCCGTAGGCAGCTCCGGCAGCTACCCGCCCGACCTCTGGCATTACCCTCGCTACAAGATGACGATCGCCTGCCGTGCGAACGGTATCGATCCGGTAGATGGACCTTATGCCGACTTCCGTAATCCGGAGGCGTATACCAGGGAAGCCGAACGCGCCAATACGCTCGGCATGGTGGGCAAGTGGGCCATTCACCCGAGTCAGATCGAACTTGCGAACCAGGCTTTCACCCCGGACCCGGAAGCGCTGGAAACCGCCCGCAAACAGAAATCCGCCTACGCCGAAGCCCTCGAGCAGGGTCTCGGCGCCATTAACGTCGACGGTGTGATGGTGGACGCCGCCAGCATTCGCATCGTACAGAATCTGATCGACCGCGCCGACCTGGTCGGCATGTGATGACGTTCGCACCATGGAAGTAGACCCAATATGACCGAACCGTATCTGACCGACGAGCGACTGATGATCCAGGACGTCGCCCGGGAATTCACCAGAAAAGAAGTGCTGCCCGTCGCCAACGAGCTCGACCCCATACAGGGCCAGATTCCCATGGACCTGCGTAACAAGATGGGCGAGATGGGCTATTTCGGCATTCGCATGCCCGAAGCTCAGGGGGGCATGGGGTTGGGGGTCTTCGAGTACTGTCTCATCGCCGAAGAACTGGCTCGTGGCTGGATGAGCGTCGCCAGCATCATCGCCCGCGCAGCGTCGCTGATGGGTGTCGGCGGTTGGTCGCTCGCAAAACGCGAGGAGTTGACCGCCAAAGCCGCCCGGGGTGAATACCTCGCTGCAATCTCGTTGTCCGAGCCCGATGTGGGATCGGACCTCGCTTCCGTGAGCTGCCGCGCGGTTCTCGAAGGTGACGAGTGGGTCATCACCGGCAACAAGTACTGGTGTACGTTCGCCGATGGGGCGGACTACATCCAGCTGCTCGCACGGGTGGAAACTCCTGGGGACACCGAATCACGTCACACCGGCTTACGCTCGTTCATCATCGAAAAACCGCGCGGCGAACTGCCTGCCGGTTGTTCGGGATCACCCATTCCGAAGATCGGCTACTTCGGCTGGAACACCTATGAACTCGCTTTCGACGGCTGTCGGATTCCCAAAGAAAATATCATCACGGGCGGCAACGAAGAAGGCTTCAAGAACACGGTCAACTTCCTCAATGTGGCGCGTACCCACACCGCGGCCAGATCCATCGGTCTTGCCCGCGGTGCGTTGGAAGACGCGATGGCCTACGCTCAGGAGCGAGTGCAATTCGGCGTTCCCATCAGCGATTTTCAGGAAACCCGCTTCAAGATCGCCCGCATGGCAAGCGACATCGAGGCCGCCAGGCAACTGATGTATTCCGTCGCAACCAGCATGGATGCCGGTGCAAAGGCCGACCGGGAAGCGGCCATGGTCAAATGGTTCGCCAGTGAAATGGCGGAACGCGTGACATCGGACGCTCTGCAGATATTCGGCGGTGCCGGTTACACCAAGCTGCACGCCGTGGAACGCTACTGGCGCGATGCGCGCCTGACGAAGATTTTCGAAGGCACCAGCGAGATCCAGCTACGTATCATCTCGGATCGGTTGTTGGGCAAACCGACTCATCGCGCGACGAGCTAAAGCCATCCGTTTAACAGCCGAGCACCAATTGGCGTTATGATCTCCGTCAAGCTTACGAAACTGAAGCTTCGAGGAAGGATCGATGACCGACGTTGCCGAGTTACCGCAGACTTTTGGCGAGCTGAAATCTTCCGGCTATCAGGTGCTCCCGGTAAAAGCGGAGCTAAGGCGCAACCTCATCAACAAGCTGCGTGCAGAGGAACCCCTGTTCCCGGGTGTGATGGGTTACGACCATTCGGTCATCCCGCAGTTGACCAATGCGCTGCTCGCATCCCAGGACATTATCCTTCTGGGCGAACGGGGACAGGCGAAATCACGCATCATGCGCAGCCTCACGTCGTTGCTCGACGAGTGGACGCCGATAATCGAAGGCACGGAGATACCGGAGAATCCGTATCAACCCATCACCTCACAGGGCCGCAGCCTCATCGAAGAACACGGCGACGGCACCCCGATCAGATGGCTGCATCGCGATGAGCGTTATGCGGAGAAACTCGCGACACCCGATATCACGATTGCCGATCTCATCGGTGAGATCGATCCGATCAAGATTGCTGAAGGTCGCTACCTGTCCGACGAGTTGATCCTGCACTATGGTCTGGTGCCGCGAGTCAATCGGGGCATCTTTGCAATCAATGAATTACCCGATCTCGCGGAACGAATCCAGGTGGGGTTGCTGAACGTACTCGAGGAACGCGACGTGCAGATTCGCGGCCATAAGGTACGTCTACCACTGGACATCCTGGTCATCGCCACGGCAAACCCAGAGGATTACACCAACCGTGGGCGCATCATCACACCGTTGAAAGATCGATATGGCGCCCAGATTCGCACCCACTACCCAGAAGAGATCGAACAGGAACTCGCCATTGTCGATCAGGAAGCCGCAGTTCTCGATATGGGCGACTACCGGGTCAAGGTGCCACCCTTCATGCGCGAAATCATCGCAGAGATCACCCATCACGCGCGCCGCTCTCCCGATATCAACCAGCGCTCCGGCGTCTCGGTGCGCACCTCCATCGCCAACTACGAAGCACTGGTAGCGAACGCGTTTCGGCGGGCTCTCAGAATCGGTGAAAGCGAGGTGGTGCCGAGAATTTCCGACCTCCCCTTCGTCATTCCCTCCCTGCAGGGCAAGTTGGAGTTCGAAGCGATGGAGGATGGCCAGGAAGACAAGATCACCAATCGGATTCTCAATGGGGCCGTCAAGGCCGTCTTCGATCGCTATTACGACCTGAACGACCTGGAATCAGTGGCTACATCGTTCAACGAAGGCTTGTCGGTCGAAACCGGAGACGATATCAAAGCCGCCGATTACGCCAAAATCATCGAGCAGATTCCGGCTCTTGGCGACGTTTTCGTCAATCCTCAAGAGGTTAGCGACGCTGAACGCGCAGCCACGATCGAATTCATTCTCGAGGGATTGCACCTGCACAAGCTACTCAACAAACACGAGTACGCGGGCGTTACGGCCTACACGGAATAACCCATGCGGAAACTCTTCTCCCGCCATCGATTTTCTGTTTGGGACGGTTCCCAGGAACTCGGTCTCGGACCCGACGAGATCATGGCAGCGCTCGCCGAAGATCTCATGGAGTACGGCGACCTGCGTTGGGCCATGCGCAACCTCATGTCGCGCGGCATGCCGATTCCGCAAGGCGGCTACCTGCAGGGCTTGCGTGACATGCTGAAGCGGTTACGCAACCAGCGGCGGGAACAACTCGAACGTTTCGACCTATCCAGCATCTTTGAGGACTTTCGCGAACGTTTGGATGAGATCGTACAGATGGAGCGCGACACGATCGAATCCTGGCTCAGCAAAGACTCGGAGAAAACAGAATTCTCCGACGAAGTGCTCAAGAACATCGCGAAGAACAATCAGCAGCAACTCGACGATCTACCGGAAGATGTAGCCGGGCAGGTCAAGCAACTCGAGAAATACGAGTTCCTCAACCCCGATGCGCAACGCAAATTTCTGGAGTTGCTGAACGAACTACGCCGCGCCATGACCAACACTTTTTTCAAAGACATAGAAAATATGGTCAACAATCTCTCCGACGGCGATATCGAACGCATGAAGGAGATGATGCGCGCGCTGAACGACCTGCTGGTCAAGAAGATCGCTGGAGAAGATCCGAAATTCGATGAGTTCATGGCGAAGTTCGGTGACATGTTTGGTGACAATCCACCACAAACCCTCGATGAGCTACTCGAGCAGATGCGCAGGCAGATGGCTGCCGCGCAATCGCTGTTGAACTCGATGTCTCCCGAACAGCGGCAACAACTTCAGTCTTTGATGTCGGGTCGCTTCAACGACCCGGAACTCGATGCGGAGCTGCGCAAGCTCGCCAAAGAAATGGAGTTTCTGAATCCAGACGGCAACCAGTATCATTTTGGCGGTAGCGAGAAGCTGGATCTGGACGCAGCCATGAACCTCATGAATGAGATGCATGACCTGGACGATCTCATCGCCCAGATACAGGATGCGGAACGCGGTGGTGATATGGACCGAATCGACCGCGATCTGCTGAAAGAGCTCATGGGCGACGATGCAGCGGAGGATCTCGAGGCGCTCGACAAGCTGCAAAAAGCTTTGGAAGAGGCCGGCTACGTCCGCCCGACCGATGACGATCGTTGGGAACTCACCCCACGAGGCTCCCGTATGATCGGGCAAAAAGCCCTGGGCGAAATCTATGCGCGTCTGAAACGACAGGACCTCGGCAACCATGCATTGCCCGAGGAAGGGCGTTTCGGCGAGCGCCTGGAAGAGCCCAAACGCTACGAATATGGCGATCCGTTTCACCTGCATATGCCTCGCACGATCCGCAACGCCATAGACCGGGAGGGACCGCAAACGCCGTTGCATCTCAAACCAGAAGACTTTGAGGTTTATCGAAGCGAACTGATTACCTCGACAGCCACCGCCATGTTGGTCGACCTGTCATGGTCAATGGCTTTGCGTGGATCGTTTCAGGCCGCCAAAAAAGTTGCGCTCGCGTTGCACAACCTCATCACATCGCAGTATCCAAGAGACAGTTTTTACATCATCGGTTTCGCGGCATATGCCAAAGAACTGAAACCCCAAGATCTGCCTTACCTGCAGTGGGACGAGTATCAGCTGGGAACGAACATGCAGCACGCGCTGTTGCTCGCCGACAAACTCCTCGCCAGACATCAAGGCGGCAATAAGCAGATCATCATGATCTCCGATGGCGAGCCGACCGCGCATCTGGAAAACGGCGAAGCGCAGTTTGCTTACCCGCCGACGCCTGAGACCATTCGCGCCACATTCCGCGCCGTGAAACATTGCACCAGACGTGGAATAGCGATCAATACCTTTATGTTGGATACCAGCTACTATCTCAAAGCATTCATGGACGAAATCGCCAAAATCAACGGTGGCCGGGTGTTCTACACGTCCCCCGAGAAGCTCGGAGAATACATTCTCGTAGATTACGTTCAGAACAAGCGTAAGCGCCTGGCACGCCGCGCCTAGCGTACGGTGCATGAACGCACGACTGCGTACGCGTCTTTTCCCAACGAATAAGCGAAGTTTGCGTAGCAACCGACGGGGAATTCACAGTATGCGAATTTCCTGACAAAAACTAAAAACGAGGTTTTGACTATGCGTTGGCACTGTTACTTTTCGATACCACTTACGTTCGTTGCTCTGGTTCTCAGCACATCAGGCAATGCCCGCCGTATTGACGATGCGGCACTTGCCGATGAATCAAACGTTACCGAATGGTTGGCCCATGGTCGCACTCAGAGCGAGCAGCGCTTCAGCCCGCTGAAGCAGATTAACGCATCAAACGTTTCAAATCTGAAGCTCGATTGGTATCTGGATCTTCCTGACGCTGTCGGACTCGCAGCAACACCGCTTGTAGCCGATGGAGTGATGTATTTCACCGGCAATCGCAATATCGTACGGGCGGTAGATGCTGAAACAGGCGTGCTGATCTGGACATTTGATCCACATGTGGCTGATACAGCAGGCGAACGGCTGAAAGTTTCGTTTCTGCATGGAAGCCGGGGGGTGGCTCTCTGGAATGACAAGGTCTATTCCGCCACGAGAGACGGACAGCTGATTGCAATCGATGCAGGTACCGGAAAAGAAGTCTGGCGCGTGATGACGGTTGACCCCACCAAAGCCCTCTACATCAGTGGCGCACCCAAGGTATTCAAGGGCAAGGTATTAATCGGAAACGGAGGCACCGAAAACGGCGCTACGCGAGGTTATGTTACCGCCTATGACGCAGAATCAGGCAAGCAGGTCTGGCGATTTTACATTGTGCCAGGAAATCCGGCCGATGGATTCGAAGACAAAACCATGGAGATGGCAGCAAAAACCTGGACCGGGGAATGGTGGAAATACGGTGGCGGAGGCAACGCGTGGCACGGTTTCACCTACGACTCGGAATTTGATGTTTTATACATTGGCACCGGCAACGGTGCCCCCTGGAACAGGAAGATACGCAGCCCCGGGGGTGGCGACAATCTCTTTCTATGTTCGATCGTTGCGTTGGATCCGGACACCGGCGAATACCGTTGGCACTATCAAACTACGCCAGGCGAATCCTGGGACTACAACTCCAATATGGACATTGTACTGGCCGATCTCAAGATCGACGGGCGCGATGTGAAAGCAATGCTGCATGCACCCAAAAATGGTTTCTTCTATGTGATCGACCGAGCCAACGGAAAACTCATCTCAGCGGAACCTTTCGCAGACGTATCCTGGGCGTCAAAGATAGATTTGGTTACCGGTCGCCCGGTGGAAGAGCCGGGCGCAAGGTATGAAGACAGCTCGACATTGATAACCCCTGGACCACTCGGGGCGCACAACTGGCCATCGATGTCTTTCAATCCCGAAACCGGTCTGGCCTATATCCCGACAATTCACCAGTATTACAGATACGGGGACGAGGAGGTGGACCTCAAGGGATGGCAATCACCTGACTGGCGCGATACCGCACCTACCGATGGATTAGGGGTGGACGCACAACAACTCGATTTCGAACCGGGAGCGGTGCGGGGCTCACTGCAAGCTTGGGACCCCATCCGGCAGAAGCGGGTGTGGGAAGTAGAACTTCCGGTTTCCTGGAATCCGGGCACCCTTTCAACCGCGGGCAATCTCCTTTTTCAGGGCCGTGCAGACGGCGAATTCGTGGCGTACGATGCATCGACCGGTAAAACACTATGGCAGTCGCACGTTGGACTGGGTGTCGCAGCGCCTCCGATCACCTATTCGATCAAGGGGCGCCAATATGTGGCACTACTCGTGGGATGGGGATCTGTGTTAGCGGCCCTCGGTGGCCAGGAAGCCGCGGATCTGGGTTGGAGTTATGGAAATCAGATGCGGCGGTTGATGGTGTTTTCCCTGCAAGGGGAGCTGGACATGCCTCTACAATCACCGCCGAACGTACCAACGCCGCTCGTCGCTCCGTTTTTCGAAGTAGACGGGGATTTTGCCGTCAAAGGGGCCGACATCTTTGGTCAATGCACTTTCTGCCACGGACCAGAGGCAATTGCCGGGGGATTGGCACCCGATCTACGCGCTTCACCCATCGTCTTATCCGAGAGCGCGTTTATGGAAGTGGTTCGGGGAGGCTCGATACGTGACAGGGGAATGCCTTCTTACACATCGTTTTCAGATAGCCATCTCAAATCGCTGCGACACTACATTCGAGAGCAAGCGGAACTAGCCCTGAAAGGTGGAACGATTGATTAACAAACCGGCCAGGGTCACCGAGCGTGGAGTGCCTGAAAACACCAACTAAGGATCAGCGAGAAGCAATACCTCGCGGGCAGCGAAGCTAATCACTATTCAACATTAATAACAAGCAGCCCGTTAATACGAGCGCGGCAGTCCCAACACGTGTTCTGTCACGTAATTCAATACCATTTCCTGAGAGATGGGTGCGAGGCGGGTCATTCTGGCCTCTCGCCAGTAACGCTCCACGTGATACTCCTTGGCATAACCGTATCCACCATGTGTCTGTACGGCTTGATCGGCTGCCTGGCAGGCTGCATCGGCGGCCAACCATTTGGCCATGTTCGCTTCAGCACCGCAGGGTTGACCGTCGTCCAACATCCACGACGCTTTACGGATCATCATCTCAGCCGCTTCCAGGCGCATATGCGCTTCGCCTAACGGAAAGGCTATGCCCTGGTTCTGCCCGATTGGACGATTGAACACCACCCGCTCGTTGGCATAGTTCACGGCTCTGTTTATCGCCGCTCGACCGATCCCCAGCGCTTCGGCGGCAACCAGTATGCGTTCCGCGTTCAGACCATCGAGCAGGTAACGAAAACCTTTGCCTTCCTCTCCCACACGATCCGTCACGAGCACCGGAAGATCGTCGTAAACTACTTCACAGCTGGCTACGGCATTGCGCCCCACTTTATCTATCGGAGATATGGTCACCTCGGGACGCTGCAATTCTGCCAGCAACAAGGTCAATCCATCGGTGCGTTTTGCAATTTTTTCGATCGGCGTAGTTCTGACAAGAAGCAATACCCGCTGGGAGTCCAGTGCTTTCGTCATCCACACCTTGCGCCCGCGGACGATATAGTGATCGCCTTCCCTGCGTGCGGTGGTGGTGATGGAGGTGGTGTCTGTGCCTGCGTCAGGTTCGGTAACACCGAACGCCACGTGCAACTCTCCTTTTGCCACTTGCGGTAGGTAGGTCTGCTTCATCTCCTCCGAGCCGTGTCGTACTACCGGGTGCATGCCAAAAATCGACAGGTGCAGACTGCTCGCGCCGTTCATGGCGGCGCCGGAGGATGCAACCTCTTCAAGCACCAGGCTTGCCTCGGTGATCCCTTGCCCGCTGCCACCGTAAGCTTCCGGTATGGCAATACCGAGCCAACCCCCAGCGGCCATGGCGTTATAGAAATCCCACGGGAAGCGATGTTCCGAGTCACACTTCGCCCAATACTCGTCCGGGAATTTGGCACACACTTTCTTGACCGTGTCGCGAATCAGTTGTTGCTCGTCGGTGATCTCGAAATCCATATACTTCCCCGTCCGTGTTTCGAAAACCTCGATCTTCCGCTATTTGCCTCGCGCTTGCACCAGCTAGCGGTTAACTTGTTCTTCCAACGCACCTCTTAAGGAACGGGAGAGGGTATGACCGGAAAATATTTCGAAGAGCTCGAGGTCGGCATGGAGTTCGAGCACCTCCCGGGTCGAACGGTCACGGAGACCGACAATCTCCTGTTCAGCGCGCTCACGCTCAACCCACAGCCACTGCATCTGGATCGAGAATTTGCCGCGTCCACCGAACATGGCCAGATCCTGGTGAACAGTATCTTTACCTTGGGCCTGGTGATTGGACTTTCCGTTGGAGATACCACGCTCGGCACGACGCTTGGGAACCTGGGGTTCGATAAAACCACATTCCCCAACCCGGTATTCCTTGGCGACACCATCTACTCCAAAACGACCGTACTCGACAAGCGGGAGAGCCGCACCAAACCAGACCGGGGAATCGTGACGTTCGAACATCAGGGAATGAACCAGCGCGGTGAGATAGTCTGCTCCTGTATCAGGGGTGCGATGATGATGCGCACCGTCACCTCATGAGCCACCGGCTCAGGCGCTCCGCACATTTTGTACCCGGGGCGAATGACAGGATGCTCCAGAGAGCCCTGACCACCGCGGCCGACAGTCTCATCCTGGATCTCGAGGATGCGGTTACCCCGGAGCGAAAAAAAGCAACCAGAGAAGCGGTTGCCGGTTGGCTGCGCGATGTGGATTTTGGCAAGCGGGAACGCACGGTACGCATGAACCCCCTGGATACACCATGGGGGCTCGCGGATCTCGAGGCGACTATGGAGCACCCGCCTGATGCCTACGTGGTGCCCAAGGTATCGACCCTGGCCGAACTGGAGACCATCGACGACAAGCTCACGGCGCTCGAACTCGAGTTCGACCATCCACCGGGAGAAGTCGGATTGATCCTGGTTTCCACCGAAACCCCCCAGGGTGTCCTCAACCTGCCAACTTTCACACAATGTAAGCGGGTCATTGCGTTGTCGTGGGGTGCGGAGGATCTGTCCGCCGCACTGGGTGCGCCGCGCAATCGATTCGACGACAACACGTTTCTCGACCTGTATCGGCATTGTCGAACCCAGACCCTCCTGTGCGCAGCAGCGGGCGGTGTGCAACCTCTCGATACGGTTTTCGTCGACATCAACGACGAGCAGGGACTCAAACGCGAATCTACCGAAGCCGCCTGGATGGGTTACACAGGTAAGATTACGATTCATCCCAGCCAGATCGACATAGTCAACACAGCCTTTACTCCGACCGAAGCGGAAGTCGACGAGAGCCAACGGCTGATCGCCGCGTTCGCCGAAGCCCAGGCAGACGGGCGGATGGCAATACGCTTCGAAGGTAAGATGGTAGACGTGCCACACCTGACCCGGGCTCGGAAGTTAGTCGCGCGAGCGGAAGAAATACGGAAAAAAACATGAGCGGACACCTGAAACTCGAAACCGACTGGATGCTCGGACACTGCGAAGACGGCATTGGTTGGATGATTTTCAACCATCCAGAACGGCACAACGCACTGGCGCTGGAGATGTGGCAAGGCATCAGCGACATCCTGTCGCACTTTGCCCAGGATGAATCCGTACGTTGTGTTGTTATGCGCGGCGCGGGTGGAAAAGCGTTTGTTTCAGGCGCGGATATATCTGAATTCGACACCAAACGTTCGAGCGCTGAACAGAAAGAAGCCTATGGCAAAATAGCGGGCCATGCGAGCCGATGGTTGGCAACCTTCGAAAAACCCCTCATCGCTCTGATCGAGGGGTACTGCATCGGCGGCGGGCTCGCCACCGCACTTTCCGCCGACATCCGTTTTGCCTCTCCAGACTCAACCTTCGCCATACCGGCAGCAAAGCTGGGACTGGGTTACGACTACCAGGGTCTGGCTAAGCTTGCCCGCATCGTTGGCCCTGCGCGTGCACGGGATATCATGTTCTCGGCGCGGTTTATCGAGGCAGACGAAGCACTGGATATGGGTCTCATCAATTTCATCGTCGACCGGGAATCCATAGAACAGGAGGTGGTCGACTATGCGCACCGAATCGCCGGAAACGCGCCGCTGACCGTAAAGGCTGCGAAGGCGGCAATTGACGCCTGGGAGCGGGGGGGGCGTGAGCAGGACCTCGAAGCGGTGCGGATGCTGGTGGACGAGTGTTTCGACAGCTCAGACTATCAAGAAGGAAGACGTGCTTTCCAGGAGAAAAGAACCCCAGATTTCTCAGGCCGGTGAGACCAGCCAGACCCCGCAGAAAGCACGCCCTCCGATGACGACTTTCTACGAAATCGGGGTTCCTGTCTGTTTGATGAGTGTAGTTAAATGTAAGCGTCTTTTAAGAGGCTGACCAAAGCGATTCCAAAGCGGTTATCATCCGATAATTGACAATAATCAACTTTGGACATCAATGAGTTTGCTACGTTTTGTCAACTTGTTCGCGTTGGGCGCACTTGGTTTACTCATCGGTTGTGCAACGGGTGGTGTGGCACCTTCCGCGACGATGGCCGACATTTCGAGCTGTGGCGAAGAATATCGTATCGGTGTAGGCGATCAGCTCAACATCAACGTCTGGCGTAACGACGACCTCAGCGTAACCGTGCCCGTACGACC
>SMVA01155592.1_pt1 | contig 23007 bp, 18 predicted proteins | sample 2456451 | NCBI WGS metagenome assembly SMVA01 (sample SAMN11095933, study PRJNA526329) | marine sediment metagenome | biome: Marine sediment; feature: Surficial sediment; material: Deep marine sediment; isolation source: Hadal surficial sediment | place: Pacific Ocean | collected 2014-05 | depth... | reverse complement strand
GCCTTTTCCAGCTCGGGCTCGATCTCTTCCACAGTCACTTCCAGCTTGTTTTCAGCCTTGTTCAACCGCACCAGCGCAGTGCCGCCAGATTTCGACAGCTCACCGAATAGCACCATTTCAGCCAGCGGCTTTTTGATGTGCTCCTGAATAACCCGCTCCATAGGCCTGGCGCCCATGTGCAGGTCGTAACCGGTTTCAACCAGCCAAATACGGGCGTCTTCATCGACATCCAGGGTAACCCGTTTTTCATCCAGTTGGCCCTGCAGCTCCATGAGGAATTTATCGACCACGGTGAGAATCACATCTTCACCCAGCGCCTGAAACTGTATGATGCTATCGAGGCGGTTGCGGAACTCCGGGGTAAACATCCGATTTACCGCTTCCATGCCGTCGGAGCTGTGGTCTTGGTGGGTGAAACCCATGGTGCGACGGCTGAGGCTCTCCGCACCGGCGTTGGTGGTCATTACTACGATGACATTGCGAAAATCCGCCTTGCGGCCATTATTATCGGTGAGGGTGCCGTGATCCATTACTTGTAACAGCAGATTAAAGACGTCTGGATGGGCTTTTTCAACTTCGTCCAACAGCACAATACAGTGCGGATGTTTAGTCACCGCGTCAGTCAACAGACCACCCTGATCAAAGCCCACGTAGCCCGGAGGTGCACCAATAAGGCGGGAAACCGTGTGTCGCTCCATGTATTCCGACATATCAAAGCGAATCAGTTCAACCCCGAGAATTTTGGCCAGTTGCTTGGTCACCTCGGTTTTCCCCACGCCGGTAGGGCCGGCCAACAGGAATGAGCCAATGGGTTTGTCGCCCTCCCGCAGCCCCGCACGCGCGAGCTTAATGGAGGTGGCCAGGCTGCTGATGGCATCGTCTTGCCCAAAGACAACCATTTTGAGATTGGTTTCCAGCTTGGCCAGGGTTTCCTTGTCGTTGGAGCTGACCGATTTAGGTGGTATGCGGGCTATCTTGGCAATCACAGCTTCAATATCCCCTACTCCCACTACTTTTTTGCGTTTGGAGGGGGGTTGCAGCTGCTGGTAGGCGCCCGCTTCGTCAATCACATCGATGGCCTTATCCGGCAAAAAGCGGTCGTTGATATATTTGGCCGCAAGGTCGGTGGCCACCCGCAGGGCTCTATCGGTATAACGCAGTCCGTGGTGCTCCTCAAAGCGGGATTTCAAGCCCTTGAGAATCCTGTAGGTGTCATCGGGTGAGGGCTCCAGCACATCAATTTTCTGGAAGCGACGACTCAGCGCCTTGTCCTTGTCAAAAATACCGCGATATTCCTGAAACGTGGTGGACCCAATGCAGCGCAACTTGCCGGAGGTGAGCAGTGGCTTGAGCATATTGCTGGCGTCCATTACCCCGCCTGAGGCCGCGCCAGCGCCGATGATGGTATGCACTTCATCGATAAACAAGATGGCGTGCTCACGCGTTTTCAGCACCGCCAGTAGGCCCTTGAATCGCTTTTCGAAATCGCCGCGATATTTGGTCCCCGCCAGCAGTGAACCCAAATCCAGCGAGTAGACCACGCTATCTTTTAGCGTGTCGGGCACATCTCCATCGACAATTTGCTTGGCCAGACCTTCAATGATTGCGGTTTTACCCACCCCGGATTCACCGACTAGCAGCGGGTTGTTTTTGCGCCGTCGGGCCAAAATCTGCGCGACCCTTTCCACCTCGGGGTTACGCCCAATCAGAGGGTCGATACGCCCTGCTTTCGCCTCTTCATTCAAATTCGTGGTATAGCTGTCCAGTGGATTCGACTCGCCCCCTGCCTCTGCCCCGGCTTCGCCCTCCTCTCCCTCCAGTGGTATACCTTCAGGGTGTTCCCCGTCGGACGATATTTTGGATACCCCATGGGTGATGTAATTAACCACATCCAGCCGCGCTATCGCCTGTGATTTAAGAAAGTAGATGGCCTGGCTTTCCTGCTCGCTGAACATCGCGACCAGCACATTGGCACCTGTTACCTCGTGCTTACCCGAGGACTGCACATGAAATACTGCCCTCTGCAGCACCCGTTGAAAGCCGAGTGTAGGCTGTGTTTCGCGATCCTCTTCGTCCTCGGGAATCAGCGGAGTCGTGGCATCGACAAACTCAGTCAGATCGCCCCGCAGGGCGCCCAGGTCGGCGCCACAGGCCTTCAATACTTTGATCGCCTCGTTATTATCCAACAGGGCCAGCAACAGGTGTTCTACGGTCATAAACTCATGCCGCTTGGTCCTGGCGCCTCGGAAGGCCTCATTTAATGTCTGTTCCAGATCTTTACTTAGCATATCCCGCCTCTAAGCCTATGACGCTTCAATTTCACACAACAGGGGGTGTTGATTCTCCCGGGCATACTGATTTACCTGGGCCGATTTAATCTCGGCAATATCCTTGGTGTAAATCCCGCATACGCCCTTGCCCTGTGTATGCACATTAAGCATAACATGGGTCGCCTGCTCCCGATTCATACGGAAGAAAACTTCGAGTATCTCAACAACGAACTCCATAGGAGTATAGTCGTCATTGAGCAATACTACTTTGAACAGAGGCGGCTCTTTTAGTTCAGGTTTGGCCTCCTGAATCGCCAGGTCACCCTCGGAATCATCTTCCTGGGCTGCCATGCGCCAGTCGTACTGTCGGATTTTCACTGTCACCTTTTAGAGCAATCTCTGTGTTTAGTATATATGGGGCCATTATAGGGTATTTCAAGAAACAGAAAAGGGACCGGCATTGCTGCGGACCCCTTGTTAGTAACTGCTACGCTTACATGCTGGCGACTATCGCCTTGCCAAATTCCGAGCAGCTCAACAGTGTCGCTCCTTCCATTTGGCGTTCAAAGTCATAGGTAACCGTGCGATTTGCGATGGCACCGTTAATGCCGGTAATAATCAGGGCGGCCGCTTCGCCCCAACCCAGGTGGCGCAGCATCATCTCGGCTGACAGAATAAGCGAACCGGGATTGACTTTATCCTGACCTGCATATTTGGGTGCGGTACCGTGAGTCGCCTCAAACAGAGCGATGTCATCGCTCAGGTTGGCGCCCGGGGCGATGCCAATACCGCCCACCTGGGCCGCGAGAGCGTCGGACAGATAATCGCCGTTCAAGTTAAGGGTTGCAATGACACTGTATTCCTTGGGACGGGTCAAAATTTGCTGCAGCATTGCATCGGCGATGACGTCCTTGATGATGATTTCCTTGCCGTTGTTGGGGTTCTTGATGGAAACCCAGGGGCCGCCGTCAATCAATTCTCCACCGAATTCCTGCTGGGCCAACTCATAACTCCAATCGCGGAAGCCACCCTCGGTGAACTTCATGATATTGCCCTTGTGCACGATGGTGACCGACGGCAGGTCCTGGTCGATGGCGTACTGGATGGCCTTGCGCGTCAGGCGCTTGGTGCCCTGCTCCGACACGGGCTTGATGCCAATGCCAACATTGTCGGTGAAGCGGATTTTAGTGACGCCCATTTCGTTGATCAGAAAATCGACCACTTTTTGAGCCTCGTCGGTACCGGCTTCATACTCGATACCGGCATAAATGTCCTCGGAATTTTCGCGGAAGATGACCATGTCACAGGCACCGGGATCTTTAACTGGCGAGGGAACACCTTCGAACCACCGCACAGGTCGCAGGCAAGTGTACAGGTCCAACTCCTGGCGCAACGCAACATTCAGCGAGCGGAAGCCGCCGCCTACCGGTGTGGTCAGCGGGCCCTTGATGGCAACGGCATATTTCTTGATAGCATTGAGGGTTTCTTCGGGAAACCAGTCGCCGTCGTACAACTCGGCAGACTTCTCGCCGGTGTAGATCTCCATCCAGGATATCTTCTTGTCGCCGCCGTAAGCTTTCTCGACCGCCGCATTGACCACGTCGATCATGACCGGGCTGATATCGACCCCAATGCCGTCGCCTTCGATGAAGGGTATGATTGGGTTGTTGGGAACGTTCAGGGTGAAATCGTCGTTGACAGTAATTTGTTCGCCCTCTGCCGGCACCTGAATGTGTTTATAGCCCATAGTATTCTCCGTGATTGTCTTGGGATTTGTTCTTGCAATGCTCGTGATAAAATCGGCGCACAGTGTAGCACGTAATAAAACCCAATCGCCCCACAAGGATCGCTATTTTTGAACTACTTTCTGAATAATGGGGCCATCTAAATGGCCAGGCTGCTACTGTTTAACAAGCCCTTTCAGGTGCTCAGTCAATTCACCGATAGCCAGGGCCGTCTCACGCTCGCCCACTACCTGGATGCGCCAAATTTCCGCGCCGCGGGGCGCCTGGACTACGATTCGGAGGGATTACTGGTGCTCACCGATGACGGCCGGCTGCAGCAACAAATTGCCAACCCGCGCCACAAACTCTGGAAGACCTATCTGGTACAGGTGGAGGGTGATATTTCCGCCCAGGCGATTCGGCAGCTGGCGCGAGGCGTTACACTCAAAGATGGCCCAACGCTGGCCGCCAAAGCCCGAAAAATAGGACAACCCGACGCTCTGTGGAATAGAGATCCGCCGGTACGTGTGCGCAAGACGGTGCCCGATAGCTGGCTGGAGCTGTCCATACAGGAGGGCCGCAACCGGCAGGTCAGGCGGATGACCGCCGCGGTGGGCTTTCCCACGCTGCGGCTTATTCGCTCCCGCGTGGGGGATTGGCGCCTCGATAAGCTGCAGCCCGGGCAATACCGGGAGCTGAGCGTGCATCTTAGCGCCCCGCGCTAGTGTACAATTCTACGATGGGTTTGAATTGCGCAAAGAAAGTAATTGTCGGCATGTCGGGTGGGGTTGATTCTTCGGTTGCAGCCCTATTGCTGCGCGAGCAGGGTTATCAGGTTGAAGGCCTGTTCATGAAGAATTGGGAGGAGGATGACGGCACAGAATACTGCACGGCCAAGGAGGATTTTGCCGACGCCCAGGCGGTCGCCGATAAATTGGGTATACCCTTGCACGGTGCTAATTTCGCCGCCGAATACTGGGACAATGTGTTCGAGCATTTCCTGGAGGAGTACCGCTGCGGGCGCACGCCCAACCCCGATATATTGTGTAATCGCGAAATCAAGTTTAAGGCCTTTCTCGACTACGCCCTGACCCTGGGCGCCGACTACATCGCAACCGGCCACTACACCCGGCGCGGAGAAAATAAGGGTAAAGGCACGCTGCTTAAGGGCTTGGACAAGAACAAAGACCAGAGCTATTTTTTGCATGCGGTGGGACATAGGGAACTGGAGCGCAGCCTGTTCCCAGTGGGGGAACTTGAAAAACCCGAGGTGCGAAAAATGGCCGAGCAATATGGCCTCATCACCCACGATAAAAAGGACTCTACCGGCATCTGCTTTATTGGCGAGCGCCGCTTCAGCGACTTTCTCAAACAGTATATTCCCGCCCAGGGCGGTGACATTCGCAGCCTGGAGGACGGGGAGTTGCTGGGCCAGCACCAGGGCCTGATGTACCACACTATCGGGCAACGCCAGGGCCTGGGCATTGGGGGCACCAGTAACCACAGTGATGCGCCCTGGTATGTGGTAGAAAAGGATATGGACAACAATATCCTGTTGGTGGTGCAGGGCAATGAGCACCCCGCCCTGTTTAAGTCTGCCCTGTTTACAGGCGATGTGTTTTGGGTGGCCGGCGAACAGCCCGACATGAACGACCCTTCCGCAGCCGCCGGCCTGACCGCAAAGGTGCGGTATCGACAGGCCGATCAGGACTGTACCCTCACAGCAATCGAGGGCGGCTATCGAGTCGATTTTACAACGCCGCAGCGGGCGATCACCGCGGGCCAGTCCGTGGTTTTCTATCAGGGCGATGTCTGCCTGGGCGGCGGCGTTATCGAGGGTGTGGGTTGATGGTGTTGGTAGGAGCATGCAGCAGATGAATGCTGCTTCCCAAAAGTTTGCCCAACAGACCATTGCCCTGGCCGGTGTCGCCCAGGTGGCCCGCATGGTCGACCAGATTTCCAAAACCGGCAGCTATCCCACGGATTTTCTCGAGCCCTCGGTACACAGCCTATTTGTGTTTGAGCCCAACAGTGCGGAGGATCTGTTTGGCGGCGTGGGCGGTGTAAAACTCGGCCTGCAAAACCTCAGCAGCATACTCGCCAGCAAGCAGGCGCCGGAAACCCGCGATGTGGTGCGCTATGTGTTCAGCATCCTCTCTCTCGAACGACAGTTCTCTGCCAACCGGGAAATGATGTCGGTGGTGCGCTCTCGCCTGGAGCACGCAAGCTTCAACTCGGAATACTTCGCGGGACACATCCACGAGGTATGCCACACTGTGTCTGCGGTTTATCAAGACACCTTGAGTAAATTGCGGTTCCGGATAAAAGTTACCGGCAGTGCGTATCATCTGCAAAACACCCAGAATGCCGACATCATTCGCGCGCTGCTACTGGCGGGCATACGCTCGGCATTTTTGTGGCGTCAGTTGGGTGGCCGCCGCTGGAAGCTACTGTGGCAGCGAAAACAACTGCTGGAGGTATCCCAGAACCTGTCCCGCACTCTCGACCTGGTGTAAAATCCCAGTTTTTTTGCTCATCCCTACAATCGGAGAAATTCATGGATTTGTCAGCCCTTAGTGCCGTGTCCCCCATCGATGGCCGCTACGGTAGCAAGACCGTATCCTTGCGCGACATCTTTAGTGAATTCGGCCTGATCAAACGGCGGGTACTGGTGGAAGTTCGCTGGCTGCAAAGCCTGGCGGCGGCCGAGGCTATCGGCGAGGTGCCCGCGCTATCCGAACAGGGCAATCAACTGCTTGAGGCTATCGTTGACAATTTCAGCGAAGAAGATGCGCAGCGCATCAAAGATATTGAGGCCACCACCAATCACGATGTCAAAGCCGTTGAGTATTTTCTCAAGGAGTGTTTCAGCGGCCACCCGGAGTTGTTGGCCATTGCCGAATTCGTCCACTTCGCCTGTACCTCGGAAGACATCAATAACCTGTCCCACGCGCTGATGTTGCGCGACGGCATGGATGAGGTGCTACTGCCCGCCATGCAACAAATTATCTCCGAACTGGGCGCGCTCGCCAGCAGTGCAGCCGCCACGCCCATGTTGTGCCGAACCCACGGCCAAACGGCTACCCCTTCCACCATGGGCAAGGAAATCGCCAACGTGGTCGCGCGCTTGCGTCGTCAGCTATGGCAATTGGAGCGCATGGAGTATCTGGGCAAAATCAACGGCGCGGTGGGCAACTATAACGCCCACCTCTCGGCCTACCCCGATGTGGACTGGCAGGCCAACGCCGAATTGTTTGTGACCTCACTGGGGCTGAGCTGGAACCCCTACACCACCCAGATCGAACCGCACGATTATATGGCGGAGTTGTTCGACGCGATCGCCCGCTTCAACACAATTCTTATCGATTTCAACCGCGACATATGGGGCTATATCTCTATCGGGTTTTTCAAGCAAAAAACCATCGCCGGAGAAATCGGCTCTTCCACCATGCCCCACAAAGTGAATCCCATCGATTTTGAGAACTCCGAGGGCAATCTCGGCATGGCCAATGCGATATATCAGCACCTGTCCGCCAAACTCCCGGTTAGCCGCTGGCAACGCGACCTCACTGACAGCACCGTGCTGCGCAACATGGGCGTGGGCATGGCTTACAGCCTGATCGCGTTTCAGTCCTGCCTCAAAGGTATAAGCAAACTGGAGCTGAACGAGCGGCGCCTGGCAGAGGATCTCGATAATAGCTGGGAAGTGCTGGCGGAACCGATACAGACTGTCATGCGCCGGTATGGCATTGAACAGCCCTATGAGAAGCTCAAGGAATTGACCCGGGGGCAGGATATGAACCGCGAAGTGATTCGGGCGTTTGTTGCCAATCTGGATTTGCCCCAGGAGGCGAAAGATATCTTGCTGGCTTTGACGCCGGCGAATTACGTTGGCAATGCGGAGGAGCAGGCTCGGGCGATTGAAGATTGAGTATTTCACCAATGGCTCATTGATAGTCGCAACAAGAACCTGTGAAGGTTTTCTTGGCTGGCACTGGGGAGCGTGAGGCTTGCGAAAACCTTCACAGGTTCTTGTTGCTGGCTACAGTGAAAATTCGACCGGTTCCAATATATTTTCAATACCCTGGTTGGGAGAGCTTCATGCAGCGAACCGAACGGTTGGAATACCTGAAAGCCTTGCGGGAACGTCAACAGCCAGGGACGGCTGTTGCCGAGCGCCACAGGGATGTGCACGCAGCGTTTCCTGCAAGGCGTTGAAATATCCTAAACGCGGATCCCTACAACTGAACCAAACTACATATGCATCTAAACCTAGACATCGATAACTTCCTGGCCGAATACTGGCAGCAAAAACCACTGCTAATCCGCAATGCCGTCAGTAATTTTTCCCCGCCCATCGACGCCGATGAACTCGCCGGCCTCGCTATGGAAGAGGCTATCGAGTCACGAATCATCGACACCGTAGGCCAAGCCTGGCAACTCACCCATGGCCCCTTCAAGGAAGCCGATTTTGACCGCGAATACCCCTGGACGTTGCTAGTACAGGCCGTAGATCACCATGTGCAAGAAGTTGCAGATCTGTTAAAACTGGTTGATTTCATCCCCAGTTGGCGGGTAGATGACGTAATGGTCAGCTTTGCCAGCGATGGGGGTAGCGTCGGCCCACACTACGACAATTACGACGTGTTTTTGCTCCAGGGCGAGGGTAAGCGGCGCTGGCGGCTCGGCCAAACCTGTCATTCAGGCTCTGCCCTGGTGGCACACCCCGATTTGCGTGTCCTGGCCAATTTTGACTGTACCCATGAGTACACCCTGGAAGCCGGTGACGTGCTCTATGTACCCCCCGGTGTGGCGCACTGGGGCGTTGCCCAGGGTTCGTGCACCACCTTTTCCCTGGGCTTCAGGGCGCCCCGGGTGAATGACATGCTGTCGCGTCACATTGATGAACTGCTGGAAGACATCGACCCCGAGCAGTTCTATGGCGATGCACAACAATCCGCAGCGGCACTGCCAGGTGAAATTCGCGACGAGGACATTGCTAGGATGGCAGCTCAGTTGGCCGCCGCCCTGGCGCAATCATCGAAGGGGCGCTGGTTTGGCGAACTGGTGACCGAACCGCGCTTCCCGCTGCTGCCCGACGACGATGAATTGGCAGAGGGTCGCATTTTACTGCAATTATCCGCGGCGGCGGTCACGCTATTGCCGGGGGCGAAACTCGCCTGGCAGAGCAGCGAGAACGGTTTCAACATATACGCCAATGGAGAGGCCATGCGCTATTCCAAGGCCATTCGCCCACTGATACTCACCCTATGCAGGGATCACGTGCTCGAGGGCGACGCCCTGAGCGAGGCCCTGACCAGCACCGAAGGCCAGGCGCTGCTGCAGCAGTTATTGGCTGTGGGTTGTATTATCATCGAATAAAATGCGAGGATAACGGAATGGGTCAACCCTGGAGCTCCCATGGCAACGAACTTCTATCCCCACCCCTTCGATGAATTAACCGTTGAACTGTGCACCAGCGCACGCCGCTACATTCGTATATTGAGCCCCCAGCTGGACCCCGAAGTGTTCGATAACGCCGCCTTGTGCGACGCATTAAGTGCACTGGCGCGTCGCAGCGCGAAGTCAGAGATTCGCGTCCTGATATGTGATAGCCAGCCCATGGTGCAACACGGCCACAGGGTTTTGACCCTGGCCAGGCGCATTCCGAGTCTTATCCGTATTCAGAAACTGGCCACACACCCTGAACTGACAGGTCAAACAATGGTCATTCGAGACATGGATGGCCTGATATTCAAACCCGGCGATAGCGAGCATCAAGGGTTTTACGAACCGGATTCCCGGGCGATTGTGAAAGATTATGTGGAGAGATTTGACGAGTTCTGGCAGCGCAGCGTGCCCGATCGCAATTTAAGACGGCTCGGTCTGTAACTCACTGGCAGCTATAACAAGTCTATAATTTGTCGGGCGGCCGTGTAGGGGGTCACCGACTGGTCTGCCACATCGGCCTCGCGTTGTGGCATTAGCGCCGCCACCTCGGTATTTTTTTCCAGCTTAAGCTGCAACATCTCGTTGACCAACTGGTGCATCCAATCACGATTCTGTTGTGCGCGCTTGTCATCGAAGCTGCCGTTTGCCACAGCCTGGGTATGGTAGTCGACAATCATTGTCCACACACTGTCAATGTTGCGCAGAGCCAACGCGGAACAGGTCATCACCTGTGGCATCCAAAAACTGCTGTGGCGAAGCAGACTCATGGCCCCGGAATACTGCTGCGCGGTGAGTTTTGCCATATTCTCGCTCTCGCCATCCGCTTTGTTCACCACCAGCGCATCCGCCAGTTCCAGAATGCCTTTCTTGATCCCCTGTAATTCATCGCCGCCGCCGGGCAGCATCAACACTAAAAAGAAATCCACCATACCGGCGACCTGGTATTCAGATTGCCCCACGCCGACTGTTTCAACCAGGATGACATCGTAGCCAGCGGCTTCACACAGCAACATGGTTTCGCGCGTTTTTTGGGCGACGCCCCCCAACGCAAGCACCGTTGGCGATGGCCGTATGAAGGCACGGTCATTGCGAGACAATTCTTCCATGCGGGTTTTATCACCGAGGATGGAACCACCGGCAATGGGTGAACTGGGGTCGACCGCGAGTACGGCAACCTGTTTACCCTGCTCTATCAGGTGCAGGCCAAAGGCTTCTATAAAGGTCGATTTTCCCACACCCGGCACACCGGTGATACCAATGCGCATACTCTTGCCACTGTGTGGCAATACCTGTTCCAGCAGGTCCCGCGCTTGTTGCTTGTGCTCGGGCAAGCGACTTTCAACCAGGGTTATCGCCTTGGCCAGGGCCCTGCGATTACCGCCCCGGAGCGCCTGTAGGTCGAAGTCAATCGCCACGCGTTAAACGCTCTTTACCGCTTCCAGCACTTCACGAGCGCAGACAGGTATGGGTGTACCCGGTCCAAAAATACATTTCACCCCGGCGTCGTACAGGAAGTCGTAGTCCTGCCGGGGAATGACACCGCCGGCAATCACCACAACATCGTTCGCGCCCTGTTTACGCAATTCCTTGACCAACTCGGGAATCAAAGATTTATGCCCCGCTGCCAGGGACGACGCGCCCACCACGTGAACGTCATTTTCAACGGCCTGGCGCGCGACTTCCTCGGGGGTGGAAAACATGGGCGATAAATCGATGTCAAAGCCAACGTCTGCAAAGGCCGTGGCGATGACCTTGGCGCCTCTGTCGTGACCGTCCTGACCCATTTTGCATACCAGCATGCGCGGCCGGCGGCCATGCTGAGCCACGAATTTGTCAATATCCGCACTGATGCCCTGCCAGTTGTCGTCTTCTTTGAAAGCCGAGCCATAGACCCCCGATACGGTTTGGGTCTGGGCACTAAATCGTCCGAATTCACGTTCCATGGCGAAAGAAATCTCCCCTACGGTGGCGCGGCGGCGGGTCGCCTCTACAGCGAGTGCCAACAAATTACCCTCGCCGCTTACGGCGCACTGGTAGATGTCTTCCAGTATAGCGTCTACCGCGGCCTCATCTCGATCTTTTCTGATATCCGCCAATCTTGCGATCTGGGCCTCGCGCACCGCGTCATTGTCAATTTCCAATATCTCCACTTCGTCCTGGACATCGCCCCGGTATTTGTTGACGCCAACAATCACGTCCTCACCCCGGTCAATTCTGGCCTGCTTGCGCGCTGCCGCTTCCTCTATTCGCAGTTTTGGCAATCCCGTCTCTATGGCTTTGGCCATACCGCCGGCCTCTTCAATCTCTTGAATTAACTCCCAGGCCTTGTCCGCCATCTCCTGGGTAAGCGACTCCATCATGTAGGAACCACCCCAGGGATCCACCACGTTGGTGATGCCGGTTTCTTCCTGAAGAATGAGCTGTGTGTTGCGCGCAATGCGCGAGGAAAACTCGGTGGGTAGTGCGATGGCCTCATCCAGGGCATTGGTATGCAGGGATTGGGTGCCGCCAAATACGGCGGCCATAGCCTCTATGGTGGTTCTGACCACATTGTTATACGGGTCTTGCTCGGTGAGTGACCAACCGGATGTCTGGCTGTGGGTGCGCAAGACAGAGCTTTTGGGGTTTTGCGGATTGAACTCGCCGACTATACGCGCCCATAGTAGACGGGCGGCACGCATTTTGGCAATTTCCATATAGAAATTCATGCCAATGCCCCAGAAAAAGGACAGACGGGGCGCAAAATCGTCGATTGCCAAACCGGCTGCAATTGCCGTGCGGATATATTCTTTGCCATCGGCGAGGGTGTACGCCATTTCCAGCGCGGCGTTCGCGCCCGCTTCCTGAATGTGATAACCGGAAATTGAAATCGAATTGAAGCGCGGCATTTTATCGGTGCAGTAGGCAATGATATCGCCGATAATTTTCATGCTCGGTGCCGGCGGGTAAATATACGTATTGCGCACCATAAATTCTTTCAGCACGTCGTTTTGAATGGTACCAGCTAGTTGCTCCGGGCTCACGCCCTGCTCTTCTGCCGCCACAATGTAGCCGGCCAATACCGGTAGAACGGCGCCGTTCATGGTCATTGACACCGACACTTTATCCAGTGGGATACCGTCGAAGAGTATTTTCATATCTTCGACGGAATCGATGGCCACCCCGGCTTTACCCACATCGCCACTCACCCGGGGATGGTCGGAGTCGTAGCCGCGATGTGTGGCCAGGTCGAAAGCCACCGAGACACCCTGCCCTCCCGCGGCCAGGGCCTTGCGATAGAACGCGTTCGACTCTTTGGCCGTAGAAAAGCCAGCGTACTGGCGTATTGTCCAGGGGCGCCCGGCATACATGGTCGCCTGCGGGCCGCGGATGTAGGGGGACATGCCCGGCATGGTATCGGCGTATTCGAGGTCTGCCACATCGGCGGCGGTATACAAGGGGCGAATCGCGATGCCCTCGGCAGAGTCGGTGATCAACTCATCGGGGCTTTTGCCCTTCATTTGTTTGGTCGCCACCGCGCGCCAGGCTTCTGGACTGACATTGGCCTTGTCGTAAATGGAATCGGTCATTGGCTACCTATGCTCTGCTAATGTTCATTACTGGGCTGACTGATTTCAATCAGCACGCCGTCGCAACTTTTGGGATGGATGAAAATGACCTTGGAACCGTGGGCGCCGGGCGTGGGAGCGTCCCCTAAAAATTGATAGCCCTTGGCTTTGAGCCTGGCAACATCTTCCTCAATATTGTCAGAACGGAAACACAGATGGTGCAAGCCGCCGCCTTTTTTCTCTAGATAGCCGGCAATCGGCCCCTCCCCGTTTAAGGGGTGGACCAGTTCGATGCTGGTGGCGGGCACCGGAAAGAAAGCCGTGGATGTACGGGCTGCGGCAACATCTTCCCGGCCGTCGAATTCCAGTTCAAAATCCTGGGCAAATCTGGCGATCGCCTTCTCCAAATCCGGCACGGCGATAGCGATGTGGTCCAGTGCGACAATCATGCAACCTCTCCCTGGGGCGTGACATACGTCACCTGTTGTAAAAACTCGGCTGTCACGCTGCGCCGCCTGGCGGCAATGTCCTGCGGTGACTGCTCAATAACAATTTCATCGGGTGTAATTTTAAACAGGGATTGGCCTTTGCTGATAATGATGCCGTCCGTGTCGACTAACACTTTGTCGATGGTGCCGGCAAAGGGTGCATAGACCTTGTTGAACATTTTCATTACTTCGACGATATACAGGGGATCGCCCGCTTCAAAGTGATCGCCCTCACTCACATAGAGATCATGCTGGGGCGTTTCACGGGCATAGAACATGCCGCCACTGACTGCCAGTATCTCGTCGGACTTGGCGACCGGCGGGGGCGCCAACACTTTGGCCATCTGGCTCTGCAACTCGCTGTCGCCGAGGCGGCTGGGGATATCGATGCTCAAGTCTGATTTAACAGTAAGCTTATAAAACTTGGTGGCCTCCGCAATACTGGGCAGTATGGCCAATATGTCGGTTCCTGCCTGGAAGCCCTTGTGGGCAGATCGAACCTGCAACCACATATCAGGGTCGAATCCGCTGGCGGGCTCGTGCCCCGCCAGAATCGACTGCAGCTCTATCCAGTCCTTAGCGTCAATGCGATTATTCAGCTCTGCATAAAAATCCAGGGCATCAACCAATATCTTGTTGTCGTGATCCCAAATCATACTCGCCGCCGGATTGCCCGCGACATAATCCATGTTGAGAAAATGATAGCAATCGGCCAATAATTCGATCGGATTTTCATTCCAGCTAATTTTACCGGCGATGACGGTATAGCTGTCACGGTTTACGCTGAGCCAACCGCTCAACAGATGCGGCTCCGCCAGCAGGGACTGCAGCGGGCGCAGCAACAAGGAATGTTTCAACTCCAGCGTCTGCTTGAGCGACTGCGCCACCTGCCCAGACTGGTCCTGCAGTGCGTTTTCCGACAATTTTCGCCAGGCGTGTTCCAGATCAAGGCCGTCGGCACGCGCTTTCAATTCACCCACTGCGGTGAGATAGGGAACGATAAATCCGGTGGTCGGGCGAGCATTGATATTTTGCCCGATAAACCAATTTACCAAGCCATAATGAAACTCCAGATTGGTCGCTAAATCCTTGCCGCGCATCTGTGTCTGGCGAATGGTTTCGGCCATACGCTCGTAAGTATCCAGGCGGGAATCGCCCACTGTCAGTAACAATGCAATATTGGAGTCATAGGCCCCGGCGAGGGTGTATTTCATGAATACATCGGTGTCAGGATTGTGCAGACTGATGCCCTGGTCGTCGCGAATTTCGCCTTCTAAGGCGTCACTCCAGTAGTCAATTACCCCCCCGGCACTGGGCTGCAAAGCCTGGTTAGTGGCATTGAGGCGCGCTTCGACACTATCGTTATAGCGCAGGATGCGCTCGGGCTTGGGCAGTTTTTCGCCGTGGGCCGCCAACAGCACCATGGCTTCAACCAGTGAATTCACTTGAAAACTGTCTTGCGCATCATCCGGGTTGGTAAACTTAAGTCCATAACACAGTTCGGTTACCCGATGTTCAACCTGAATTCGGGTATTCATTTCCATGAAAAAATGTTCGTCTCTGTCAACGATGCACTCAAAAGTAGAGACAGAGTCCAACCCCACCGCTTCACCAAAGCGTGCTGCTTCATCTTCCATGGCCTGTAGTGTTACCAGGTCCTGGGCCAATACTTTCTCCTCTTGGGGCAGGCCTCTATCGCTGGCCTGCTGCAGGGCCGCCTGCAGAGACGGAACGGTGACGGACACCTCCAACAATTTCTGCTCATGCATCTGTAGGGAACAGTCCCGGCCACCCATGGACATCGCCCACTTACCGTTGCCTATAACCTGAATTTCCATATGCCGGGTGGTTTCAATGTTCAGCTCTACCAGCACATTCTTGTTGTCGCCCACCCCGGTGGTTTTAACTTCGTTGAGAATCTCGCGGACCAATTCGGGGGTTTTGGCGGATGCCTGGGAGATTTTTTCGTCGTCGTTGCCGGTGTACGATGCTGGTGCCAGTAAAATGCGTTGCCCCTTGCCACCACCGCCGCTGATCGCCTTGAGACGAATCCGGTTGGCCGGGTATTTGGCATTCATACGGGCCACCGCTTCGGTCAAGGTCTCGCACAGTTCGTCCACGGTATACAAGTCTATGCCCTTGATATAAGAGGCCGCCAGCACCAAATCCGCCTTGTCCTCCAAACTGATGGCAGGATCGGCAAGACCCTCTACGCTCAGCTCTTGAGCGCTGCACAGGGCTTCCAGGGCAGCCTGGTCGGGATGCTTTTTCAGCAGGGTGAGCGCCGTGCCATTATCGATGCCCGGGGTAACCGAAACACCCACGCTAAGTGCAGTGCGCTTGGCTTCATCTTTGAGGCCGGCATCGTGCACCGTGCGAGAGCAGGGGCCGATAAAATTCAGGCCGGCCTGTTCCATGGCGGCGACCATATGCTCGTCCTCCGCCATGAAGCCATAACCGGTGAATATAGCATTGTAACCGTTGTCTTTTGCAATCTTAATAATTTGGGCAATACGGAGATTGCGCTCTTCCTTGTCAGCGCCGCTGTAATCCGGCACCCGATGTACACGGTCCGGATCGGTCAGTGAACGCAGCTCCGGGGCCAGGGCATTCTGGTAAACAATGGAATCTTTTTCTGACAACAAAATTCCAAAATGCTGTATACCCATTTCGGAAAATACGTCCATGGCCTCTTTGCGAATGGGGCCACGGCATATAATCAATGGCCGCAGGTGCGTGCAATCAAACTGGCTTACCCAGGAAGAGTGGCTCAGCCCCAGGCGACGCTCGCCGTGAATCAGGGCATTTTCCAAATAGTATTTGTTAGACAAGCTAGTCTTCCTCAATTAGTCAATCTTGGAGCGGCCAAAGAAACAACTCAGTGAAACTCTCTCTGTACCGATTGCAAAGGCTCGGCAGTGTAGTGCCGCAGGCAAAAATCCATGTGCTCGCCCAGCACCTGGCGCAAATCGGAGGGCATTACAATCTGGGAAATTGAGCCCAGGCTCAGGGCCTCATTAGGGTTCATTAGCTCGGCCTCGTAGCGCTGCACCAACAGCGCTTCTTCAGCCTTTACCCAGTCGCCGACTAATTGCTCGGCAGTATGTCGTGCCTCTTCCTGCGGTAAGCCGGCGGCAAGCTGAGCGTTGGTTTCAGCGTCAATCTTGCCCGCCACGGAAGACCGGATCTCGCGCACTTCGTCTTTGTAAACGTATTCAACCCCGGCTGGGCCCATAACCGCGACCCGGGTTGTGGGCAGAGCCACTACAAAATCTGCCCCGGTGGGGTAGTTATTGTAGGAGGCATAAGCACCGCCAAAGGCATTGCGCACCAGCACCAAAAAACGCGGAGTGCGAAGATCTACGATGGCATCCAGCATGGCGCGACCCGCCTGGACAATCCCTCCGGCCTCCTGCTCCTTGCCGGGCAAAAATCCCGTGGTGTCTTCCAAAAAGATAATTGGAATATTATAGAGGTTGCAAAATCGAATAAAACGGGCGTTTTTGTAGGCGGCGGGAATATCAATCTGGCCCGAAGACACCGCGGAATTGTTCGCGACAAAGCCGATGACATTACCCCCCATTCGCCCCAATGCGGTGATGGTGTTCCTGGCCCGGGCTGGCTGAATTTCCAAAAAATCACCATGGTCACATAATTGCTGAATGAGAATGCTGATATCAATGGGGGTATTGAAACCGGTGGGAGAGTTAAAGGCCTTCTTCAGCAGAATATCAATATCCCACGTTTTACGACTTACCGGGTCCGAGGAGACCTGTACCGGGGCCAACTCGCCGCTATGGCTGGGCAGGTAGTTCAGTAACTCCCTGACCTTTCTCAAGGCGGCGACTTCATCGGGCACGACAAAGTCGGTAACACCCGTTTGGCTGTGAACGCCCGGGCCGCCCAACTCGTCCGGGGTCACATCCTCACCCAGCACAGATTTGACCACACCGGGGCCGGTAAGCCCGAAGAAGGTGTCGTTGGGCTGGATTAAAAAGCTGCCCTGGCGCGGCAGATAGGACCCGCCGCCAGCGTTAAAGCCAAACATGCACATGATGCTGGGCACGACCCCCGAGATTTTGCGCAGCGCGGTAAATGCGTCGGCATAACCGTCGAGACCGCCGACACCGGCGGGAATGAATGCGCCTGCGGAGTCATTGAGGCCGACCAGCGGTATTTTTTGTTTTGCAGCCAACTGGAACAGCCGGGCCAGCTTCTTGCCATTGGTGGCGTCCATGGATCCTGCGCGAACGGTAAAATCGTGGCCGTACAATGCGATATCTCGACCGTTCACCTTAATTAACGCAGTCACCAGAGATGCCCCATCCAGATTGGGACCCCAGTTCTGGAACAAGATGGTAGGCGGCTCATCTGCCAGGCACTCTATGCGCTCCCAGATCGTCATTCTTTTCTTCTGGTGCTGGCGCTGAATATTCTTGACCCCGGCTGCCTGAAAAGGTCGCTGTTGTAAGTCCCAACCCGACTTCAGGGATTTCTCGTACAGGCCCGGTTCGGAGTCAAGCTGCCCGGGAACACTAAATTCCCATGCGCGATCCTGGGAAAATGGGTTATCCAGAGTAGCGGGTATATCGATATCGGTTTCGGTACTGCTCATGATTCTTTGATCCGGTCTGTAGCCCTGCTTGCCCCCGGGGGAAGCAGCGGAATTTGCATGTTGTTACGGTCGGGCTTACGATGCAAGCCTTGCCGAAATACGGCGGCTTACATTAATGAAATTAGCCCCTAAAGTCAATTCGAAGGTAACGAGAAGTTTAATGATATACCCGCAGTTTGCGCGCAAAAATCACCAATAACCGAAGATATGCGTATTATTTCGGATATTATTCTACGCATATACTCGGTGTTAACATTGCCGTCATGGCCGTGGTCGCACCCCTTCGCGGCTGGACTCAGGTCTGCATGTGAGTAAAACACTCTATCTGGAAGACATTCCCTACACACCGGATACCTGCGACCTGTTTGAGAGGATACGGGAGCTGCCCGGCGCGGCCCTGTTCGATAGCGCCTATCCGCACTCCACCGCGGGCCGATTCGATATTCTTACCGCCTGCCCCATGGCGGTCCAATTGCCCGAGTTGGTTGCCCAAGCCACCGAACAGCAATGCCAATCCTACTTCGCCGACCTCGCCTACTTTCACACCGAACACTACCGCGAAGTGCAGCCCGCAGCACAGGACATCCCCTTTTGCGGCGGTATTCTCGGCTACCTCGAATACGACGCTGGCAGCGCCCTGCATAAGTTGCCCCACCCAAGCTGCGCTGTCGACGAGCAATTAACACCGCCCCGCTCGCCAGCGCAATTGCAAGCCTACGACTGGGCGGTGATACAAGACCACTTACTTAAACGGACAGTGTTGGTCGCACAGTCCAGTGTGTCAGCCAAACGCCGCGCTGAACTGCTACAGCGATTGCGACACCGCTCAGTCACTGCGCATCGACCGCTGTACCTAACCGCGCCTTTTCAAAGCAACCACGATAGCGGGCAATACAAAGCTGCCTTCGAGAAAATTCAACGCTATATCCACGCCGGTGACTGCTACCAGGTAAATCTCGCCCAACGTTTCAGCGCCCCTTTTGAGGGTGATCCCTGGAGTGCTTATCGGGAATTGCGGGCGATTGCGGCGGCGCCTTTTTCCGCCTTTATCGCCGGACAGGACGGCAGTACCGTCATGAGCCTTTCGCCGGAACGCTTTATCTCGCTCCATGGCCTGCACGTTGAGGCCTCGCCCATAAAAGGGACGCGACCCCGCTACACCGATTTCAAAGCCGATGAGTTAGCCGCCAATGAGCTGCAGAGCTCGGAGAAGGACCGTGCTGAAAACCTGATGATCGTGGATTTGCTAAGAAACGATCTGGGGCGTAGCTGCGTGATCGGCAGCATTCACGTCGACCGCTTGTTTGAGCTGCAAAGTTTTCCCACCGTCCATCACCTGGTCAGTACCATCAGCGGTGAATTAATGTCCGACAGGAGCGCCTGGGAATTGCTGCGCGATAGCTTCCCCGGCGGATCGATTACCGGCGCGCCCAAACGCCGGGCAATGGAAATTATAGCCGAGTTGGAACCGCACGCGCGGCAGGTCTATTGTGGCTCCATGCTCTATGTCAGTGCCGACGGCCGTATGGACAGCAACATTGCCATTCGAACCCTGCTCTGCCGGAACGGGGAAATACATTGCTGGGCCGGCGGTGGCATAGTGGCGGACTCCCAGTGGCAGTTGGAGTACCAGGAAACCTACGATAAGGTCGGCAAATTTTTACAGGTGCTCGAAGCAATGACAGCCCCCTAGGGAGCCTCTGAACAAGTCTATGGCATCTCTGCGTGGCCTGAAGCGTGCAGATGCAAGGCGCAGTTTACCGTTAATGGCCTTAGTCCTTAACAAAAGCTGCAACGCGGCAGATGCATGCTTCAGGTCGCGCCCTCCGGGGCTCTCAGGCGATTCCAGGCTCCGCGTTATCATTTCTCGACGTGCAACCAGCATGCCTTCAAAATGATGCCTTAAGCCTGAAATCGCCTGAGAGCCAGAGATGCCATAGACTTGTTCAGAGGCTCCCTACCAACATCGCTATGCTCGCACTGTATCACTCGCTTTGAGAAATTCGCGTTTTAAGTCATCAAACCCGTGCACCGCTGTGAACTGAGGAAATTCATCGATAAGGTTTTGTGGCGCGTGAAATAAAATACCAACATCGGCCTCGCTTAACATGCTGGTGTCGTTATATGAATCGCCCGCGGCAATAACCTTGTAATTCAGGCCGTGGAACGCTTTTACCGATGCACGTTTGGGATCTTCCTGGCGCAACTTGTAGTCGACGACCCGGCCATCACCATCCGTAATCAGGCGATGGCAAAACAGGGTTGGCCAGCCGAGCTGGCGCATCAGGGGCTGGGAAAACTCGTAAAACGTGTCTGACAGAATGATCACCTGAAAGCGTTCACGGAGCCAATCGACGAATTCAATGGCACCCGGCAGCGGGCTGAGACCGGCAATAACCTCCTGGATATCGGCAATTTTCAAGTTGTGCTGATCCAGCAGCACCAGTCGCTGCTTCATCAACACGTCGTAATCCGGTATGTCCCGGGTGGTTGCCCTGAGCGCGTCAATCCCGGTACGCTCGGCAAATTCAATCCAGATTTCAGGTACAAGAACTCCTTCCAGATCCAGGCAGGCTAATTCCACGTTCGAAAACTCCTCAGTACTATTATTCAGTAGACCGGCAGGTCAAGGTGAGAAAACAAGTCGTCTAATTCAACTTTACTGTGGCGTTGAAAAACTTCCTCAACGACTGCCCGAGTAAGATGGGGGGCAAAGTCCTCGATGAAATCATACATATAACCACGTAAAAAAGTTCCGCGCCTGCAGCCGATCTTGGTCACGCTGCTGGCAAAGAGATGGCTGGCGTCCAGCGCCACGAGATCGCTATCGACCGTTTCATCGTATGCCATCGCCGCCACGATGCCAATACCCAGCCCAAGTCGCACGTAGGTCTTGATCACATCCGCATCGGCGGCGGTAAATACCACCCTGGGTTTTAAACCCTTCGCGAGAAAAGCTTCGTCGAGTTTGGAACGCCCGGTGAAACCAAACACGTAGGTGACTATGGGATGGGCCGCCACATCTTCAATCGACAGGCTGGACACTTGCGTCAGGGGGTGATCGCGCGGTACCAGTATGCATCGGTTCCATCGATAGCAGGGCATCATCAGTAGATCGCTAAACAAATCCAAAGCCTCTGTGGCAATGGCGAAATCAACTGCACCGTCGGCGGCCATTTCAGCAATCTGCATGGGCGTGCCCTGGTGCAACTGCAGTGAAACATCCGGGTAACGTGTCATAAATTTGCTGATGGTCGCCGGGAGAGCATAGCGCGCCTGAGTATGCGTGGTGGCAACTGCCAGGCTACCCTTCTTCTCATCGGAATACTCCTGGGCGACCTGCTTGATCCCGGCCACTGTTCGCAACACCTCGCCAGCGGCTTTGAGAATTGCTTCGCCCGCGGGGGTGACATGCGTCAGGTGTTTACCACTGCGGGCAAATACTTCTACCCCCAGTTCGTCTTCCAGCAGGCGAATTTGCTTGCTGATCCCGGGCTGGGAAGTATACAAACTTTGGGCGGTGGCCGACACGTTGAGATCGTGGTGAGCTACCTCCCAGATATACCTCAGTTGCTGTAGCTTCATGCCACTCCCCTTTATAGTGTCTTATAAAGAATAGCCATAAACTGAGGGAAATGCCAACTGAAAAAGTAATAACCGGGGTGGCCCGTTCTCAGGGGTTGGCGACCCCGTGGGGCACATGCCCGGTGGCGATATGGGGGCTGGCCGACTCGCAGTGAGAGGCCTGATCATCGAAAAACACATCGGCCCGGTAGGCCCGTAAAAACTCTGTTTTATTGAGCCCGCCCAGAAAGATCGATTCATCAATGCGTATGTTCCAGGCGCGCAAGGTGCGAATCACCCGCTCGTGAGCAGGGGCGGAGCGGGCGGTGACGAGGGCCGTCCGAATGGGCGCTTCAGAGGCCGGAAATGCTTGCTGCAAGCGGTGTAGCGCACCTAAAAATGCCTTGAAAGGCCCGCCGCTGAGTGGCTCACGGGCCGCGGCCTGTTCACTTGCGCTAAATGCCTCCAGGCCCTGGGTTTTATAGACCCGTTCGGCTTCATCGGAAAAGATGACGGCATCGCCATCGAAGGCAAAGCGCAGCTGGTCGCTATCCATTCCGCCCCCTTTGTGGGATACGATGGTGGCGGCGGCAACGCCGTTATCCAGCGCATGCCTGACATCTTCGGCCTCATTGGAAAGAAACAGATGACAGCCGAAGGCGTTGATATAGCGCCAGGGGCTCTCCCCACCACAAAAAGCCGCCCGACTTATGGCCAACTCGTGGTGCTTTATAGAATTAAAGATTCGCAGGCCGGTGTCGGCGCTATTGCGCGAGAGAAGCACCACTTCGACCCGGGACTCATCCCCCAGCCGCTGGTTAAGACGCAGCAATTTGTGTACCAGCGGAAAGGCCTCCCCGGGCTCAAGCGGAGTCTCTTCCCTTTCGACCTGGTATTGCGAGTAGGCTTCAAGCCCTTCCCGTTTATACACTTCGTGACTATCATCCAGGTTAAACAATGCCCTGGAGGAAATCGCGATCACCAACTTGTTGTCGAGTTTTTCAGCCATTGCCTACCCCGCCTTGAGCATTCCCCGCTCTTCCAAATCCAATAAAATCAGCTGCTTGAGTAAAAACTCCCGGCTGGTACCGGGGTGTTCCAAATTAATTCGCGCTAGAAAAGGCCTGGCAGCTTCGCTATCGGAGTTGGTCATCAGTGCCCGAAACACTGAGCCAATCAATTGTGCCGGCTCCGCCGTCAGCGCCTTGACGCGGCGCAAAGTGGCGGCCAGGGTGACCTCTCTATCGGTGAGCTCCGTACCAAAAGGATAATCGGGCAGCAGCCCGCTGCCAAGCTCGGAACCCAGCACACGCAACAGTTTCTCGGGATTGTTGTCCCGAGCCGTTG
>SMVA01125934.1_pt1 | contig 23024 bp, 21 predicted proteins | sample 2456451 | NCBI WGS metagenome assembly SMVA01 (sample SAMN11095933, study PRJNA526329) | marine sediment metagenome | biome: Marine sediment; feature: Surficial sediment; material: Deep marine sediment; isolation source: Hadal surficial sediment | place: Pacific Ocean | collected 2014-05 | depth... | reverse complement strand
TCGCGGCAGCTTGTGAAACGATAAAGACAACTGTGTTCGCGACCGTATCAGTATCCATGGCGCCACCGCCGTCACCACCGGTGTGCAAATAACCCGCTGCCTGCCATACCTGGAAAGCCTCAGCCGCCAGTTCCTGGTCCCAGGTCTCGGCAAATCCCGTCACCGTGGGCCCCGGGCGCATGAGAGTGACCCGAATACGATCCGGTTTTAATTCACGGCGTAGCGCTTTGGTAAAGACTTCCACCGCACCCTTGGTGGTGGCATACAGGGTGAGATAAGGAAATGGATCGGACACTGAATCGGAGGATAGATTGATGATATCCGCACAATCCGATTGTTTCAGTAGCGCAATGGCCTCCCGACAACAGTAGACCATTCCCGACACATTGGTATTCATATGGGACGCGATAGCCTCGTCCGTCAGATTTTCCACCTTGCCGAGATAGCCGATTGCGGCATTATTGACGAGAATATCCAGACGCCCAAAAGTGTCGGCTACCATTTTAAACGCTGATCGTACCGCGTCAGGGTCACCCACATCTGTGGGTATCGCTATCGCTGTGTCGCCGATCGCTGCCGCCGCCTGGTCAAGCTTGTCTTTAGACCGCGCTAGCATGACCACCCTGACTCCCCGGGCAGCCAGTTGTTGTGCGATGGCTAAACCAATGCCCTGTGAAGCCCCCGTGACAAGAGCGACCCGACCTTCCAGTGTTTGCTGTTGCTGGGACATTGTCTGATCTCAGTTATTGTACATTGACGTTAATGTCGGCCTGGAAAGAATGACAGGCGACATGAAAAATACCGGCCTAGCGCGGCAACACGTCCATGGACGCCGCGCATCCGCCGTCGACCAGAAGGTCTATACCCGCTATAAAGGAAGCCTCCTGCGAACAAAGAAACTGCGCCGCGCTGGCCATTTCATCGGGATCAGCGCTGCGCCCCACCGGCGTCATCTTCACCATCTCCGCCATAAAAGGCTCATTGGCATATTCGCGTTTGCCCATGGCTGTTTCAGTAATTCCCGGTGACAGGGAATTTAATCGCGCGCCCCTGCGCCCCCATTCCATCGCCCGTGCTACCACCAGGCGTCGCACGGCTCTTTTGGAAGTGGCGTAGCCAACACCGCTGTTCCATTCCTCCACCTGGCTCAGCACAGCCAATTTTTCCAGTAATTGCGGATCTCTCGGCTGTTCCATTAACGCCGCCACCGCGGGAATATCCGGTAGTAGATAACTGGCATTGGAGGCGATACACACACAACTTGAACCCACTTGCACATGCGGCAACACTGCGTCCAACAAACGTGCGGTGCCTGTTAGATTGACATTGACAATGGTGCGCCAGTCCGACATGGAAGGCGAAAGACCGGCAGTATGCACAATAGCAATGGGCCGCTGAATATCCCAAGCGGCCACCATCGAGTGCACCGACGCATCATCGGCAAAATCACATTGTATTGTCCTGACCTGGACGCCCTCCTGGCCCAATGCCGCCTGTGCCTGGGCCAGGCCATCATGCGCAATATCGCATATAGTCACCTGCTCCCCCGTGCGGGCAAAACGCCTGGCACATGCACGCCCCATGCCACCGGCTCCGCCAGTAATCAGAATTTGTCGTTGAATTACGGGCATAAATCAGCGCCCCAGTGCCAGAGTCCCGCTGCACTGGTAGGCGGGACCGAGTTGGGTGTCTATAGTGATATCCATATCGATCAGTTTCTCACCATCGGCCTGCCACTTCTTCGTGACCACCCCACTCATTCTATAGTCCTCTCCCGCTCCAATGGTTCGCCGCATCTGCAACTGGATGCGCCGCACCGTACTGAGAGGACCGCCATAGTCGGTCATGAAGCGAGACAACATGCCGAGGTTGAAGTGCGTACCCAGGAACATCTCCCGGGTCTGGCTCTTGTTGTGGCAGTACCAGGTATTGTGATGTTGCGGCGCAAAATCCCGGCTTGCGGACGCCATGAAGACACAGCGGGTAACCGTGATGGGCATGACCAGGGCTGGCATTTGATCGCCAATCTCGACCTCGTCCCAATGGCGCTCCACCGGCTCGCTCCCCTGCCAGCCCGTACGCCAGGATTCCAGCATTTCTTCCGTGCCATTGTGCCAACCGCCGTGCAGCCACTCCTCTTGCGGTGGCGCCATCGGCGCCTGATCTTCCAGCGTACTGGGTGCGACTCGCTTGTCGCTGGTGGCGGGCGATGTTAACTCACTGCCCTCTTCGCCTGTACGCGTTGTGCCTCCGTAGGAAAATAAACTGGTGAAGGCACGACTGACCAACTCGTCACGCTGATTGTAATAGCTGGTTTCCAGCTTGGTAAAATACCCCTCTCCCAGTCGGGTGCGCTTGATATCAGATATTTCCACCAGGCGACCCGTGGTGCTCAGCCGATCGCCAATCTCGACCGGCCGGTAAAAAAAAGTCTCGTAGTTAGCCAGGATGCCCACTGGCAATTCCAGCAGGTCCTTCACCTCAAAATGCAGTAACTGACGGGTTTTGTGGAATTTTTTCATCGGCCATCGAAAGGGCATGACCAGGGTGCAGATAACCATGCCGGGCTGAGCAATAATGTCCTTGAAGCCGCGGCTTCTGGCGTAGTCGCGATCGCTGTATAACGGATTCGCATCTTCCACGGTTTCGAGCCAGTGACGAATCAGATATTCACTGCACTCGACCTCGGAGACTTCCTTCTCATTGGGTCGTGCCAAGGCCATAAGTCTGTTGCGGTTCTCGGCACTGACATATTCCGGAATCTTGCCGAAATCTTCTACCGCAGCTCCTACCTGACCAGGCTTGGTCATTGTCATCTTGAGATCATCCTTTATTTGTAAGCATTCCAGGAGCCCCTGCGACAGGGCACGTCACCTCACACCCCGGTACGACAGTATGATCCAGCCACCAAATCTATTCAAGGCATATGTCTTTTTTAAATGTCCATTTATGCCGCGTAAAACCTTCACATGACGAATGCCTTGCGATAATATAAGCTATTGGATTCATTCACCTCCGCCACACATAATACGGCCTCGACGTGCTTTGGAGACCGTCACCGGTTACGCCCGGGGCGGGCGGTCAGGCACATAATGGAACAAGGGAGATCAACATGGAACTGGATTGGAGCCCCGAAGAGGACGCATTTCGTCAGAAGGTTCGTCAATTTCTAGCCGAGGAGCTGTCGGAAGAAGTCAGGGGGAGCATGTTTGTCAACACCCCAGCCCGCGTCGCTTTCGTGGACAAAATGGCCCAACTGGGGTGGCTGGGCATCGGCTTCCCCGAAGAATACGGGGGCTCATCTAAACCCTTTCCACTCGCGCAGTTTATCCTCAACACGGAACTGGAACGCGTCAACGCGCCCACTGTGGGTAAGAATGTCGGCACTATCGCCAACACCATTCTTCACGAAGCCAGCGAAGAAATGAAGCGGGAATTTCTTCCCAGGATATTCAGGAACGAGGGGCAGTGGTCGATTACCTATACCGAGCCCAATGCCGGTACCGATATCGGCAATTTGCAAACCCGCGCCGTGGATAAAGGCGACCACTACGAGGTCACCGGCAACAAGATATTTATCACCTCAGCGCACTTCGCCCGGTGGCACTGGATGGCGGTTCGCACCGACCCCGATGCACCGAAACACAAAGGCATCAGTATCCTCATCGTCGACACCGATTCACCGGGTATTACCATGAACCCCATGTGGTGTGTGGGCAGCACGACCGCCGAACGCACCAATGTGCTGTTCTTCGATAAGGTCAAAGTCCCCAAGAGTCGCCTGGTGGGCGAGGAGAACAAGGGCTTTTACTATCTTATGCGAGCCCTGGACTACGAGCGATTCGCCATTATTGCCGCGGCACAGCACACACGGCGCTTTAACACGGTGCTGGATTACCTGAAAGCGGCAGAATTTGACGGTGAGCGCCCCCTGTTCGACGACCCGGTCGCACGGCGCAAGGTCGCCCGACTGGCCGCCAGGGTGGAGGTTGGCAATATGCTGGAGCGTTTATGTATCTGTATCGCCGCCGAGCGAGTGCCGTCGGCAGAAGCCGGCATGAACAAGGCATGGGGGTCTTGTATGCAAGACGAGGTATGCACAATTGCCCAGGATATCATGGGCCCCTTCGGCTATGTAACCGGCGGCGAACACGCGGCGCTGGATGGCTATATCGTCGAAGAAGGGCTGATGGCGGGTCACTGCAAGGTCGCTGCAGCCGGGGTGGATGTCGCCAAGAGCATTATCGCCAGGCGCCTGCTTGGCCTGCCCAATGCACTGGGCAAACCGGTGTTACCAACTCGATAGGTTCGCACACAAGCAACTCCTGTGACGGAACTATGTTGCCCTCTTGTACATCGCCACAACACAGGCGCCGCCGAGACCTAGATTATGCTGAAGCGCCGCCTGCACATTATCCACCTGCCGCTTACCGGCCTGCCCCCGCAGCTGCCAGGTCAACTCGGCGCATTGCGCCAGACCGGTCGCCCCGATGGGATGCCCCTTGGACAACAGACCACCGGATGGATTGACCACCCAAGAACCCCCGTAGGTACAAGCTTCGTCTTCCACCAGTTTCTCCCCTTCCCCTTCACCGCAGAGGCCCAGGCCCTCATAGGCAATCAGTTCAGCGGTGCTGAAACAATCATGCAGCTCGATCACCTGCACATCCTCAGGGCCTATGCCGGACATTTCGTAAACCTCCCGGGCGGCGCGCTCACACATCCCCATACCCACAATACCGATCTTGCCGCGGGAGTAGTCTTCCATCATGTCAGTGGTCAGGGACATGCCGGCAATTTCCACGGCGCCGGAGTGAGGATTTTTCTTCAGCCAATCTTCCGAGACCACCACCGCTGCGGCCGCGCCATCACTGGTGGGACAGGCCTGCCACAGGGTAATAGGGTCGTAAATCATTCGCGATGCCATCACCTCCTCCAGGGTGCAGCGTTCCTGATATTGAGAACGGGGGTTATTCACAGAATGAAGATGATTTTTAACCGCAATCTTGCCAAAGGTCTCCGCACGGGTGCCATATTTTTCCATATGATCGCGACCGGCATCCCCAAACAACCGCGCGGCGATAGGCGCCTTCTTTTCCTTTGCCGTGTCTTTGGCGATTTCTTCCAACCCCGGCAACTGGGTCTCCAGTGCGCCTTTTTGCATCTTTTCGAAGCCCAGGGCCAGGATACAATCGTTCAACCCGGTGCGGATGGCGTTGTAAGCCAGATAGAGGGCCGTCGAGCCGGTCGAGCAGTTGTTATGCACGTTGTAAACAGGGATGCCCGTCATGCCAATACCGTATAGTGACTGTTGGCCCAGCGTACTCATGCCATTGATGTAGCCACAAAACGCCTGCTCAATGTTGTTGTACTCGACGTTCGCATCCTTCAGTGCATCTCTTGCAGCAGATTGTGCCAACTCCTTAATACCCAGCTCACAGCGCTTAAAATCCGTCATACCGACACCAATTACAAACACTCGACCGAAATTTGCCATCGCTTCGTCTCCGTTAATTAAGAAGCAAGTACTTTAGCGGAACCCGACAATTTGGCTTCCCCGGACTGATTCACCAGAGAAAGCTCTGTAGAAATTATTCTGCCCTCGTCCGTTTCCTCTTTAGCGGTCACCACAATCCTTGTGCTCAATATCTCACCAGGCCAGGTCTGCTTGGTGAATCGCACCCGATAGTTTTTTAGATTTCCAACACCCGCCCAATCGGTCAACGCTCGCCCCAACAGGCCCATGGAAAACATACCGTGCCCAAATACACTCGGCAGACCGGCAGCCTGCGCCGCCACTTCATCGGTGTGCATAGGGTTGAAGTCACCGGAAGCACCTGCGTACTTAACCAGGTCGGTTCGAGTCAACTCGTGACTCACAACAGGCGCTTCATCGCCTTCAGAGACAGCGTCATAATTTAATATCAGAACTGGATTAGCCATTTTTTCTCTCTCCTTTTTCCCATACCGTCGATAGGTTGCCGTCGAAGACCTACTGGCCACGATGAATCAAATTGAATATTTCCGTCACCACCGGCTCGCCGGCTTCATTCCTGAACACGGTTTCCATGACCAGAAAGGTCATCACTTTGCCTTTCGATTCCTTTGTATAGGTTTCAGTAATTTTACCTTCGGAGTGCAATACGTCCCCACACTGAACCAGTTGGTGGTATTGAAACTCCTGCTCACCGTGAAGTGCCAGGCCACCGCCTTTCATCAGTTCGCGCATGATTTTCATCATCGGGCTACCCTCTCCGCCAGTGGGATCCTCCGGCTGATCTTCAGGATAAGCACCCAGGAAAGATGAAGCAAAAGTCCAGGTAGGAGGAAGAGGCGGCGCATCAAAACCGGCCTCCTGCGCTGCACCCAAATCATGATAGACAGGATTGCTGTCGGTTAGAGCATGCGCAAAACGACTTACCGATCCACGTTCAACGTGCGCCCTAACCGCGCCAGTGGACTTACCAATATATTCCTTAATATCCATTTTTCACCTCGAAAGTGACGAAGTCCCGTCGACTATATTTCGGACACTCTGTCGAATTATTCACTATGTGATCGCGCGCCTACTCGTGTGCAATCGCTGTGACACTCGTACATTACGCCATCCCCAATATCACAAGGCCGCAGGTTTGGGGGGCGCCCCCGAGATTATGGCTTAATGCCGTGGTGACGCCTTTGACCTGCCGTTGTCCAGCCCTGCCCTGCAGTTGCAGCACATTTTCATAGATCATCCGTACGCCGGTGGCACCGGTGGGATGCCCAAAGGTCTTCAAGCCGCCGTCCGTATTCACGGGCAACTCACCATCGAGTTCAAAAGTGCCGCTGTGGATGTGTTCCTTGGCGGACCCTTTCTCGATAAAGCCCAGATCTTCGTAGGTTAACAATTCGGTCATCGTGAAACAGTCGTGAACCTGCGCCAGATGAATTTCCTTAGCCGGATCGCTGATCCCCGCCTGCTTGTACACATCCGCCGCGGCTGCAATAGTGGGTTTCCACGCCAGAAAATCAAAGGTCGGATCCGACTGCGGGTTGGCGGACAGGGCAATGCTCACGCCCTTCACGTATACCGGGTCATCGCGAAACGTCCGTGCCAGATTCTTGCGGGTGATTATTGCAGCGGCCGCCCCATCGGACTGCGCGGCACAATCATAAAGTGTAAACGGCCAGGAAATCATCCGTGCATTCATCACATCGTCAACGGTAATCTCTTTTTTCAACATCGACTTGGGAGCCAGAGTGCCGTTGTGATGGTTTTTTACCGCAATTTTCGCCAACTCTTCCCTACCGGCACCATAGGTTTCGAAATAACGGGCACAGCACAGCGAGAACCAGCCGGCTGGCGTCATCGGCAAACCGCGCGCCGTATTCATGTGAATGCTGGGGCCGGATACGCCGCGATCCTTGGGCTTATCAAAACCGACCACCAACACCGTATCGTGCATACCGGAAGCAACCGCTGCCACACCGTAGCGAAAGGCATCGATGCCCGTTGCACAATAGTTTTGCACCAATGAAACCGGTCGGTCGAAAAGCTTCAGGGATTCTGCAACTTCAGCAGCACCCCTGGATGGATATACCGAACCACAAAATACGGCTTCTATCTGTTGCTGCGGATTTTCCAGGCCGGCATCGGCGTAGGCTTCAAAGGCTGCCTCGACAATCATGTCCTCCGGGCTCTGGTGCCAGTTCTCCCCGAATTTGCAGCAACCGACACCGACGATAGCAACCTTATCCCTTATTCCGTCTGTCATGCCGAAACCTCCCCTGTTTCCTCATCAAGCAGAGGTCGACTCTTCCAGAAATAGTTGGGTTTATTACCCACATCGTGAATTTTCCGAAACACAAATTCCACCGGCAGGTCGCAGCGCAACATGTCCTGGGTGGCATCGGTCATCTGCACATAGACCCTGGCACCGTTTGCCACTTCACACATGCCTACGATCAAAGGCGGCTCAGGCGTCGGAAAAAAGTAATCAAAGGAGTAACTCAACACCCTGCCTTGCTTGTCGGAAAGGCGAACTTTTTCAAACTGGTCTTTTGCATAACACCCGTAGCAAACGCGACACGCGGGGAAATGCATGGTGCCGCATTGGGTACAGCGCTGGGCCAGAAAGCTGATATCGGCATCCCGCTCACGGTAGTGAATGGTGGCTGGCACGCCATCACCGGTACGGCGATCGTGCTCACTGACGTCCAGATGGCGTGACTTCAAATAACTGTCGTAGGAACGCAGAGCCTTGCCGCGAGCCAGGTACCAGGCGATGCTGTGATGGGGTTCGAAGTCTGAATCGGCAACAGCAATGGACAACACTTCCGCGCCATCACCATAAAAGGCCACCAGTATCGTGTCGCCGGATTGCGCCTGCTCCAGGGCCGCAATCAACATCAGGGGCGTAAATGCGGCGCCACAGTTGCCCACCCTGCCAAACATGGCATCCTGTAAGGTGTCCGGGGAAAAGCCGACTTTTTTGCCTAAGCCTGCCAGGCTACGGGCATCGGGACCATACAGAACCGCTTTCGTATAGTCACCGGCGGTCGTGTCGGTTTTGTCATACAGGCCCTGACAGGCAGCAACCATATTATCCGTATAACCATGCATCACATTAAAGCGATCTTCCCAGGACTTGATATAGGTATCGTTTTCGCTGCGCCAGATGTCATATATTTCATCCGCTATCGCAAAGGAATCCCCCAGCGTGGCCACTACCGTGCCAGAACCTACCAGGAATGCGGCCGCCGCATCACCGAAATTCATTTCAAGGGGCGAACGCGGGGAAGCCAGGCGCGAATCACTGGCAATAACCAGAATCTGTTTGCCAGGATCTGCCTGTACGGCATTAATGGCCGCTATCAAAGCACCGGCACCCGCGCGCAGGGTGCCGGAGAAGTCGATGGTGGCGATATCACTGCGTAAATCCAGCGCTTTCGCAATAAACGCCGCCGCCTGTTTTTCCCGGAACGGGGATGTGGTTGTGGCCAAATAGACCCCATCGATCGCGCTGCGATCCACACCGTGTAGACAATCCGCCGCCGCTGTCACGGCCATGGTAATGGCATCTTCGTCAAAACCCGCGACCGCCTTCTCCGGGCCTCCCTCTTTCGCCCTGCCGCCACGAATCATCGCCAGCGGCAAACGCGTTGCTGGAATATAGCTACCGTAGGCCATTATCCCGACTGATTGATCAGACATATCGATACTCCCGTTTCAGTTTCGTCATTGCTGAATTACTTGGGCTTAGGAGGATTTATGCCATTGGCAAAAGGATAAGGCGGCTTGGTTATACCTAGGGGCTCAAGTTTGTTACCCAGGTTGGATTTTACGTTCTTTCGAACATCTTCGATAGTCCAGCCACCGGGCATAATCAGGGTGTGGCCATATTTAGGCTGGCTCAACAGCGCGATGCGCTCACCGCCAGTGCCAAATATCTGGCCGGAAATATAGTTACCTTCATCGCTACACAGGTAAACAATCATCGGGCCATTCAGTTCCGGGTCGATGAAAGGCATGGGGTGTTTTTTGCCATCCGGCCCCACATAGGTATCGGACATACGGGTGGTACCGGAAGGTGAAATCGCGTTGGCGCGAATGCCGTAGCGGGCCAATTCAATCGCCATGGTGTATGTCATGGAGGCAATAGCGCCTTTGGCGCCGGCATAGTTAACTTGACCGAAGTTCCCGAAGTGGGCTGCGGATACCGTCGATAGCAAAATTCCGCCGCTGCCCTGGTCCTTCATCTGCAGCGCGGCAGCCTGATGACAGAGAAATGTGCCTTTCACATGGATATTCATCACCGTGTCGAATTCTTCTTCCGACATTTTGAGAAAGGTGCGATCCCGGGCTATGCCCGCATTGGCCATCATGATGTCGATTTTGCCAAAGGCCTCGACACACGCCGCAACCATGGCTGTGGCACCGGACTTTTCACTAACGCTGTCTGAATTGCTGATGGCGGCGCCACCCAGAGCCTTGATTTCAGCAACCACCTCCTCAGCCACATCGGCGTCTATATCGTTGACCACTACACTTGCACCAGCTTTGGCCAGTTGCAGCGCGTGACCTCTACCAATACCACGGCCGGCACCCGTCACGACCGCTGCTTTTTCGTCCAATAAACCCATGATTGAATACCCTCTGCATTAACACACCAAAAAATTATGGAAACGGAGCTTTCACCCGCCCACCTTGACAGGAACAATGGTCATCTTCCCACTATATTTGACGATGTGTCAAATATACAGACCACCGAACCACCCTCCCATGCCATCAAATCGGACGGTGATTCATTGGCCGGTTACCGTCGAATTTATCATCCGGGCACATGTCCGCACGAGATCATCCCTGTCCGCATTAAAATGCCTGAGACTCCGGGCGTAAGCGGACAATTTCTCCAGGATGGATACCAGGGCGGATGCAGCGAGATAGGGGTGGATATCCTTTACCACCATCCCCTGACGCTGGGAAGCGGAGATCAATTCCGTCAGCTTTTCGATCAGCGGCTCCAGCGCCTGCTTGCGTATCTTGAGGAACACCTTGTCCCCCCGGTCCGCCGCCTGGTTTCTCAGCAGCAGCACACCGTGATATTTCTCCCAGTGCTCGAGATAGGCTTCAGCCAATGCCGCAGCACGTTGCAATCCCTCACCCTTACCCCAACTACCGTCGATCAATTCAACCATGGCCGGCATCTCCGAGGAGGCCTCCCGGGCCAGGTGCAGGGCTGCATCCTCCACATCCTTGAAATAATGATAGAAGAGGCTGGGGACACTATCCACCTGGCGGGCAATTTCGGTGACCGAAATATCCAGAATGCTGCGCTCTCCCAATAGCCTGGCAGTTGCATCGAGAAACTTTTGCCGGGTTTTGCGGGCGCGGATGCCCAGATCCCGCCCGGATTGATCTTTGATTTTCTTAATCGCCATAAGCCATCAGTCCGCCTGTAGGTGAGATGACGCCCCGTACCACGGCACTCAGGCCTCGGCAGCATTCGTCGGAATCTTGAAATTGTCTGTGGCGTATATTGTATCCAGATTGGCGCGAATGTCTTCAACCGAAGGCGTTGTGCCCTGCGGCGCATTCCACCCGGGAGTAGAACCGATAAAAATACGGGAGTATCGACCGGCGCCAACATTGAATAACTCATGGGAGTACTCACATTCCTCAGAAACCAGGTAAGCCACCATAGGCGCAATGTATTTCGGGGCAAACATATCACCAGTTACACCCATCACATCTTCGGTCAGCCGGGTTCTCGCGATCGGGGTAATAATGTTGGACTTGATGTTGTACTTTGCGCCTTCAATGGCCGTTACACTGGAAAGGCCCACCAGCCCCATCTTTGCCGCCGCATAGTTTGCCTGGCCAAAGTTGCCGAACAAACCCGCACCGGATGCCGTGTACACCACGCGGCCATAGCCATTTTCCTTCATGATTTTAAAGGCCGGCCGGGTCACATAAAATGCACCCTTCAAATGCACATCAATCAGCGCGTCGAAATTTTCAATAGACATTTTGACGATGGAAGCATCGCGCAAGATACCGGCATTATTGATCACAATATCCACTTTGCCATAGGCATCTACAGCCGTCTGGATGATGTTCTCGCCGCCCCCGGGGTTCGAGACGGAGTCGTAATTGGCCACGGCTTCACCACCCAGGGCCTGAATCTCCGCAACGACTTTATCCGCAGCCCTGGTGTCATTGCCCTGGCCATCGATGCTGCCGCCCAGGTCATTGATCACCACCCTGGCCCCGCGCTCAGCGAGATAAAGGGCGTAACTGCGACCCAGGCCACCACCGGCGCCGGTGATTACGGCGACACGATCATCGTAACGGATATTGCTCATCACCGAACTCCTGAATTCCCACATTATTCTCAAATTATCTATTTTGACATTGTGTCAAATTACACGGCTTGCGACAATAGTCGAATCAACATAATTCCCGAACTGGCGCTTACGCAGACAGGAATAACAGCCGTGGACGAAACATATTGTTGCCGTTATGGTTTTACTGACTGTATTTGCAGCGGGCAGACCAAGTGCCGGCGAATCACAATTTGCACTGCACCAGGAACTTCTCAACAGCCCCTACCCCACCCAGCACGCCAGCCCCCGGTGGGCGTGTGGGGATGGCGGACAGCTGATTAGTGCGCTGGGGGGGTCAAAACAGGGAAAGCAGTTGCGGCTTCACGATTTTGTTCATAGCATTTCGCGGCAGGCGCTCCACGAACTTGATCTGCTCCGGCACTTTGTAGCGAGCCAGGTGCTGCCGGCAGAATAACTGAATCCCGGACTCGTCGTCTACGGTACCCGCCAGGGTGGCATTGGCCTGCAGTTCCACCACCGCAACCACGCGCTGGCCCAGGCGCAGATCATCGACTCCCAGCACCGCCGCAGCGGACACCGCCGGGTGACTTGTCAGCACCCGTTCCACCTCCACCGGATAGACATTGGCGCCACCACGAATAATCAGGTCATTCTGCCGGCCGCGGATATAAAGCTGCTGTTGTTCATCCAGGTAACCCACATCACCGGTATGATAAACCCCGTTACTCAGAGCCGCTGCGGTGGCCTCGGGCCTGTTCCAGTAACCAAGCATTGTCGTATAGATATTGGCATAAGGCCCGCTACCGGCTGGCCTTATGCAGATCTGCCCCAACTCGCCCTGCGACACGGGCTCATTCTTGTCATCCACGATCAGCACTTCAAGCTGCTCGACCGCCCTGCCACAAAGCTCCTCCTGCGGTGTCTTTTCTGGGTCGGTGCGGGTGACGATGGTAGGCGCTTCCGTCATGCCGTAGGCCACGGTCATTCTGCGCCCAAACCTCTCCCGGTACAGCGTCTGAACCTCTTCCGAACAGCCTGCCCCCCCAATATCCGGGTGGCCCAGGGTGGCCAGGTCATCCGGGTGTACTTGCGGCGACGTCAACAAATCCTGTATCACGGTCGGCACTGACGCAAAATGGCCAACCCGTTCCTGGCGCACCCAACGGGCTACATGCTCAGGCTTCAAGCTATCCATACACACGCAGCAACTTCCGTCCTGGAACGCCACCATGGGTGCCAGCACCATCAAATTCAGTATGGTCATGGGCAACATGACACCCTGGGGACAATCCGGTCCGTAGCTACCCCGGTGCACCTCAATCGCGCCGGGCAACAGGATATTGTGGTGGCTGTGAACCGCGCCCTTTGGTCGTCCGGTCGTACCACTCGTATAGGCAATGGCCGCCGGCGCAAAAGGGTCGACTGCGATAGTGGAGCAATCCTCAGTCGTCGCCTCACTCAGCAAGCGATGCCACGCACTCTCCGATGACCCCGCGTCGACACAGACCAGATGCTGAAGATCCGGCAGTGCCTGCTGCTGTCCTGCAATTTCAGCGGAACTGTCCGGATCCGCCAAACACAGATGGGCACCGCAATCCTGCAGGATAAAAATCTTCTCCGGGGTGGCCAGTGGCCGGTTGACACCCACCCAGATAGCGCCCAGTCGCGCGCAGGCGAGCAATGCTATGACAATATCCACATCGTTGGGCAGGCAGGCGGCTACCCTGTCGTAGCGGCGGATACCCAGGTCGAGAAAGACCGCGCAGGCGCGAGCGACAACCCGGTCGAGTTCCGCATAGCTGTAACGGCCGCTGCGACCGACCAGGGCATCCCTATCGGGATTGAGGCGCAACTGTCGATCCAGCACTGCGCCCACAGTCTGGGGCCCATCGCCCGGCAAGCTGGGTTTGACGGCAGACTCAATGAGCCCATGGGCCGAATAATCAAACATACTTATCCTGGATAAGGATTGGCGCCCTAGGGCGCAGTTAAAATAAGGGCGCTGCCCGGTACCCCGCCACCGGATGTCACCACGGCGGTCTTTGGTTCATTGGGCACCTGGCGGTCACCGGCTTCTCCCAGCAGTTGCACACAGGCCTCGTGCAGAAAACCGTAGCCGTGCAAGCGACCTGCGGAAAGCTGACCGCCGTTGGTGTTGAGCGGCAATTCGCCGTCCAGCGCAATGCGCCGGCCCCCGTCGAGAAAGTCGCCCACTTCACCCACACCGCAGAATCCGAGGCGTTCCAGCCAGCACAGCGCGTTGAAACTGAAGCCGTCGTACAGCTGCGCCATATCAATATCGGCGGGCCGCAAATCCGTGCGAGACCACAGCATATTCGCGGCCCCTTCCAGGCCGGGCTCGTGGGTCAGCTCCCCCTGGTCCCAGGACACGCGTTCGGTATTGGCGGTGCCCACTGCCTCGAAACCGACGCCGCGACCACGGCGGCTGTCTTTTGCGGTGTCCTTATGGGATATGATGAAGGCCACGGATGCATCGCAGGGCACATCACAGTCATAGAGGCCGAAGGGTGAGGAAATAACACGGGCACTCAGGTAATCGTCCATGCTCATCGGCTCGCGATAAATGGCATAGGGATTGAGCGCCGCATTTTTTCGGGAATTAATCGGTATCAGCCCCAATTGCTCCTTGGTCAGCCCGTATTCGTGCATATAGCGGCTGGCGTACATCGCGATCCAGTTAGCCGCCGACACCGCGCCATAGGGAATGCGCCACTCCATACCACCCTCAAGGCGACCGGAACCTTTGACAGAGATTTGGCCGGTGCGCTGCAGCTGGGTGTAGGTCGCCTCCCACACAGTGCGAAAACACAGCACATGACGACACATGCCAGTGGCCACCGCCATCATGGCCGCTACCACTGAGCCCAGCTGTCCGGCCTGTTCCAGGCCGCCATTATGCCAGTTGGCCTTTATGCGCAGCGCATCCATCACATCCCAACTACCTGCGCCACTGATGCCACCCGCTCCGGACATTGCGCCGGGGTAGGTACATACCCCATCAATATCATCGCGGGTAAGACCTGCGTCCTCAATCGCAGCCAGCGAGGCATCGATAGTCAGTGACAGGGGGTCGCGCATCAGGCGACGCCCGACATCCGACATGCCAAGACCGGTCACTGCTGAACTGTATTCAAACTTATCCACTATTGGTCCCCCGCATTACCTTCAGTTCCGGCATCCAGGGGCCTGAAGACAGGCAGATAGACGTCTTCAACATGCTCGAACTCAACCTGCAGAGGCATCCCGATTTTTAGCTGGGCCTCATCGCACTTGATGATATTTGTCGTCAGGCGCACGCTCTCCTGCTCTTCGATTTCAACAATGCCAATGACATAGGGCGGCGGGAAAGCGGGCATCCACATCTGGTGATTCACCGTCACTGCGGCGAGCGTCGCCCGCCCCGACACGGCAATGATTTCCTGCTCCCGGCACAGGCACTCGGCGCAGACAGGGACAGGGGGATGGATAATATGATGACAGGCCACGCAGCGTTTGAAGCGCAGCACACCGTCCGCGCCTGCGGTCCAGAAAAATCGATTACTATCGGTTAGAGCAGGCAGGGGGCGTCGCATTTTCTGGTTCACAGCAGCTCCATTTATTGGTATTCCTCGGGTATCATTAAGGCGGCATCGATGGCGCCGTTGAGAACACCGGCACAAGCACCACCGTCGGTGTAGAGATTTTCGCCACTGATGTAACTGGCGGCCTCACTGTTCAAAAACGCCAGCGGCCATGCCTGTTCTTCGGCTGTCGAGTTACGGCCAATGGGTTTGGGATAGCGCTCAAAAAAAGCCTCGCCGGTCTGTTCGACGAATGCCGACATCATCGCCGTGTCGGTTGGCCCGGGGCTGATACAATTGACGCGCACCCCGCTGTCCATAGTGATCGTCGCCGCAGCGCGCAAGGTGAACACGATACTGCACATCTTGGAGAACGAATACGCTTCAAACCAATCTTCTTTTTCATGCTCGCGTACCCAGTCCCGCGCCTGGGCAAAGTCGGTTATTTCTATCAAAGGCTGTAACTGTTCGCTGTAGAATGCGTAGCCCATACCCGCGCCCGACGACACACTGGCAATCGCGTCGCCAGGTTGCATATGCTTTGCCATCAGCGTCACCATGTGACGCTGACTGATGAAATTGACCGTGACCACATCCAGAGCCGAGAACCGACCGCCGGGCAAACCCGCGCAATAAAACAGATTGTGCACGCGTGACTCAGTGATCTCATCGACAGCCTGCTCAATCGCCGTCGAGTCGCGCAGGTCTACCTCCAGGTAACGGGCGAAATCATAGCGCGGCGATTGCACATCCAGGGCAATAACCTCGGCACCCAGGCTGTGGACCAGATGAGCCGTGGCTTCGCCCATTCCGGAACTGGCCCCGGTGATGACCACGCGTTTGCCTTCATAATTAAACAGATTCTTTATCACTACCCTCTCCACTACACATTACAGGAAATTCTGCGATATATATCTGACGTACCGTCATATATCGCCATGAATTTATCAACAATTTTGTCTTTGTTTTCACATCCCGGCACATAATGGCCTGCCCCATAGTGTGCACCAGGCCACCGCAAATCGCGGCGGAAAGAGTGTAACATTTATTTCAGGCGGCTGACTTGTTTAATATGGAATTTTCTGTCATTCTTTCTTAAGTCATTAGCGCCACGGACCATGGCAGCCACTTCACGCGACTGATTCCTATTGTCAGCGCGATGAATCCACTGGTTGATCACGATTCAGTCAGGCAATCAAATCCTTCACGATGAATTGAATAACTTCATTGAACACACGAGGAAGAGTAATGAACACTCTTGCACAACCCACCACGCCCGAAGAACTACTGTCGCGCGGACCTATTGACCCGGTAGAAGATCCGTACAGCATCTACAAAAATATGCGGGACAACTGTCCCGTTGGTGCGGCTGGTTCGGGTTACTACATTTCGTCCTATGATCTTGTTTCCCGGGCCCTACTCGACGACAAAACCTTTTCAAGTAAATCCAACAGTCCGGACTACCCGGGTATTGGCATGGTATTCGGCCAGACCATTGTTGGCATGAATGGCAAGGAACACCTGAAACACAGAAATATCATTACCCCCGCGCTCAGGCCCAAAGCGCTCACAGAAGATTTTCAACAGCTGGCTCGAAATACCGCCGACCGGCTGATAGGCAAATTCCTCAGCAATGGATGCGCCAACCTGGTACCCGATTTTACCTTCTTGTATCCACTTTCTGTGTTTGTCCAAATCCTGGGGCTACCGGAAGAAGACGTGGAGGATTTTCACAAATGGGGCGTGGACCTGACCCATGTCGCCGCTGACCCGGAGCGGGGCCTGCGCGGCTCAGAATGCCTGGCGAAATACCTGGCCCCGGTCGTAAAGGATAAACGCAATAATCCCACGGGCGACCTGATCTGCAAGCTGATTGAAGCGGAAGTCATGGGTGAAAAAATGACCGATGACGAAATCATCAGCTTCTTACGCCTGTTGGTAACGGGCGGCGCCGACACCACCTATCACCTGCTCGGCAACGTACTGCATACGCTGCTAAACAATCCGGCGCTAATGAATCTGGTATTGAACGACCGCAGCAAAATAGAACCCCTGCTCTGGGAATCCCTGAGGTGGGAAACCCCGGTACAATTTGTTTCACGCCAGACTAACATAGCGGTGGAAATAGGCGGGGTGACCATCCCGGAAGATTCGCCGGTTTATATATTACTGGGCGCGGCCAATCGTGACGAGACGGCATTCCCGAATCCCGATGCCTTTGATATCGACAGGAACCAGGGAAAATCGCTGGCCTTTGGTTATGGTCGTCACTTCTGCGCGGGCCGGGATTTTTCTCTGGCCGAGGCAATAATAGGACTCAATGCAATATTGGACAGCCTGCTCAATTTGCGCTTTGATCCCCTAGCCGAGTCAGAAAGCGTCATAAGAGGCGTCGCGTTTCGGGGTCCGTCGCATTTGAAGGTTTTGTTTGACACGTGATAGCGCACTCCCGGGAGAAATGGTTTGGAATTTGACTGGTCGCAAGACGATATTCAACACCGCAAGGATATACGGGAATTCCTGGCGCAGGAGCTTCCCGACAACTGGGAAGAGATTTCACAGCACGGCCCCGGCGGCGATTCCCAGGCGGCGTTCAGTCGCCACTTCTGTGGGCGAATGGCCCAGAAGGGCTGGCTGACCCAGCACTGGCCCAGCGAATATGGCGGCAGAGATTGCGAGCCATGGCGCCACTCCATCGTCGGCGAGGAGTTATGGGCCATCGGTGAGCCACGGGGCTCACAATATATGAATGTGAACTGGATTGGTCCGGCCATCATGAACTACGGCAGCGAGGGCCAGAAACAGCTTCACCTGCCAAAGATTTCTGCCGGCGAGGTGATGTGGTGCCAGGGATTCTCAGAACCGGAAGCCGGCAGTGACCTGGTCGCCCTGAGAACCCGCGCCGAAAAAGTGGGTGACAGCTATGTGATCAACGGCTCCAAAATCTGGACGTCCTACTGCAATCACGCCGATTTTATTTTTCTGCTAGTCCGCACAGATGGCGATAGTAAGCGCCACAAAGGCATCTCTGTTCTCCTGGTGCCAATGGATACGCCCGGGATTGAAATTCGAGAAATCCCCTCGGTGGTGGGCGAACGGTATTTCCACGAAGTATTTTTCACCGATGTAACCGTGCCGGTCGATGTCCTGCTCGGGGAAGAAAACCAGGGCTGGACGGTCGTGAACTTCGCGCTGCAATTTGAACGTATCGGTGCGGCCCGCTATGCCCGGGCTGCTGTTACCCTGGACAAGCTCGCAGAGGTCGCCGCCGAGCGCGGGCTGCTGGCCGACCCTATCATCGTAGATCGCCTGGGGGAGGCGCGGGCCCTGTGCGAAGCCGCACGCGTTCTGGTTTACAAGGTGATCGATTTGCGGGCGAAAAATCGACCGCCCACTGCCGACACACAACTCGCCCGGGTCTTGAGCACCACGTGCGACAATGCCATCGGCCGTTTAGCCCTGGAATTATTTGGCCCAGAATCACGGGAATACGGCTCCTTCGCCGACAGCAATTTCCGGCTTGCCATGACCGCAGGCGTTGCTGTGGGCGCCACCGAAGTCCAGCTCAACCTGATTGCTTCGCGCTTCCTTGAGTTGCCAAAAGAATAAGGAGCGTCGAGATGAATTTCGAACTGAATGAAGATCAACAGGCGATTCTGGAATCGGTTAACCGCCTACTGGAGCAACACGCCGGCCCGGCTCGCGCGATCGAATTGAACCGGCAGGGGCTGTACGATGACAAGCTGCACACCCTGCTGGACGAGTCCGGTTTCCACAGCATCGCCAATGACCTGGCAACCGCTGACAAATTGGCAGGGCTGGAGGCTGGCCTGGTTGTTGAAGCCATTGCCCGCGCCGGCGGCGTCGTGGCCAGCGCCGCGCAGATGCTCATTGCCCCAGCCATCACTGACAGTAGCATCAACGGGCCAATCGCGCTCTGTACGCAGGACAATCTGGACAACCCTGTGCCCCTGCGCTTTGGCGCACAGGCCAGAAACTTGCTGGTGTTGGCCGAGAACGAGGTAAGACTGATTCCCCTGGCAGCCGGGGATCTGGTACCGGTCCGCAGCAGTTTTGGCTACCCGATGGGGCGCCTGCACGATACTCATCGGTTCTCTGATCACACCGCTGTCGGCCAGTCGCTGGGTCGAAAGGCCGTGTCGGCGATGAAAAACTGGTGGCGGCTATCACTGGCCATAGAGGCCGTGGGGACAATGGAGGCGGCGTTAAATCACACTGTGGAGTACCTGAAACAGCGCCGCCAGTTCGGCAGGGCCATCGGCTCCTTTCAGGCCATTCAACACCGGCTTTCACTGTGCGCGATCCGGGTCGAAGCCAGTCGCTGGCTGACGCGTGAAGCAGCTTATCACGGTGCTCGCGATGAAGCCGTGGCCGCAGCAGCTGCATTTGCCCTAGAGGCGGCCGATCAGGTTTTCACGGAAACGCATCAGATGTCCGGCGCCATCGGCTTTACCCTCGAGTTTGACTTGCACGTGTGGAGTATGAGGTTACTCGCACTGCGACAGGAGCTTCAGGGCGTCGGCGGGCACCGGCGCGCTTTGGTAGAAGCGCGATGGGGCACGGCTCTCTGATGGCCTCAGGTCTGGATCTCAGCTTCAGCGAGGAGCAACAGGCAATTAGCGCTGCCGTTCACCGTTTTTGTCTGCAACACGATAGCGAGGCCACCGCCAGGCGGTCCGGGGGACAGTTGCCCCGCGAACTGTGGCAAAAGCTGGCTGCACTGGGTGTGTTCTCACCCGCCGCACCGGGTATGGAAGGCGCGGGGGGTGCCCTGGAGATATGCGCCATATCAGAGGCGTTGGGTCACAACGTTTTTCCCGGGCCGGTTGCCGCGACTTTTCTTGCGATACAGGTACTCACTGCTGAAGAGTCCGCAGCGCTGATAGACGGACGGGCGCTGGTCAGTCTAAGCACTGCCGGCAACACCCTGCTGCCCTGGGGCCTCGATGCGGATATATTCCTGGTAGCCGATGAGTCCCGTATCTACAGGGCCGGTGCTCCCCTGAGTGTAACGTCCGTCGATACACTGGGCGGCGAGCCCTGGGGACGCGGTACCCTGGAGATCGAAGCCGAACTTGACGGGGCGATGCGGGGGCTGATTACAGGCAATATTGCCAGGGCGGCCTACCTGGCCAGCGCGGGCCTGCGTCTTGTCACGGACGCCAGCAACTACGCCACCACGCGCAAGCAATTCGGCAAGGCGCTCGGCGACTTTCAGGCGGTGACACAGCCGCTGGCAGATTGCGCCATCGCGGTCACCGCCGCACAGACCCTGGCGCGAGCCGCCGCCTGCCACTTTGACAGCTTTTTATCCGGGCGCAGTGCATCGTTGCGGCAGGCAGATATCTACGCCGCCGGCGCGGCTTTTTCCGCCAGCCGCGCGGCCCTCAAGTCAGCATTTGTCTGTCACCAGGTATTCGCCGGTATTGGTATCACCCTGGAAGGCCCGGTCTATCATATTTCCCGTCGTATACGGCAGCTGGCATCCCAGGCCCCCGGTCACTCGGCAGAACAGGAATTACTACTTGCACAAATCGGTTTAGGAGTGTGATGTCATGGTTTCAATCGACGTAAATCAACCCATGGAAGGCGTTTTATACGAGAAGGCCAACGGAGTTGCCACCATAACCATCGACCGACCCGAGCGCGGAAACTCTCTTACGCCGGCGATGCAAGCCATGTTCAGGGCGATATGGGCCGATGTCCGCGACAACCAGGATGTTAGGGTTGCCATCATAAATGCCTCCGGCGAGCGTCATTTCTGTACCGGTTTTGATGTATCGGAAGCCGACAGCGATGAGGCCGCCGATGAGGTGTTTGTGGACAAACCCTTCCGCGAGTCCGTGTTCTGGTCTCCCTATCAAAACAAGGTATGGAAACCGGTTATTTGCGTGGTCAACGGCACCTGCGTCGGCGGCGGGCACCACTTTGTGGTGGACGCCGATATTGTTATTGCATCCAGAAACGCCAAATTTATCGACGCACACGTCAATGTCGGCATGGTAGGGGCCATCGAAAATATCGGCCTGGCCAAGCGCCTGCCGCTGGGCACGGCACTGCGCATGACGCTGATGGGCAGTAGCTATCGTCTGCCCAGTGCCCGCGCCTACCAGTTGGGGCTGGTCGATGAACTGGTAGACACCCCGGATGAGGCGCGCAAGCTGGCCCGGGAGATGGCGATGCAGATGCTGAAAAACTCACCCCAGGCGATGGCACTGTCCAAGCAATCGATCTGGGCCTCGCTGGAGCAGGGCTATGAGCAATCCCTGGAAACCGGCTGGGGTTTGTTGCGATCGCACTGGACTCACCCGGACTTTGTGGAGGGCCCCAGGGCCTTTGCCGAAAAGCGGGAACCCGAGTGGAACCCTGACCCGGATGCAAAAAGCTAGTCCGCGCTGATGAATATTGACTTCTCAAAGGAAGAATTCGCATTTCAGGCAGAGGTTCGCGAATTCCTGGAAGACTACCAGGACCTTGACGGCTTCTATTGCCAGGGTCATCGCTGGCCCGAGGTTCGAGCCATGTTCTCGGCAATGGCGCAGAAGAACTGGTTGGCGCTGAGTTGGCCCAAGGAATTCGGCGGCCTGGATAAAGGACCGGTGTGCGAATATATCCTGTGGAACGAAGTGGCCTACAGCCGCGCGGCCAGAAATCCCCTGGCGGCGGGGATCATCGCCAAATCGCTGATCCGCTATGGGAGCGAGGAGCAACAGCGCAGCTGGCTGCCGAAAATCCGCAGCGGCGACATGCATTTCTCGCTGTGCTATTCCGAGCCGGAGGCCGGCTCAGACCTCGCGGGTCTGCGCGTGCGGGCGGACAAAAACCCGGCCGGCACCCACTACCTGTTAAGCGGCCAGAAGTGCTGGCAGTCCTATGCCCAGGATATGGATTATCTGTGGGTCCTGGCCCGGACCGGAACCCAGGAGAGCCGGGGCCGGGGTTTAAGCCTGTTCATCTGTGACAGGCATGCCGCCGGCGTCACAGTCTCTCCCCTCCCCACCTTGGACGGCGACCAGTTGAACGAGGTGTATTTTGACCAGGTGGAAGTCCCGCTCGCGCAACGGGTAGGACCAGAAAATGGAGCCTGGCCGATTATCGGTAAGGCGCTGGCCGATGAGCGTCATATTCAGTTTCCGCCGGGACGTGTGCGTCGCGATCTGGAGGAGATGGTGGAGTGGCTCAACGTCAATGGCTTCGGCCAGGACCCGGTTGTCCGCCGGCGACTGTCCGAGCTCACCGTCCAGGTGATGGAAACCGAAATTATGGGTCTTAAAGTGCTGGAAGCCATGCTCAAAGGCAAAAACGCGACGGTTGATGCCGCCATGAACAAGGTCATTCATACCACGACTTGCCAGGATATCGCCAGGGCAGTACTGGACCTCGGCGGTCCGGAAGCACTGGTCACAGGTTCCCGTCCCGAATTGATCTGGCGACAGAGCATTACTGAAACAATTGGCGGCGGCACCACGGAAATTATGCGCAGCGTAGTATCCAGGCAACTGCTGGGGATGAGTAGCTAAGGTGGCTGGCCGCATCAAAGCGGCGAGTATCCGTCGCAGTGCCCTGTGGGCAGTGTCAATATTGTGCTGCCTGGGA
>SMVA01130758.1_pt1 | contig 23030 bp, 19 predicted proteins | sample 2456451 | NCBI WGS metagenome assembly SMVA01 (sample SAMN11095933, study PRJNA526329) | marine sediment metagenome | biome: Marine sediment; feature: Surficial sediment; material: Deep marine sediment; isolation source: Hadal surficial sediment | place: Pacific Ocean | collected 2014-05 | depth... | reverse complement strand
TTTGTGAGCTCCTTGTCAGACACAGAAATGTCATCAATGCACGCCTGTTGATTAATCGAATTCTGTCAACCTATTCAGGAGGCGAGTACAAGAAGATACGTTTTGTCGGCAAGGATGTCGGTTTTTTTAAAGAAACGTTTGCCACTTTTCGATCGGAGGTTTGGTTTGGCATCGTTTTGTGTGGCGAAGTTTTTGATAACGAAGAACTTGAGGCATATGTTACCAACTCATCATACTGGACGCTAACCTACGGAGATATTGATCTCATCTAAAAAAAGTTCAACAACTGGGCGCAGATTTCAATGAGTTATAAAAGAGTTTCACCTCGGAAATGTATATTAAAAAGATGTCGGCAGGATATAGGAGATATTAATGTCGGATAACAATCAGCCGGAAGTTACAATTATAGTGCCTTGCTACAATCATGCACGTTACCTGGAGCAATGCTTGACCAGCATTAACGCTCAAACTTATCCAAATTTCAACGTCATCGTTGTCGACGACGGCTCTCATAAACTTCTTGAGCCAGTCGTCGATCCAATGGATAAGGCTCGTTTTCGTTTGATTAGACATGAAAGGAACCGGGGCCCTGCCGCGGCTCGCAACACAGCAATTCGCGAGAGTTCAGCGGCTCTCTTTGTCGGTGTTGATGCAGATGATAAACTCGACCCCAATTTTTTAGAGCGTCTGGTGCCGGTGATTTGGAATGACGACACTCTGGATTGTGTCTTTCCGGAAGTCCGCCTTTTTGGTGCGGACGAAAGAGTTGTTTCCTATAAAGTGCCCTCTCTTGAAGATATACTTCGCAGCCAGGCGATACCGGGAGCCGGCACGATGATGAGACGGCGCCTATGGGAACGTATTGGAGGATATGATGAGGCTGATATCCTCAAGCGGGGTAGGGAGGACTGGGAGTATTACATACGTGCATTCAGTACCGGATGTAAAGCTGCCCATGTGACTGAACCATTGTATCACTACCGGATTTTAAACAAGTCCTTAAATGTCACTTGTCGCCTGCATGATGCCGAAATAGCCCAATATATTTATGAGAAACATCGCGAACTTTTTGATTCGGCTGGAAAAGGACAGGACTTTCTTAGTTTTGGTTATTATAAAGCGGCCACCTCGTGGTTTAATCATGGTAATCGGGCAAAGGCATTCAGGTTGGCAGTGAAGGCCTGGCGGCTGGCGCATTCTCATGAAAAACTTAAATTGGTTCTAAAAACCGGACTTCCCCCGGCGGTCATCCGCCGGATTGGGCATGGTGAATTAAGGCGTCATATGCCTTTCTTAGGCTATCCGCTGACCGGCGATGAAAACTATAAACCATTTTTTATAATAGGATCCGGACGTTCAGGCACTACTTTATTCAGACGGGTTTTGACGGCTCACCCGGAATTGCATATTCCGCCGGAAAATTTTGAACTTGGGACAAGTATAAAAAAGTTCATGCAATTCCGCAAAGTAATGACCTGGTCCGATTTAGTCCATTTAATTATGTCGCTTTTCGAGTTTCATCATGAATTTTATACATTCGAACTTTCGTTAAGATCGCTTGTCAACCAGTTGATTGACATTCCTCATAATCGCCGCAACCTGGCCTATGTTCTGGACAGGTTTTACAAATATCATGCTGAGCGGCACGGACATTCGATGGTTCGCTGGGGAGATAAAACACCCTTAAACTCATATGATCCTGGTACACTTGACTTGATTCTGAAGGTTTTTCCTGATGCCCAGTTTATTCACCTGGTGCGCGATGGATGTGATGTTATTTCCTCATCCTTGCGTTACGGTTTCTTTACGGATATCACGACCGCCGCAAACCGTTGGGTTCGGGTTGTGCAAAACGCGCGCCGTTTTGCCGAGGCCCATCCTGACCGGTCGATCGATGTCCGTTATGAAGACCTGGTTAGTGAGCCCGAAGCCACAATTAAATCAATTTGTCTTTTTCTAAATGTTCCGTTTGAACCGAAGATGTTGCTTTCAGAAAATCTGGCCAAAGGTATGGGTGATGTTCCTGTCCTGATCGAGCATAAAGAAGTAACCAAGCCGATAAATGCCTCAAATATCGGTAGGGGCCGGCATGATTTTTCTACTCAAGATAAAGAAAAACTTCAGCCCATAATTGGCAAAGAATTGGCATTGTTCGGTTATCCACCCTGCACGGCCTAAGGAATAGGAATCGTTATTAACAGAAGCACTCCAAAGATTACTGAAGTATCTATTGTCATTCCGGTCTATTGTGAAAATGATACGGTTCGTGAAATCGTTCAAAGTGTTAGCAAAGTCGAGATGGGATTGCACAAGGAAATCATCATCGTTGATGATGGTTCGACGGATGGGACGCGTGAGACTTTGAAAGAAATGCAGCGGGAAGATCGCACATTAAAGATATTTTTCCACGAAAAAAATCTTGGAAAAGGAGCCGCTTTACGGACCGGTTTCGCTAAAGTAACCGGCCAGATTATCATCATTCAGGACGCCGATCTTGAATACGATCCACAGGATTACCTAAAACTAATCGGACCTATATTGGAAGGCAAGGCAGATGTCGTTTTTGGGTCGCGCTTTCTCGGCGGACCGCAGCGCGTGTTTTATTTTTGGCATTACATCGGCAATAAATTCCTGACTTTAGTTGCCAACATGCTTTCCGGTTTGAACCTCAATGACATGGAAACGTGCTACAAAGCCTTTCGAAGTTCGATACTCCGCCAGATCGAATTTAAATCAAATCGATTTGGTTTTGAACCCGAGTTCACCATGAAAGTGGCCAAACTCGGATGCCGGGTCTACCAGGTGCCGATTTCTTACTCCGGCCGCACTTACGAGGAAGGCAAGAAGATTACCTGGCGCGATGGTCTTGCCGCCTTATGGCAGATCCTGCGATTTCGGTTTATGAATTAATGATGAGTGTACAGAAAGGCGTTCGAATCTCGATGCGAAGGGGTGTTTATCGGAAAAAACTCCTGCCAATTTTTCTGATTTTAATAGGGATAGGTTTTGATTGCCATTGCCATAAAAGCCGACGATTGGCTTGGGCGGCTATCCGCGTTTTGGAGCAAAGCAAATTCTGATGGCTTCAGTAGGGCTAATCGGTTTGTTGTTCGGTATTATCTCAGAGAAAAGACAAAAGATTCCACCGTGCGGTTGTCGTGCAGGTTCGATTCAAGTCTAATCGAGGAAATGAGGAAAAGAAGTTGTTAACCAGTTGGTTTTTATCAGTTTTTGATACGCGGTCTTAGCTATGAATAAGTGGGTTAATTATATTCTTCTCACTGCATCAATTTTTATTACTATCCTGTTTGCGGAGTTTTTGCTAAGGGTTTTTATCCCTGAAATAGGATGGGCACAAAGGGAAGACAAGATAATTGGTTGGTCAAACGACGAGTATATGCTGTTTGAGCCAACCGGCAGGGAAAACCAGACAGAGAAACGAATTTTGTTTTTAGGCGATTCTTATTTGGCTGGTTCAGGCATCTCCGATTTGAATAAGCGATTTCCAATCCTACTTGAATCAATGCTTAATAATAAAGTTACAGCAAGAATACTAGCGGCGGGAGGATGGGGAACAGGCCAACAACTTCTTGCTTTTAAGCAAAAAGGTAAATTTTTTGAACCCGACTTAGTTATCGTAGCATTCTGCGCAAACAATGATATATCCAACATCTTGTCGCATAATTTTGGGCTCAAAAAGCTAAAACCTTACTTTGTGATTGGAAAAGATGAGAGATTGGAATTGTATGATGGATACGGGACACCCATAAATTATCAGACAATTTTTCGAGACAGTGATAAAAATGCAGGACGAAGTGCTCCACTGATGAGAAGTTATTTAGTCGACTATCTTAAACACATTTTGAACCAGAACTTTTTTCATCGGGTTGACAGAACTGAAAATTTCAAATCCGTTGAAGCTCGATATAGAAAATTTCGGTTTTGGGAAGAAAAACCCGAAGAGATATACAGAAGGCAAAATAAACTTACCTGGTCGCCGCAAAACGGTGTAAACCATGTGTCAGCATACATTCACGAAGACTTCAAAATAAACACATACCAGTGGAGATTGCTTGAGAAAATTCTTTTTAAACTGAAAAAGGAAGTGCAGAGTTCAGGTGGAAAATTAGCCGTTTTATTGTTGCCGGTAATTTTTAATCCCGAAGATCCCGAAACCATTGCAGGCGGAAGTTTTGTTAAGAGGTTTCAGACTCCCGAGGGATATTTCACTTTCCGTAGCGATGAACCGAGAGAAAGGCTTCGCTCAATCACAGCAAGAATAGGGATAGCGTTTTACGAGCCAACACAGGAGTTCATAAAATTTGTGGTGGAGAAGGATTTGATGAAGAGAGTTTGGCCTAATCCAAAAGACAAGCATTTCTCAGCGCTCGGTCACGAAATATTGGCAAATTTATTAAAAAAAATGCTAGACTGATTTAGCTTCGATTATCCCCGCCTCGGTAGTTTTGTTTGTAATAGCATTATTCAGCCCGTCTTTGCGAGCGCCTTTCAGCGCAGCAATTTTTTGGTTAGGTGAGGATGAGATTGCTTCGGCAACAAACGCCCCGCTAGGACAGAACACCGCAGAGTTATACAGAATTAAAATGAGAAACAGTTCCAAGAGAGAAAAAATATTTATTGGAATCGGGTTGTTGCTGATTGCCCTGGGCATCATATTTAATGAGTGGTTGCTTGTTGCGCTCATTAGTCCGGATGGTGCGATCGAATCCTCAACGAGGGCTGCAATATGGTTGTTTGACTTCTCGATGATCCTAATGGGTTTATCGCTGATAAAGTATAGTAACCGAATCCATGCCAAGCCTTTTCATGAGGGAGAAATATCCTTAATAATGATTCTTGCAGGCGGCATTCTGCTGCGCATCATTGTCTACATTTTTTTAGGACCGCATAACAACGATAATCATTTCGGGGTCATCGAATTTGTCGCCAAAAACCTGGCGTTTCCAAGTCCAGACCTGCTTGGTCAGGCGTACCAGCCTCCTTTATACTATTTTATGGCGGCGCCGTTAGCGATGCTGGGGTCTGCCAAAATAGTTCAGTTGCTTTCTCTGGTGCTTTCCATAGCCAATCTTGGTTTACTGTATCATTTTGTTAAAACGACAAAGCTTTTAAGTCAATTGGCGGCAAGGCGTCACGCTTTGATATTTGCTGCCCTGTTGCCACAGTTTGTTATTTTCGGTAATTTTGTGTCCAACGATTCATTGGCTTTTTTATTTGGTACATTGATATTCATTCAGGCGTTCAGATACATTGACCAGCCTACGCGATCTAATCTTCTCATGCTTGCTTTGGCTTTAGGAATTGCGCTACTGGCTAAAGGCATATTCCTTGCCTTTTTACCAGTTCTTATAGCGCTCGTGGTGGTTATTCAATTTCGTCAAAAAGCTAATTTAAAGCACCATCTGGTTGCATTGGGCATGTTCGCTTCCATTGCTCTGGCCATAGGATCGTATAAGTATGTTGATAACACAATGACTTTCGGGAAGCCGTTTATGGGGCGCGACGATTTGGGGCATAAGTGGGTTGCATTGCAGCAAGGGACCTATCAGGGCTTAAAGTCGATTTTTGATGTCAACGTGATAAAATTGGCGCGTCATCCTTCCTTGAGCGAATACACCCAACACTCCCTGCCGCTATTGTTGTATGGTACTTTTTGGTATTCTCACATTCCCGAATCTAATTTTCAGGCGACCCGGCGGTATCCTCTGAGTCTGCTGCCCGGGGCGATCTACCTGCTCGGGGTCGTACCAACACTGTTGATTATGTTGGGTGCAGGAATTTGTTTGTGGCGGAACAAATGGCCTCTTAAGAGTTTCAAGAGTCCGGATACAGTATTTCGCTTGCGCTTGTGCGAAGCATTTGTTTTTCTGATAGCGCTGTCTACTCTGACAGTGCTGGTGACGTGGGGTTTGAAACATGATGCCTGGAGCTTCTTTCAAGCACGAATGCTGTTCCCAACTTTTTTCGCCATTGCGATCTTCCTGGGTTTAGGGTATGAAGTGGTTTGCCGACGGCGGCCGGCACTGGGCAAGTTGTTGAATGGTCTGCTGTTTCTAACATACGCTCTTCTGGGCAGTTACTTTGTTATAGAGATTGGTAATCATCTGGTTTAGGTGTGTCAAAAGATCGTCTATTTTTTATGAAAAAAATTAGATTTGTAATCGTTGGTTGTGGGGCAATAGCTAAAGCACACCTTCAAGCTATTGCGCTTTCCGAGCATGCGGAAGTGACAGTGCTCGTGGATAAGGTTCTGCCACGAGCACAACAACTTGGCCGCAGTTTTCAGGTGTCAAAAACTGTTCAGGATTACAAAGAGTCGATGGGTAACGTGGATGCTGCAATTGTCGCCTTGCCTCATCATTTGCACTCTCAAGTAACGACAGATCTGCTGCAAAACGGCATCCATGTTCTTGTTGAAAAACCGTTGGCCTTGAACACAGGCCAATGCGATGCGATGATTAAAGCAGCAAAGGCTTCTAAAACCACACTAGCTGTAGGCTTAGCAAGGCGGTTTTTCGATTCATCAAGGTTTGTGAAACAGGTAATCGAAAGCCAAATGTTAGGCGATATCATTAGCTTTGATTTTCATGAAGGGATTATTTATAAATGGCCTATAATGTCCGATTTCGCCTTCCGAAAAGAGACCGGCGGCGGCGTCCTTGCAGATATAGGTGTTCATATTCTCGATTTGCTTCTTTGGTGGCTTGGCGATTATGACAGCTTTGAATATTATGATGATGCGATGGGTGGCGTTGAGGCCGACTGTGAGCTTCATCTCAAGTTGAAAAGTGGTGCAACCGGATTTGTGCAACTAAGCCGGACCCGTGATTTACGAAACAGCTGCATCATCCAGGGTGAGCGTGGCCGCTTAGAAATTGAGACTACGTTTAATTCGCAGATAAAATTGAAAATAAACGACCAAAGTATGAATTTAACCGGGCTGGCTATTTCGGAGGGGATGGCAGAGGAGAGCGCGGATGATATTTTCAGCCGCCAACTCGAAGATTTTGTGGGAGCCATACATCATAACCGACAGCCTTTCATTCCGGGAGAGGAAGGCAAGCGAACCGTGCAGCTTATTCAAACTTGTTATAATTTACGGCAACCCTTAAAATACCCGTGGATATCCTTAGATAGCACAAAAGACCTGAAAGTACAGATAGAATCATAAATGCAAAACTCGAAATCCACAGCATCACTTTTCTTGTTTGCCGCGTTTGTAAGTTATCTTATGTATATCTTTCACAGTTTGGCGGTGAGAAATTTTATTAAAGAAGTTATGGAATTGCTTACCAGATTCATAGTCTAGAAAGTCAACATAGATACTAAAAATAGTCAAGACGAGTCATTGCAATTTTAAACATGAGAAGACTTATTAGAAAAGCGATATCAATCAAAGCAGACTTAAGAGAAGCAGCAAAAAACGAAATAGAATTTCTCCGCGCCAGGAGAGTTGATATTAAAGATCTAAGATCTGTATGCCTGACTTTAGGTCCGTATCGGAATCTCACCACTTTGACCGCTGGAATTGTCGCATTGCATCCCACCTGCCAGGCTCTAAACCATGCAGGTGAGCGTATCTTTAATAATAAACAATTGAATTTTTTTTCAGACTACACCGACGAGAAATTTGACATGTTTGTGAGGTATGCAATTTATGCCTCGGGACGCGGACGGGAGGGCCCTTATGGTGGGTCCGTTACCTATTCACATGCATTTGGTAATCAGCACAAGTTGACTGAAATGTACAAAAGTGCCTATGGCGATCAGCTTATGAAGGATACAATACACTGCCTCTTCTGGAAGGAATCTATGGCAGTTTCGACTTATATCCGCGCTCATTCCGTAGATCTGGGTAACATATTATCGCGGAATAATAAGCTCAGGTTTCTTATGCCCGTCAGAAACCCTCTTGACTGTGCCGTGTCAAATATCAAATTCTTTGGTGGTACAGAGCAATTGGATGAATTCTTCATGTTGAAAAACCGCCAGAATGTTCTGATTAAAGTACTTGAGGCGATTCTGGATGAACTTAGATCATTTCTTGATTGGCAGGAACAATACCCGAAAAGATTTTTCTATTATTTTGAACACGAGTTTGAGAGAGAAACTCTTTTAAATCTGGCTGAATTCCTGGATGTGGAGCCAGATGAAAAGTGGTGTGAAAATTCGCTGGAAGCATTTGATATGAAGAGCAGATATCAACACGCGGAGGCTACTGTGGACATATACAATAAGTTTGTGGAAGAAAAATTTGCAATTTTTCCAGAGGCTTCCGCAAAATTACTTCAGTTTACCAATCCGGTATCTCAGCAAACCTAGTTATGCTAACAACTGACAAGATTCCCAATGCTGTCACAGCCGAAACCCTCGAGCGGACAACAGAGGTCGTTTATGTTTGCAGTCCCGACTGGCAGCACTATCTTTTTACCTCGCTACGCAGCTTGCTTGCTTCGGGAACATCTTTTGACCGGATCGTTATTTATTGCATCGGCAAACGGCCGCACCATTGGAATTTTGAGGATACGCGGATAGAGGTAAAGGAGGTAGAACCTCTCATCGATGGCTATTTTCTTGTCAATAAGGTTTATATGTGTGACAGCAGGGCAGACCGTGTTATCTTTTTAGACGCGGACACAATGGTACTGAAATCTCTGGATTCCCTGTACAGGAATGTAGATAGTGATTTTATCGGAAGAGTTGCTGGACAATGCGAGAATAAAAACTGGGATCAAGAGAAGTGGGTCAAAGCCTTAGGACTTGTCAATGCAGATGAGACGCCGTACTTCAACAGCGGCTTGATCATTTTTCAAAATGGCGCACAGCGACGAATCTCTAGTCTGTGGCTAGACTTCACCCGAAAAAACCTTGCGGGCGAGCTCATGGATTTAAAATCGCCAAGGTTTGCAGAGCAAGTTTCGCTGTCGCTCGCCATTGGCGCCGCCCGACTTTCTTGCCATTTACTCGACAGAACTGAACACGCTTATGGCTGGAGAAATGAGCCGTATAGCGACGCGGTTGTTTTCCATACATCAGGACCATTCCTGCCTATCGCCACAACCATTGAACGCGAACTGGGCATAGCGAAATTAGATCTACCGGCGTTCAGAGGAATAAATAAATTTAATAGCATAAAACTGAACCGCAAATTGCGACATACACAAGCGCGATTCAAAAATGTCATAAAAGCCTGGATGGCTTAGGTTGCACGCAAGAAGTATGATAGATATTGGTAAGATGAATACTGCCCTTGCGGCAATGCTTCATCATCTGCATGCACCGGTAACGAAGGATTCATTGCAACGTGGCTTTCAACTGTTTGCTGATAAGCTAATGTCTTTGACACAAGCAATTGGCGACATTCAACTATCAATGGAGTTTCAAATATGAAGCAACCCACTCTCAGTGTTATTGTAACCACGATGAATGAGGAGACCACAATTGAGGAATGCACACGTCGAATCTTTGCCGTCCTCAACGGGGAATGCGAGGTTCTCATCGTCGATGGCGGCTCCGATGGAACCGGCGATGTCGTCCGGAAACTTAGCGAAGAATTTCCCGGTCTGCGGTATATCCGCAATGAAAACGACCGCGGGAAGGGACATGCCGTCCGCACGGGTATCGAAGCAGCCAAAGCAGACATCATGGCTCAAATCGATGGTGACATGCAATTCCTTCCTGAAGAACTTCCAAAACTCATCGAGCCTATTCGTAACGGCCGTGCTGACGTTACTTTGGGCAGCCGTTTCACCAATGGCTCCGTACGTCATGCGGGCAGTACTCCATGGCACCGCACTTTCGGCAACCGAAGCATAAGCCTGTATACTTCTTTATTATGTGGACATAAGATGACCGACGTGCTGGCCGGAATGAAGGCATGGACCCGGACTGCAGCAGAGGTTATGCAGCTGCAGTGCGACCACGCCTCTTATGATGCCGAGCTGCCGGTAAAGGCTGTCCGTAGAGACATGCGTGTCGTCGACGTCCCTATCACGACCGACGCCCGCGGAGGCGGAAAATCCAAGATTAAAGTGATCCCTGTTGGGTTAAGGCTCATACTGGATATTGCCCTGATGCGCTTAAATCTGATGTAAATTGTCTTTGCTTTGGTAACTCAGTAGATTTGATTTCTTTTTTTTGTAATAGATTAACTTTAAAATTTTCGGTTTTAGTAAACCTTGACCTTGTTTAACTAATTTGGAGGTACATAGTGAGCGTATTAACCAACGATTTGACAAGTGAGCAGGTCGTAAACCAGGACAACGACGTTATCGTCGATCTAGAGCAAATCCGGTATGACGTTGAGAAATACCCTTTCATCAGCTGGGTCCAGAAAAAAATTGCTGATCGCGGCTTCAAGTCCGATGATCTGACCAAGCTTCACGAGACAATTCCGTACACCGAGATCTCAGCATTAACCAAATGGATGATCTCCGAAACCGGCCAAAAGGATTGGCGGCAGATAGCCCACAGTTTCACGCACGATATTCTCGAACCCTTATTTGATGGGGAGATCGCAGTCCAGCGATTTATGAATATCCGTATCCTGCTTCCCCAGCGGCAGGAGATGATTATCAACTTCCATACCGGGCTTTGGTATGGGCATGGGATGGGGACCGGAACCTGCTGGGTTCCACTGACACCGGTCTTCGACACCAACAGCATGCAGGTGATCGACAGGGAGGAATCGGTCAAATTGGTTAAGCAGGCCTACGATGAGGCGTGGCGGCAGGACAAGATGCAGGATGTCTTTTTCAAAGCCTCAAGGCCGGTTGTGGCCGAACCGGGAGAGGCGGTGCTTTTCAATCAAGAAATCATTCACGGTAATGTACCAAACAAGACAGGCCAGACCCGCGTCAGCATTGACTTCCGGCTGCTGGTCAAAGGCGGTAAGATTCGTCGCAAACTGGTCGGCGGTTACTTTGATTTGCTGGACAAAGAGATTCGGAAAGGAGCACAAGCATGAGCAGCAATAATAAAAGCGACAATTACACTTGCATCAGCTATGTCAACAATAACACAAGGATAACGTCGGGGATTCCCATTGTCCTGCAGCGCCTCATGATGCGTGACTACTGCACGCCCAAAGGAATCACATACACCTATGAGCAATTGGAGCTTGAAGTGATGGCGCATCTGCCGACATTGCAGCATATTATCGAATATGACCGACCCAACGAAATCGTCCTCTACTCGGTATACTCCCTGCCTGAGAATCCCAAGCTTCGCGCTGCAATTCTTGATCTGGCCCTCAAGTACAATGTTAAGCTGCATTTCTCTAACGAGGACTACCAGTTCGAAAATGAGGAAGACCGTCACTGGGTCGATGATGTACTCGGTTTTGGCACGATCGAGGTTCTCCGTCACGAGGCATGAGCTTCTTTGGTAGACCGTGATCCAAATTTAAACGTTTGGAAAGTGCTTTGCATTTTGTTTTTTGTCCGGTATGCTGAATAGTCATTAAAGTGATTACATGTCATTCGGTCATTAAGCAATGACAATAAATGACTTAATGACAACTAATGACGCTCAAAACCAAGCTCTGGTCAATTCGTGTCCGGTTTATTTCTCTATGCATTATTATTTAGGAATCGATACCAGGACGCTCTTTTTTTAAAGAAGCAATCGAATTTGCTTTAATATATTTATAATACATTTTTCCAATATGCAAACCATCTGTGCAATTCTTTCTCTAACCTTACCGGCATTTTCGACCATTTTGATTTGCCGTCGTCTTGGCAACTGGGGTAGTCAGGCGGCAAACATTCTGGTTGGGCTGGTCTTATACGTCAGCCTTTTCATAATCAGAATTCATATCATAGCAACATTGCAGCTTATCGGGCTATTCGATGCGTTTTCACTTTTGACCATCGCCATCTTTGACACTTTGATTCTACTTGGTCTCTATGTATGGAGTTATTTTAAGCCAACAACTGAATCCGAATCCAGAAAATTCTCATTGCTTTCATACTTCAAAGAATTGCCAAAGTCTGTACTAATCTCACTTGGAATCGTCTCTAGTTGTTATCTGGCCTTCGCCATCAATTTACTTTCATCTTATCCCCAGGGTTTTTTTATGGAGGGAGTTGGTTGGTCGGGACCGGATGGGGTTTATTACCGGCTCCCTTTGGCCGTTCGCTGGTTGCAAAATGGTTCACTAAGCATTCCACCCAATACCTGGCGGTATGCCTTGCCGGGGAACGCTGAGATTCCCATGATGGTGTTGTTAGGTACCGGCTGGCATTCGTCAGTGCTGGTATTTAATTTGGTTGGAACGATTATTCTTGCCGGTTCAACATATCTGATTGCCTTAAAGTGTAATGTTAGCAGAGCCGCAGCTCTCGTTGTATCGACCATTTTAGTAAGTGTTCCCCTAATTAATTTCCAAACCTTTGTTGTCTATACAGAGGTCTATGGCTCCAGCTTTATTCTCGCTGCCATTGCGTTTTTTCTTTATCGATATGACCAAGAAAACACATCCAGCCAAAAACGGTTTCTCGTGAGTTTAGTCCTGGCCGGCTTATCGATTGGGCTTGCGATTGGAACCAAAGTTGCGTTTTTGGTATACGGAGCCGCTTTTTTTGCAATCGTCGTCTTTGTGCTTTTTCGAGAACGAGACAAGCACAGGAAGTCCCCTGCATTCATAATGACGATTTTAGCCGCGGCGATTTTAGTGCCTTGTGTTTTCTGGTTTGGCCGCGCTTTCTTTACCACAGGTAATCCGCTTTATCCAATAAAGGTTGAGCTTCTCGGGCGTACTATCTTCGATGGCTATACAATAGAACTGATGCGACCAAGTGGACAGTTTATAGATTTCGTCGAAAACCGTATCGGGTGGCTCTTTTATCCCTGGACCGAAACAAACAACCGCCAGGCTAATTATTCAGAACGAGGTGGTTTAGGCGCCACCTTTGCAGCGGTTGTCCCATTGGGGGTACTTTACACAATCCTTACTTCATTTCGTAACCGTGCTAAAAACAAGGATACCCTGATCCGAGCCTTAGTGTCCTTTTTATTTGCTGGATTGCTGGCCTTTTTTCTGGTGTTTGCTCAGACGCCAAGATATTCTATTCCGGCCCTGGCTTTTGCTTGTATTCTCTCAGCGCCCCTAATTGATGTTCTGTTGAAATCCAGACCGCGATTCTTCGGTGTGCTCCTGATCAGTGCGTTCACCACTACCAGTTTGATTGCTGCATTTAGTCCCATGCGCAGCCTGATTGGGCGAGCTTCAAGAGGTGAATGGACGCGCCATGAAATTTACCAATATCCCGAAATATTCGATGATTTACCGGCGGGCTCAACTGTCCTAAATCTGGGTCGGTTGCATCTTAACAATTTCGCCTTATCAGGGAAGCATCTTCGGAGCAAAGTCATTCCGTTTTTCGAGCAACCGCTTTTTAGGCGTAAAGAAGGCTTCTTGGGTGCCCAGGTTTCGGAAGACTTCCTCCGCAAAAACAGAGTGGATTACATCGTTCAGAGGAAAAGCGATTATTACGATTATATCGTTCAAAAGACAAAGAGGAGCGTCGTTTCCGCAAAAAGCGATGAGTTTGCTGAAAAAAACCCATACCCCAAAAATTTGGATCCGGGTATCTTATTGGATTGTGTCTATGACGAATCGTGGCGCGACGCGGCAACCAAAAATCCCTGGAGAGTGTGGAAAGTTATGGCTGAGCCAGAACCAAAATTTCCTTCGGCAGTGAAAAGTTTAAAATTGGAGATCAACGATGGGTGAAGGAGCCTCTACAAAAAATAGCAATAAACAAGGTTATTCCTGTTCAGTTATCATTCCATGCTACAATGAAGCAGAAAATATACAAAAGGCGGTTGAAAGAGTGCCTAAAATTGGTGAATTTACCGAAATTGTAGTTGTAGATGACGGCTCCACTGACGGAACGGCGGACGTTGTCAATAAACTTATGGAAAATCATGAAAACCTTAAGTTAATCTCATATTCACCTAACCGTGGCAAAGGTCCTGCTGTGAAAGCTGGTTTCGACGCAGCCAGTGGCGATGTTCTCATGATCCTGGATGCGGATATGACTGTCCAGCCTGAAGAACTCGGAAGGTTTTTCGCACCTATTGCTGAAGGAAGAGCGGATTTTGTCAATGGTACAAGGTTTGGCTCGTCAATGGAAAGTCAGGCAATGAAGAGACTGAATTGGTATGGAAACAAGGCGTTTGCACTCCTCTTTAGTTGGTTGTTAGGACAAAAAGTGACGGACACTTTGTGTGGGACAAAAGCCTTGTTAAAGAAGAATTACCAAAACATTGAAATGAAACACTGTCGTTGGGGGGACTTTGATTTGCTTATCGGGGCCGCCAAACTGGAGCTGAGAGTATTGGAAGTACCGGTCGACTATAAGAAAAGGTTGGCAGGCGAGTCACATATGCGGCCTCTAAAACACGGACTCTTGTTTTTTAGAACGTTTCTTCGCGGTGTTAAACAAGTCAAATTTAATAGAATCGAAGCCAACGGTAGAAGGGGGTAACCAATGCAAATCCTTGTCACTGGATGTAATGGACTTATCGGGTCCGAGGCAGTCACTTATTTTGATCGTAAAGGCCATCATGTCATAGGGGTGGACAATAACATGCGCAAGGTCTTCTTCGGTCAACAGGGTGATACGACATGGAACTTGAAACACCTAAAGGAAATTACCAGGAACTTTTCTCACCAGGACATTGATATTCGTGATCGAGAAAGAATTTTCAAACTATTTAAGGAGTCTTCCTTTGAGTTAATCATACATTGCGCCGCTCAACCGTCTCATGATAAAGCGGCTGAAATCCCGGTTATTGATTTTGAAGTCAATGCAATGGGTACGATGAACTTGTTGGAAGCAACACGCCAATATTGCGCTGAGGCAGTTTTTATTCTGATGAGTACCAATAAAGTATATGGAGATGCTCCAAATGAACTATCACTAAAGGAGTTGACGACACGTTATGATTATGCCAGACCTGAGGATTTTGAGGGTATCAACGAAGATTGTCGACTGGATCAGTGCCTGCATTCAATTTTTGGCGCTTCGAAAGTTGCCGCGGATATTATGGCTCAGGAATATGGGCGTTATTACGGATTGAAGGTAGGGGTTTTTCGTGGAGGTTGCATGACCGGGCCGAATCACTCTGGCGTTGAGTTGCATGGCTTTCTTTCCTATCTGGTAAAGGTGGCGCTCACCGGTCAAACTTATATCATCTATGGCTATAAAGGTAAACAAGTCAGGGACAACATTCATAGCTACGATGTTATTCGTGCAATTGAAGAATTTACCGCCAATCCACGCCGGGGGGAAGTATATAATATTGGCGGCGGGCGACAAAACAGTGTTTCAGTCCTGGAAGCGATAAGCCTGATTGAAGAAATGACAGGTCGGAAAATTCGCCGGATTTACCGGGACCCGCCCAGAAAAGGCGATCACATTTGTTACATCTCAGACTTGCGAAAATTAAAAGAACATTTTCCAAACTGGCAGATAACCCATGACTTGAAGGCCATTGTTGAAGTTATCATAGATGCATGGAAGAAAAAAAGCAAATCCCAAAAGACGGTCCAATTTCAAAAAGATTTCATCAAAAGCTCGCGGGGATGATGCTATTTGTTGGGCTGTTGAATCTGATGTAGCGAAACCGGTGATAAACAAACCATTAAGTCTTGAGGTATTATTATGAAGAAAGCACTAATCACAGGAATAACCGGGCAGGACGGCTCATATTTAGCGGAGCTGCTGCTCGAAAAAGGGTATGAAGTACATGGCCTGGTCCGCCGGGCAAGCACTTTTAACACTGGCCGAATCGATCATTTATATCAGGATTACCACTTGAACGAAGTGCAATTGTTTTTACATTATGGAGATATCAGCGATTCTACCAATCTGGTAAAACTCCTCTATCGCCTGAAGCCTGATGAGATTTATCATTTGGCGTCACAGAGTCACGTCAGGGTGAGTTTCGATATGCCCGAATATACTGGGGACATTACGGGAGTGGGTACGATCAGAATCCTCGAAGCGATTCGAGAAACAGGAATTGAGTCCAAATTCTATCAGGCTTCAAGTAGTGAAATGTTTGGAAAAATTGATGAAGCCCCGCAAACAGAAAAAACACGCTTTTATCCTTGCAGCCCTTATGGATGTTCGAAAGTTTATTCGTATTGGACGACGGTAAATTACCGGGAGAGCTATAACATATTTGCCTGCAATGGGATTTTGTTTAACCATGAGAGCCCGCGACGGGGAGAAACATTTGTAAGTAGAAAAATAACCCGGGCGGTTGCACATATAAAACATGGCCTGCAAAATAAACTTTATCTTGGCAACCTCGATGCCAAGCGTGATTGGGGTTATGCGAAAGAATACGTAGAAGCCATGTGGCTTATGTTGCAGCAGGACGAGCCGGATGATTATGTCATCGCTACCGGCAAATCACACACAGTACGTGATTTCCTTGAATTGGCGTTTGACCGGGTTGAGTTGGATTGGAAAAAGTTTGTCGAGATCGATCCGAAATATTTCCGTCCTGTTGAAGTGGAATTTTTGCTTGGTGATCCCACTAAAGCCAAGCGCGAACTTGGGTGGCAGGCCAATACGGACCTGAAAAAGTTAGTAATGCTCATGGTAGATGCTGATATGGAAATTGTTGGAGAAAAAATTTACGGCTCCAAAAAACGAAGGCAGGAAATCAGCGCTGATCAATTTGTATATGCTGAATCAATAAGGTAGACATGAGTTTCTGGACGAATAAAAAAATTGTTGTTACCGGCGGATCCGGATTCCTGGGCTCTTTTGTAGTAGAAAAGCTGCAATCAGCGGGCTGCGATCATATTTTTATCCCCCGAAGCAGTGATTATAATTTGGTTGATATGGAAGCTGTTAAACGGGTCTATTCCGTTGCTAATCCTGATATTGTCCTGCATCTTGCGGCAGCGGTTGGCGGCATCGGTGCGAACCGGACCCATCCTGGTGAATTTTTTTATAAAAACCTGATGATGGGGGTCCAAATGATTGAGGAGGGAAGGCGCCGGGAACTTGAGAAGTTTGTTATTTTGGGTACGATTTGCGCCTACCCTAAATTTGCACCTGTCCCGTTCAAAGAAGAGGATCTCTGGAACGGATATCCCGAGGAGACCAATGCTCCCTACGGCATCGCCAAGAAGGCCCTGTTGGTGCAATCACAATCCTATCGCCAGCAATATGGATTCAACTCGATATATTTGCTGCCGGTAAACCTTTATGGTCCTCGGGACAATTTTGATTTGGAAACCTCACATGTCATTCCAGCGCTGATTCGCAAGTGCGTTGAGGGGAAGCAGAACGGCATCCCTGAGATCATCTGTTGGGGAGATGGCAGCTCAACTCGTGAATTTCTTTATGTGGAAGATGCTGCTAACGGTATTTTGTTGGCTGCGGAAAAATATAATGAGGAAGAGCCAGTGAACCTTGGCACTGGAGTTGAAATTTCTATCAAGGATTTAGTGGAAAAAATTGTTCAACTCACCGGTTATGAGGGAGGGGTTTCCTGGGACACCTCAAAACCTAACGGTCAACCCCGCCGCAGCTTGGATATTTCAAGAGCAAAAGAGTCATTTGGTTTTGATGCCGGAGTTGATTTTGATGAAGGTCTGCGCCGCACCATCGATTGGTTTTTGCAAAATCAAGCCGATATCCGTGAAGTAAAATTTGAAAACTCTTCGGTAGGCTGAAACGCTCCCAAGCAACTATATGAAACCAAGACTCAAACGGTCTATTAGGATATTATTAGTCAACATGATCATTGTTGGATTGGGAGTAGTGGCTTCTGAGTTGATTTTTGGCGGCTGGTTACGCTCAAATAACCTCTATAAGCTTAATCTCATACAGGCGCAAACTATCAAATACAATACTGAGAACTTATACTTATCTGCCTCACCAATGATAAGCTACACCAGAGATAAATATGGCCTTCGAGGTTCATTTGGAGATCCGTCTGAAATAGATATTTTAACGGTTGGTGGCAGCACAACCGACCAGAGAAACATAATGGATGGAGAAACCTGGCAAGATGTTATTCAGGCACGCTTTAAGCAGATCGGGAATGAATTTGTGATTGCTAATGCTGGAGTGGATGGCCAATCAACATTTGGACATATTAAGAATTTTGACTGGTGGTTTTCAGAAATACCCAATTTGAAGCCGAAATATATTTTGTTTTATGTCGGTATAAACGATTTTTATAAAGATGAAGGAGCGGGCTATGACGCTCTTATTTCTACGAACGGAACCTGGTCAGTCCGACAAACTCTGAGCGAAAAAAGTGCTGTATATAACCTATTACGAACGATTAAAGGAATATACCAAGCACAATTTGAACGTAAAGTTGGCCTTGCTCATCATTCGGTTAATCATTCAAAAGTTGGCTGGAGCAGCAATCCAATGCTGAAGTCCTATGATGATCTTATGAAAACACGCTTAAATGAATATGCAGAGCGTTTAAACATACTCATTGATAAGGCAAGAGATTTTGGCTCCATACCTATATTTGTAACACAACCATCCCGCACCTATAGAAAAAAGAATGGAGTGATTGAGGGATCAAAATGGACAATTCGATATGATAATACACAAATTAATGGTTTGGATTTTTATTATATGATTAGGAAGTTGGACAACGTAACCATCTCTATATGCCGGGCTAGAGGAGTTGTCTGTATTGACATGGCAAAAGATACTGAGTGGGAAGACGATGACTTCTATGACCGCTGGCACATGACACCTAAAGGGACAATAAAAGTTGGGCTTTATTTATTTGAGCGACTTAAAAAGATTGTGGACGCTGGTGAACAGAGTGTGGTTGCCAAGGCAGGGAGCTTTCCAAATGATTAAGAACCACTTCAACGCAAGAAATTAAATTTAAATGATGAGAAAACTTTTACCGATTCTTCTTATATCATTTGGAGCGGCGGCAATAGTCATTGCTTTTGGCGCCGACTTGCTTAAGCTCGGAGGCGATCCGGGAATGGGAACAAAGCAGATTCTTCTGGCGGTCGTTGGTTTGCTGTCGCTAATAATAGGATTAATTCAGCGATATAACCTTGATTGGCACCAACTATTTGCCGGGCCCTCGGTTTCTTCGGCTCAATTGCTGCGCATGGGCATTTGTCTGGGACTGCTCGCCGGACTTTTAGAAAGCGTACTTCTGCTATCCCGTATAGGGTTGGGCATAATAATCAATTTGAATCTGCACTTGCTATGGATGAAGCCCCTGGCAAATTTAATTCTATTCATCATGATTGGTTTAATTTTGCTACCTTTCTCCAGGCGCTGGCCTGATATTTGTTCTCTACGCTTTACTGGTTTTGTTCTGGTATTTCTGGCAAGCCTTGCACTGTTGACTCAGTTTCCTCAACTCCACACCTGGGCAAAAGTATTGCTTGCGGCCGGGCTTGCAGTACAGGCTTCCCGGTTCATGACTGGGAAACCTGATAAATTGCATACGCTAATTCGAGGGACAACGCCTTGGGTTGCAGGTTTAGCTGTTTTAGTCTGCGTGAGTTTCTATGCCTGGAAGACACTGCCTGAACGCCAGGCGTTGTCTGAATTGCCGCCTGCGAAGCCGGACAGCCCTAATGTGTTGTTACTGGTTCTGGACGCAGTGCGGGCGCAGAGCCTCAGTCTTTATGGATACCACAGGCAAACAACGCCGCGTCTGGAAGAATTTGCCAAAACCGGTGTCTGCTTCGAGCGGGCACTCTCAACTTCGCCATGGACTTTACCTTCACATGCGACTATGTTTACGGGGCGGTTTACTCATCAATTATTTGGCGACGGGCAAACGCCACTGGACGCTAAAACACCTCTTGGAAATAAATATAAGACTTTGGCTGAGTATCTGAGTGAGAATGGGTATGTGACCGGCGGCTTTATTGGCAATGTTGGCTATTGTGGTTCTTCTTATGGTCTCAATCGCGGATTCACACGCTATGAGGATCATGTTCCTTCGTTCGAGCTCTTTTCCAGATCATCCGGATTGACCGCAAAAATGTTTAAATACTTTAAAAATAATCAAAATACAATTGCTCGAAAGAGCGCGGCCGATATCAACCAATCTTTTCTTAATTGGCGTTCCGGGCATAAGGATCGGCCGTTTTTTGCATTTCTCAACTACTTTGATGCACATGATCCTTACATAGCTCCTCAGCCCTTTGAACTGAAGTTTGGCACTCAAAAACCAAAGCTTCCCACTATTGTTCATGATCGCAAATACAAAGCCAGGGAAATCCGGCAATTGCTGGATGCTTATGACAGCTGCATCGCCTATCTCGATAATGAAATTGGCTTACTCCTGGATGAATTAAAGGAACAGGATGTGCTAAAAAACACTGTGGTAATTGTGACCTCAGATCATGGTGAACAATTTGGAGAGCACGGATTAATGTACCATGTCAACAGCTTATACCGGCAATTGTTGCAGGTACCTTTGCTGATCTCCTTCCCAAACAGTATTCCTGCCGGCAAGCGCTTTAATAATGCGGTTTCTCTCCGTGATTTACCGGCGACCATAATTGATTTAGTCAACCTGGAGAATCCAAATCAATTTCCAGGTTCTAGCCTTGCTCGATATTGGAGCCCTGAGAAAAAGACAGCTAATGGCAACGTGCCCGTGCTCTTCGCAGAAATTTTTATTGGCGGTGAAGAACCCGACTGGATCCCGGAATCGTGGCCGGTTGCAAAAGGAGAGATGAAATCAGTGGTCGCAGGGGGGTACCATTATATTCAGCATGGGGATGGCAATGAGGAGCTTTTCGATTTCGACAACGATCCTGAAGAAGAAAGGGACCTGGCGAATTCGAAGGAGTATGCCGGAATGCTGAAACAGATGGGATTATCAGTTGCAGCGGGCATTGTGCAGAACTATTTGAAGATTGACTAAGCGTGGAGCAAAGAAAGCCGTATCATGCAAAAACTTAACATTGAGGAGGTAAATCCATGGCTGTGCTAACGAAACGTATTCAACACGCGGTAGCCTGGCGTTCGCGCCGGACTATGGCCAATATGCGGGATTTTAATAACGGTTTCCGTGCATATTTAAACAGCAGATCGGCCCAGAAAACTCAAGTAGACCCTCGTATTACCTATCCATGCTACAAATCGCTTGACGAGCATATCGATGTGGAAAAATTGAAATCTCTGGACGGTTACCTCAAGAAGAAAGTAGTGAGCTATCTCAAGACCGGGCAATGCCAAGAATTTCACACAGGCTTTCAAAAGCTGAAGTTAATGTCCCCTACAAAACCTGGTTCAAAACTCATTCCACTAGCCGTTTCAAAACGCCCCTATGAATACCTCGACCTCGACAAGCCGGATCTCTGGGAACCTTCGGAGTGCGCCAATGACTTTGCTGATCTGATGGATTTCATCGCCACTTTGCCATTCAAAACAACGGCAAGAATTATCATCATGGCCGATGATCAGGGCAGAGCTGTCTCGGCGCATCGGGATCATACACTTACAAACGTAAAACATGAATTCATCTGGTTTCGGACAAACCTTGAGAAGCCATTCTCTCTGCAGGATATAAAGTCAAAGAAAAAAGTAGAGGTCAAATCATATAGCGCCTGGTTTGATACGGTTAATCAGTTTCATGGCTCTGACAGCACCGGCAAATTGGCCATCAGTATTAGAGTCGATGGCATTTTTTCTGATGAGTTCCGGGCACAGATTCCAATTCCTGAATGTAATCCGGCTTCGACCGCTGCCCTGTGGGCGTGTATGTCAAGCTAACGGAATTCAATGGCGGGTAGCCGGTTTGAGAGTTAGATATTGATATTTTCAGATTAAACAGAGGATGCTATGAAAAACCCTTTCTTGAAAAAACTATTACTCTTTTTTGGTTTTTCTTTCTTGATATTGTCGTCATTTACTTATGGAATCATTTCAGTAAGACGTCAGCACCTGCCTTACAAGGTTTATCTATCTCTATATCAGCAGAAGCGAAAAATATTTTCACCAGAGTGGAAAAGGGATGGTATCTGGCATAAAGTTAGACACAATGCAGGAGATCAGGAACTAACTGAGGAACAACGAGAAGCGATTGCAAAAATCTCGGCTTTACCTTATTTGAAAGGATACAATACTGCACCGGATGTGCAAAATGTCACCATTTATGATAAACAAACCGCATTCAATGGACTGAATTTTGTTGTTTCAGCCGATGCGCCAAAGGCCTTCTTGATGGATATGACGGGTAATGTTTTGCATGAGTGGCAAATAGATTTTAAAGATGTTTGGCCCAAATCTTATACAATCGAAGTGCCTGAAGTGTACAAATCGTACTGGAGACGAGCCTATTTACGGGAGCAAGGTGAGGTGCTGGTCATGTTTATGAATTATGGTTTGGTAGAATTGGACAAGCATTCGAACCTCCTCTGGTCTTATAAAAGCCGGGTGCATCATGACCTGTTTGTGGAGGAAAACGGAAACATCTATGTTTTAACACGCGAGGTCAGAAAGAATGACAATCTCAGTCTCGAATCTCTAACTTTCGATGGTCCTGTTTTGGAGGATTTTATAACGATCTTGAGTCCCGAAGGGAAGGAAATAAGAAAGTTTTCCTTAATAGACTGCTTTCTTAACTCCGACTATGCTTCGCATCTGGAGCACATCAAGAATCCGTTCGATATTCTTCATACCAATACCATACGACGTATAGATCAAAACTTTGGTAATAAATATCCGATGTTTAAAAAAGGGCATATACTGGTATCTATGCGCGAAATTCATACGGTTGCTGTGATTGATCCGGAGCGGGAAAAGGTTGTCTGGGCCTTGACGGGAATGTGGAAATACCAGCATGAGCCGAGGTTGCTGGAGAATGGGAACCTGTTGCTTTTTGATAACAGGGGCAATGATGGAAAGACGAAAGTAATTGAATTTGACCCTTTAACGCAAGAAGTCGTTTGGACCTATAAAGGCGAGCCTGCAGAGGCGTTCTATTCCAGGGAAGCCGGTAACGTCAGCCGTTTGCCGAAT